>Ga0126335_1001157_pt1 | contig 14340 bp, 7 predicted proteins | sample OlaspJWI45metaG_FD_108409 | JGI IMG/M metagenome (GOLD analysis project Ga0126335, IMG submission 108409) | Marine gutless worms symbiont microbial communities from Oahu, Hawaii - Olavius sp. 1 OAHU.JWI-45 metaG | ecosystem: Host-associated > Annelida > Digestive system > Unclassified | place... | reverse complement strand
ATCAGTAATCAGATGAGGCCGCGGAGGTTGAGGGGTGCCTGGTTTAGTCGCCTTTTACGACATCCGGCCAGGAGACGGAGTGGGTCTATTTTAAGCCCCGGAACCCACACGGGTTTCCCTTCGTGGATAAACGCGTGGGTGATAGGTAAATCTGTGTGATCCCTTTAACAGCACGTGCCATATCTGAGTGCTTCTGTGATGAGGTTGCCTCACATAAGGAGGCGATATTTCAAAAGTCCTTGACCTTTACCCTTAGACCTGTCTCGTTTAGCTTTTGAGATCAGCTAAATAGGCTATATTGGCATACACAGACGGATGAAGAACGCGTCCCTCTTTCTGGCGGGCCAGGTAACAATAATATTTTAGTCAGTTTACTAAACAAAGTACTAGACAGCAGATAACAGAAGTCCAAGTCAGACCTCAGTAAGCGCATTGCTGTTGAGCTCGAGAACTCGGAGTGATTCTTCAAGTCCGTGAAACGTGTCTGCCTCTAGGCTTGAGATTTCATTGTCATCGAGTCTCAGATAACGTAGCGACTCTAAACCGTCGAAAAATCTCGCCGGAATGGTTTCAATTTGATTGTGAACGAGAGACAGTCCCTTGATGTGCCTGCACATTGCCCACAGTTCACGTTAACGTGCTGTCTGTAGACCACTTTCTCCATCCATCATTCTTTGTCTCTTCCACGGGATGGTGTCACGGAATGTTGCTCACCTTGTGTTTTGAAGTAATTGGCGGTTGTAAGCTTATCATTGTTAAGTTTGGCAGATCGCGCACTATAATACTATAGTCACTCAGACACCCCATGTCTAAATCATACAGGCGGCAGGTCCGTTAATACTGACAGTTTAAGGGCTCGACTAAAAATGCAAGGCTGGAGTTATCGGCACCGTCAAAAATACAGGGGTAGAAAATTGCAGGACTGGAAAATGTGGAACTGGATATATAATATGTAGGAGCTACTGTTATAGTTCCGAGAAATGACCAGAGACAAAATGGATTTTTACTACATTATATAAAAACATCGCAAACTTTGAAGAAGCACCGACGGCAGCGGTTCGACAAGTGTTCGGGAGCGACGTGACGGTATCCGGGTGTTGGTTCCACTACTCCTAGGCTCTTGTTAAACGTCTGCGCAAAGTGGGCCTTGCTAACGCTTACAAGAATGAACAAGAGACGCAGGACATTTTCCGATGTCTGCTGTCCCTACCGCTTCTTCCTGTGGACGACATAGTACCAGCCTTTGAGGACGTGAAGTCACTGTTGAACGAACAGACGCCGTCAAAGGACAAACTGCAGCAAATACTGCAGTAGCCTATGTGGGACGGCAGTGGCTGAAGAAGAGCACGATGGGCCCTGCACGACTGTCTGTTCGAGACAACCCGACGAGAACTAACAACGTCATCGACAGTTTCCATGCCGGCCTTCGACGTCGCGTCAGAGGAGCTCATCCTAACCTGTTCAACTTCTTGGGACACTTACAGAGAAGTACAACAGACAACCAGGCCAACATCGCCCGACTATATCCTGGTCTGGCGATTCGACGTTCAAAGAAGCGCATCGCCATCATGAACGACACTAGGATCAAGTCATGCTTGACGCGTTACGACAATCGATCGTTCAGCCGACTGTATTTTCTGCATGCAGTCAGCTACTCCCTGGTTGCTCATAGCAGCAGTCTCCGCGACGCCGACCAGTCATCGGAATCAGACAGCGACATCAACAACGAGGTCGACAATGACGCCAACAACGATGCCAGTGCTGCGCCAGTAGCAGCAGTTGCCGTGTCTGCAGCTGCCAGTGTCGAGTGTTTCGAAGTTTGCCTCACAGCATCTCGTGATAACCGCATTGCAGTTCCGTGCGGACATCAGCGTTTTGCGAATCTTGTGCCAACGAAGTTTTTATTTAGGGTCGCGATATTGTCCGATCTGCCGTACGCCTATCTTGATGCAACTTCGACTTTTCTGAAACTGTCACTGTTAAATAGTTCGTCGTTCGTTACTGACAAGTGACTTTGCTGCGTTTTCGTCTGCGTATTACTTTTCAATTTTTGACTACAACACTGAACAAAATAACATGTACTTATTATAATTTATCCATTAATTGATTACATTTTGGTATTAAAACTGTTAATTAGCAGTAAACTTCACGCTGTTAACGTTTTATCGACTTCCATGGCTGAATTAATGGATAACCCGGGTATTCATGTTTAACTGGATTTTCCAGCTTCGCATTTTAGCGTCCCCAGTCTAAGTACGGACAACAATAGCAGTACATGTTATTAATACGTGTGTCCATCCGCAACTGTCCGTCAGTCACTCAGCACTTTGTTTATGTTTGGCGGAACAGTCTTGCCCCAGTCGCCGCTATGGTGTGCTGCGGAGTGGCATGAATGCAGTTAATGACGTAGTACCAGCCTACGCAGCAGCTGTCCTAACATGACGCATGTGCAACCAACCAACATTTAGACATTCCTATGTCACCATATATCATCATCGAGCTAAAACTTTTTAAAAGTCTGGTTTTGTGGCGCACACTTGTATATAAGCAAAAAAAAATTACTGTGTATACGGAAACTTACAGAAGATCGTTGAGCGGGAAAACAGCCAACCGATCTCGTAGATGAGTATGATCCATGATCAGCAAAAACAGCTGCGTGCCGACGAAAGCATAACGATCAATAGAAACAATTGGATTATGATCGACAGCCAGAACTTCCAGCTTCCTCATGAATCCAAAGTCGTAATGCTCCAACCTGGATATTCGGTTACCGGTCAGGCTCAATGACCGAAGGTTGCGTAGCAGTCGCAGTGCTTCAAATGGAACTCGTCTGAAATTGTTGTAGCTTAGATCCAGTGTTTCCAGGCTGTATTCGAGGCCCCAAAACGACAAAAAGTTGAGTTCGTGAATACTATTATTGCCAAGCAGCAGGCGCTCTATTTTGACGCCGAAGAAATCACCAATGTGAATCTAAAACATGTAAGCAAAATAATGGTGTGAGTGATGTAGGGTTACATCAAGTGTGATATGATGTAAATGCGCAAGTACATAAACTGTAAGCAGTGTAAACTCACGTTAGGGGTGAGTGAGTGAGCATAGAGGCTTAATGTCCCACTTGACACTTTATAGGTCATTTCGGGGACAATTTTAGGCTACAGGTCAGATGACCCAACCAACAGCTTCAAAGCAATAAAGAAAGCCAGTTGGCCACTGAGATAGGCTTCAATCCCACCAGAACAACTCCACTGTGTTACAATATGAACTGTAGGTAACCGCTTATAGGGTAAGCACAGCGTAAGGGTCCCAGTGTGACAAAAACACAATCTGCTGGACCCATAAGCTGCCTAGAACATCGTGCAACAAGAGTATTGCACTGTGCTATAGTAAATAGAGCAGTTGTGTTAATGTTCCCTCTTTTACTCCAGTCCATCATCAGTAATCAGATGAGGCCACGGAGGTTGAGTGGTGCCTGGTTTAGTCGCCTTTTACGACATCCGGCCAGGAGATGGAGTAGCTCTTTTCTAAGCCTCGGAACTCACGCGGGAGGCTCACGTTAGGCCTATGCACAACAAGTGGCCAAATCAATTTGGCGAAGGCCGCATCGAACCCCCTCACCGTAGGGGGATCGGGACCCTCATCAAATAAAATGTGCCTTCAACTGCCTTTGGGTCCAGAGAACTGAGAGAAGCCTCCACCTAAAAAAAGACGTCGATCGGCGATCCGTTCAATCGCTTTTGCACAGTACAGCCGGCAAAATTCCCCAATTCCCCTCCCCCTAATAATACGCAGCGTTTTTAACAGCACACTAATTGTGACTTGTTTGTTGTAACATGGGCATATAGACCTACACATTGAATATACTACAGTACGACAAAATCAATCCGAGTAATAATCATTATGCCCTCGACGCCTATAGAATACGCCGGTGACACTATGCTTTTGGGTCGTGCTGTATGTCGGTGATTCTGTGATTGCAGTACAGGGTTGGCCGGCCCTCGTTTATTTTTTGTGCCTCCGTCAGACCCACCACGGACAAAACCCCCGGACAAACCCCTCAGGTGGAGGCGGACGCGTCATTTAAATGCATCATCTAGTTCCTGTAGTTGTTTGCAATTGCGCACCTCGCTGATGTTATTGCGCTCAAGATTGAGAGTTTTGACGACAAGGTTGCCGGAGCCGAACCAGTGTTTTGGTACGGACGTCATCTGGGCCCCAGAGCACTCGACACTGATTGCAGTCCGGTCTTGTACACATGAACAGCCGACCGGTAGAGCCAGCTTACAACTGTCCAAGTCATCAGCATCAGTCGGTCTCACTGTCGACAACGACGATGTCTTAGTAGCACGTGTCACAGACCAGGACTGGGTCACCACAAGCACTGCTACGAGCACGTAGCCGAGCATTTCTACAACAGAATTAACAAGAGGCCAAAGTAATTTGGCAAAGGCTACATCGAATGTGCTTCCCCTTGCTGCGGTGGATCAGGATCCCCGTCTAACACAATGCTCCTTGGGCCTCCAAGAGTCTTCGCCCCAAACAGGACCTCGATCCGTTCAGCTGTTTTTGCACACTGAAGCAGCGTGACATACAGACAGGAACATCAGTAGCAATAGTCCGCAATCTCATGCATTCGACACAGCCTAATAAGCAAGCATAATGTAAATGTGAATATTATCCAGGCCGTTATAATTGCACGAGCCTACACCGCTAAATGCGCTGGGCACACTAATAGGCCTACTGTCTCAACAGAATTTATTTCAGTGATTGTTTGAACATTTCATCGATACAGCCAGGATCTCTGAACTCACTAGCCTACATTACAAATTTACAACAAAACAATGTATAAGTCTTACCGGTAGGCCTAAATATGAATTTAAGTTATATGCCCTACTTATGTTCAAAACGTTTCACCAAACCCTATACATGTAAATGGGAGACCCATCAGGCTACCTTCAGAATTGGTTGCGGGCAGCATCAGCTCAAACAACTGCTAAACTTGCAATACATCGACTCAACTCTGCACTGTCAGCAAAATATAATCATGAATGATATGAAATGCATTCTACTGTACGTTACAGGCCTCTGCGCTATTTTCGTCTTTAGTTTGGCACGCAGAATCTCATGCGCCTAATTCAAGGCTAATTGGAGCTCCATATGCCTAATGATTCCATACACCGAACAGGCGGAACAGCGTTATTTAGTGTTATGCATAATGCATTGTCGGCGATGGCCAATAGGCCTGCACAGTTGGTCTTGGAGTGGGGCAAGCGACAGCGAAGCTGAGCGTACGAAGCTTACTGCGCAGTAAGCAAAAGAACATTATCAGTTAGGATGTTAACACGCACATAACAGACCCTGACAATTAAATATAGGTCTAATGAGAACAAACGATAAATAGCCTACAAGACTGTGGTACCAGTACTAACCTGATATGATGGCAGCAACCAAGTTTCTTATACCGAATCAGAACATAATCACAACACAGTATTGATCGGTGTGGTAGGCCTGTAGTTCAATAGAAAAATCGATCGGGCCATTCCAGCTATGTCCAGCCCACTGGTCAGTGGTCCAGCCACTACAACAGCTATGTCCAGATGTCCAGTGTTCACAGTAATCGAGATCCGTCCGCATTGAGTAAGTAAATGTGTGGAGTTAATACGTCCAGCTAGGTGCATTCAGAAAGAACTAGACTTTATTCGGAGACAAGTTTTACCATGCTGTCATTTGCACCGGTACGCGGCAAGGAATAATTAATACCCAAGGCACAATATAACCAGAAAACAAATAAAGAATTAGACCAAAAGCTCAGAAAACATACACTAACAGACTTCAGATCAAATGAGTGAGAAATCAGTTCATATGGGTGTGCTTACTGACAGTTACTGTGCTCAGTTACAGCACAGACGGAACATTTCTTGGGTTACTCGGTGGCGCAGTGGTTAGCGTAGTTTCTCGCGAATCAAGAGGTCACGACTCGACTCCTGCCCCCCGCGCTCCGGGCAGTAGGCCTAGCAGTTTACATCCACTAATATACTCATTGCCCAGTAAAGCTTGACGACTTCAAAAGCTAATAGCAGCGATACCTTCTACGTTGATCACACTATTTCTCACCGTTGTGATGCCTAAGCCAACTCAGCCTTCTAATTCCATCCCTCCAGGTCGGTAAATAAGAACCAGCTGCAGTTAGAGAGCCTAGAAGGCAAAAACAGATACGGTCCATTCCGTTTGAAGATAACTTCGCGTGGGTGCAGGCAAAACTGCGCGATACCATGACAACGTGTGCCACACCTGAGCGCTTCTGTGAAGTTTCCCTCACGAAGAGGTACTATACCAAGTGCATGTCCTCAACCTTTACATTTATACCTTCTGACAGTCTTCCTTCCTTATGTCCAGATGTTAATCTTCCTGTTTAGATAAGACTTAGTTAGCCTACTGCCAGAGCTCCGCTGTAGAGCAGTCTGAGTTAACAAAAAACTCATACAACCGTGGTTGTGGGACTGCAGCAGCTGGCACTGCTGAAACCAGTCCGCCAATTTCCAGTCCGTCATTTTCCACTCCATTAATGTCCACCCCTGCGACTTCGTCCATCATTTTCCAGTCCTGCAAATTCAGCTATCCCGTATTTTTCAGTAAACAATAACATGAGCCACACACATTGATGATTGCTGACAGTTATCATGTGGTGAGTAATGTTTTGAAGCAACTTTGTAGTCCTGATTGCACTGTTGGTATTTATAAATATTCTGCATCATCACAGCAATTATTTCACTGAAACTACTGCAGTAGAAATGTCTGACATAACTCGAGTTATGGGGGACTAAAGTTGTAAGAAATTAACACGACATTCCCCACGTGTCAAAAAACGGGTCTTACCAGGGTCCGGTCTAAGTCCGTTATTTCAGAAACTGCTTAACGTATCAAGCAAAAATTTTGCACGGCTTCACTTGGATGTTTGGCCAACATCTGGTGCAAATTTCATCAAATTTTGAGATGGTCGAGATGGAGCCATTTGTTGAATTGACACAGAGTGACCCATATGTATGCTTTAATAAAAAAATTACAACACATTACTATTCACATCATTGTTTGCATATGTTCAAGATGACACCACACAATTATATAAGAAAAGCAGTAGATAATGATACTGAACTAGTGGTCTAAAACATAATGGGATCCAACTGTTAGCTCCAAACATAAATCAGAAGCCCATGCTCCAGGAAAAAACAAACTCAAAACACACTGAATTTCACCAGACATAAGTGAGGTGATAGTGACACTCTTTGAGGCATGGCGACATGAGATCTGCTTCAAACTTTTTATTAGTACAACAGCTCGGTCTCCATCAATAATACTATACTGACAGTAATAGATTATTCGTCACTGGAGCTACTACTACTGGAGTCTGAAGACATCACTTCCACATCCTCCGAGCGGTCCTTGGCTGCCGCCGATGTGTGTTGTTTGCTGGAATCCAGAGCAGCGGAGGCTGATGCACAATGAGACATAGTAACTGTCATACTCTGTACCTCAGCACTCGGCTGCCATGTTAGTGAAGACTGCGACTGCTGCTGACCACCCACTGCATAGCCTTGCTGTTGTTGAGGCCCTGCACACAGTTTAACACAGTAAATCACGATTAACTTTGCAGTCAGAGCAACGCAAACATTAAAAGCCGCAAGTGGTTATCCCTTTGAGCACTTGGAATTTGGGGGTAATTTATTATATTACTGAACAACCTTTTTTACCACCAGGGTTGGAAAATGAGGATCAGCTTCGACTGGGAAGCAAAAGCATGTGGGGTTCACTCTGTTCATGAATAAATGCCTGAATGTAAAAAAGATAAACAAAATATAGCAGTATGTACACTAACCTCACCGCTACGGGAAATCACACACCATTACCATATGGGATCACACAGTGTTACCTGCCACCTTGCAGAGGTGATTTTCCAGCCGGTACTCAATTCAGTGACCCTGAAGGGATGCAAGGCTGAGTTGACCTAGGTGGTGGTTACATCCCAAGTTTACCCACTAGACCCTCAGAAAAAACCGGCAATGGCGTGACTAGAATTCGAAACCATGACCGTGAGTCGCAAGTCCGACACCTAACCACTACACCACCGAGCCATCTATGGGTGTGCATGTAAAACTGTGTGATCCCTAGACAATGTGTGCTATACCTGAGTGCTTTTGTGACAAGGTTCACCTCACAAAGGGGTGCTATATCAAGTTTCCAGTATTGTCCGAACCTTTTCTTTAACTTGTACGTAACCACAGTTACATAAAACCCAGAAAAATACCTGCAAGGGCGGCTGGATGGCCACGACCAATGTCAGTATATGGACTAGGACCAGCAGCCATAGTCATCTGACTGGCACCAGTTGGTGGCAATTCAGTGAACTTTGACAGTAAACTTGCTCTCATGTCCATCTCGGTGGGGTATGGTCGACGTACGTCACCTTGCAAACATTGCAACAAGCACATCACCAAACAGTCATCAGCAGAGCTGAAGCTGTGGATGCTGACAAACGTTTTTGGAGGATGCTTCCACAACCTCCGGCGACCTCTTAACCCCCAATAAGATGGGCAATAACCTCACATCTTGATCCACAAATGTGTCAAATTTTAAGTGTAACTAGAAAATCTATAGCAACTGGCATAACCATAACCATTATGTGTTTGTCAGAACAGGCAATCACAGACAGACAGAGAAAGACAGACAGACAGGTACACAGATGCAAAAAAACATGCACAAATGCACAACACAAAAAGCAGCGAGACAAAACCAAATCTTTGTAATGTACAATCACACAGACAACTACAAATACACTTCAACCATGACTAAGTGATGACACTAGGCAAATGCAGTAAGCAATCAGAAATGTGTCAGTCTGGTTTCTGCCTTCTTGTGATCAGTGCAAAATGTTCATTTGTCATTCAGCATTAACATTTAGTACATTATTTTGTTCTATATGCACATCAAGTTATTTTTACCGATGGTCCATCCAGGAGGAGCAGCAACAGCATTACTGGCACTGATTTTATGTGCATACTTAATGAGCTCTTCTGATGATATTTTGCCAATGTTCGCCTTGTTGACAGAGTTGAGTTTCTGCTTGGCTTGAAACACTGCGGTCGCCTATAACAATCACCACAACAGAATAAGTTATCAATAATGCACTTCACCGTTCCACGGTACTTCACGACAAGCTATGAACCTACAAAATACTGTGAAAACAGGCAGATGTTTTAGTCATTAATACTAATAATGCCACTGTGTTAATGCTATTATAAAAATTACAAATTACCAATGCCAAATACTGAATAATCTAAGGCTAAAAACTGTCACAGAAATACTTACAAGCAAACCTTCGGCTTCCTTCAAGCTTCTTTGCAGCTGTCGAATGTCGGCATCACGCTTGTCCACCTCTGCACGAAGACTGTCAAACCGCTTCTGTGTCTCGGCTTGTAGCATGGCTGTAACCATTAACAAAGTATAACAATGATTGCCAGCAATATGCACCTTAGCAGCTGGATATTAAAACTAGAATACATTTAAACAATGCGAATGCCTGCGTATGCCTCCATAGGGTCTGTGCCAATCTACACAGTAGTGCAAAAATTTGCTTGTCAACAGCTCTGCAGTTTCTGGACATTCAGACAAGCAGAAGGATAGAATCACACACAAACATTGTGCCCACAAGTAAACATAATGCCTCCAACCAACTACTGAAAAATTAATTAGTTAAAACCAGTTGCTAGAACATAACTCAAACTGTCACTAAACTACATACAATTTACATTTAACGAGCTCTAAACAGAACATTTTAAAAGTTAATTTTGTTGCACAGAAACACTAGCAGCAAGTAGAAACTGGAGACTTCGGTGCCATTAGCATGTAGGTTAACAGAATTTTGTGACCCGAATGTGCAGACAAAAATTGCGAACAACTGTTAAAAATTAAATACAAACAACACAAGTAATGTAACTATCATCACAGGGTCCTCAGTGCTCTGCACTGTCTAAATGAGTGCACAGAAAATCTACTCACATAGTGGCACCACATATATGCTGCTCTGCATAAGTATACATGGTGCCACCGTGTGAGTAGAAAAAATTGGTGTTTTTGACCTATTTTTGGTGTTCCTTTTGCAAATTTTGTCACAATGAAAAAACTTTTTCCATAAATCTAAGTGCTGCATCATCCTTGTACTACATGCCACCTTTGCACTGAATTTGATGTTCTCGGGCCTTCTCACTCCTGAGATATCATTTGGAGAAAAAACAGTCACCAACACACCCAGCTTTTTTGCCATCCGTGAACCTCAGTGCTCCACAGTGAGGAATAATATTAGATAATATCTAAAACAGTGCAGTTAGCAGACAATGTGTCCAGCTGTACGCAGGTGTACACGACCTTTACTGAGGAGTGACTGTAGTTCTTCATCCTTCATTTTTAACAATGCAATCAGCTGGTTTGCATCAATATCATCTGCTTGCGAGAGCCGAGACATTCCCAGAAACTCCAGCAGCTCCCTGCAATTAACATAATCAATCAATATCTATATTACTACTAGCCATTCTGCCCATCCAGCCGGGCATTATACCTTTAGTTTAAGCCCGCTCCATATCTCGCCCGCCCCATACTATCCTACTGCCCGATCAAAGCATGCACACTGCCATGCTGACGTGCCCACACTGCAGTGCATCACACCTCCAGTGGTGAGGCCAACCTATATCTAATGTCGCCCAAGGCTATAGGCTAGGCCTGCCAACTGCCATCTATGCCTCACTGCCTGGTGCAGCGAAAAACAAAATATGCAAATTTTCAGTCCCTACATGATCCCCTAAATTTTTTGCACTTAAAAATACCCTTGGGCACCCTACAGCTATCCTGAAAATTTGGAGACAATCGCTCCTCCCGTTACCGAACAAACATGCAGACATACGCACAAACAAGAGTTATATATATAGAAGAGAACTTCCAAAAATTCACAATTGGTCAACGCCTGCTGCCCAAAGGTGTGGCCACCCTGGCCGTGAAGCACTAGTACCAGAACGGCTCGTATTGTATACACTAGGATGGCTATTCACTGGGCTGGCAGTACATTTTTAACCATATTCACCAGGTGGCACCTCTATGCAGCACAAAATAGCTGCCAGCCTGCTAACAGATGGAAGAACAGACTTCGCTCCTTTGGTCTTCTGTTGTTTCCAGTCTGTATTCAATACCCACAGCTGCCCATACTAACACGTAACACTACCAGTAATTTACATAATACTTAAGAATGAAACCAGTACACTTAGGTCATGCATCAAACACAACTGCTGACCTGTAGTGTATATGCACAGGTCAGACATTAAACTTACTTCTGCCAAACACAGCAGCAGAACTGCATCTCTTTCTCTGGAATACGCATCACTCCATCAAATGTAGTTAAGACTAGATCACGCCAAAATGAGTAACACCGTTATGTTAACCTTGCCATCTACTGCATATTTAGCAGTGGCAGTAAAGTAGTACTTTATTGTAAAACAATACATTCTTCTTATACGTAACAATACACACGTAACAATAACACAACGTGAATGCTAGAATTAGCTCACTTTGACACAATTTCCACATCCTCCATGACTGAAATCAACTTTCTGCGAGTTCCAGTCTGTTCTGTTTCCATTGCTGTTCTGCGGCCAACAAAAACTAGCAAGTAACAAGAATGCACAGCACAGCTTGCTCTCATTCAGCAAAATCCATTGTTATATTGCAATCTGAAATATGCAATCGTAATTGGTCAAAGGTCAAACATCACATAGTCAATATTATGCCATAAAACTGTGACCTAATTATGATTTTTGGAAGTACTACAATTTTGGACCTTTTCGTACGTAACCGATACGGAAAGTCAAAAATTAAAGCATGGTAAATTTTAACATTCGCTGTATCGCTATTGTACATGTGCAGAACATGAATGCTGGCAAGCTTAGCAGCCATTTTATAGACAAATTCACAATTAGTCTTAATTTATCAGTAGAATTTGCATTATTTGTAGCTCAATACAGTTGAATAACATTCGTAAATAGTGACGAGTCAGAAAATAGCAACGATAAATAAGAAGTGTTCGGTGTCATCAGAACTTGAGTTATGAACAACGTGCGTGACTAGACTAGGTATGTATTGCATTTTAACGTTAGGGTCAGTTTAGAGTTTGGGTTAGGTTAGGGTTATTGGTATGAGGCTGCTGTACTAGACTAGGTATGTATTGCATTTTAACTGACTAGACTAGGTATGTATTGCATAGGTTAGGGTTATTGGTATGAGGCTGCTGTACTGCAATAGCGAACCTTCCCATACCGGAATGCCCAAAATTACAGTATGGGTTCCAGTACTCTAGATATAGCCTTGACTGTTTTATGTCTTACACTGTTTGAAGTAACGTGTGCCAACATTTAATAAAGAATATTATGATAATGACTGACATAGATGTCGGTCCATATAAACCACGCACCAACACACTGCCACACCGGCTGAATCAGACAAGATTAGTGGTATAGGGTTAGGGTTATAATTATAGGGTTAGGGCTAGTGTTAGTATTATGAGCTATGGCTGGTGTACCGGTGCGCGGTTTATACTAACCCCTAAGATGTGGCTGAAGTGGTTCAAAGATGTATGACCACTCACAAAGTTCTGTCACAATCCTCCTAGACGAAAAGTTGTCTGTTATAGTATAGTAAACAATGTCTATTTGCAGAGTGTATGAAAACTGAAAGGCTGGATATTCAGGGCTGTGGTAAAATGCGAAAAATTGGCAATGGTTAATTTGCGGAATTTTTAAGTGGAATCATTCAGCATTTTACCCATTGTCGATTTTCCGCATTCCGCACTTTGGTGCCATAACAGATAGGTGCGCTGTACTGTTTTTGCTTCAGTTTACCTTCTTCCGGATAGGTGCCAACTCGGTTAAGTAATATCGCACTGCAAACGTTTAGGCCAATTCTGTATCCATGCATACAAATACGTACAATCAACAAGCTGAAAAGTAAAAATAATAATAAGATACACAAACGGTGTTCAATTTGCAGATTAGCACCTTCTGCAATTTACCCTTAATTCTGCGTAAAATTAAGCAGAAAAATCCTGCAAATTACCCTTTACAAATTTTCCGAATTCTGCATTTTACCATTCATTCTGCAGAAAAATTCCGCAGCTAGAGTGTAGATTAATGTACAAGCAATAACCATGGTCTAACACGCTATAACCACCACTAACCACTGCGACCCCTAATCTTCCACTGCCGCAGCAAACTCACGCTCACAACTAATAGCGTCCCTTAAACTTCAAAGGACTATTCCTATCAGCATGAGATCCGGCCTACTGTGTACTTTAGGGGACATGCCACACAACTGTAGCTCCATGCGAGAGAACTACTTTCGAAATACGTGTCATTTTAGTCATGATAAATGGCGATAACATTCGATTCAACTATGAATTCGAACCCGTCACTTTTTCATCTGGTTAGCTTTGTAGACAATTTATTATATTAATGTGCAATATCAAAGCTTATCATTTCTGTTTCACATTTTGCACATTTATTCAACACGAGGTTTATTATTTAACTGTGATTGCATTAATACAATTCATACTAGGACTAATACAATTACTGCAAATTGTCCATCTCTAATAGTGACGTATTATGGCAAATGCGCGTTCGGTAAATATCTAGCATTTTGTCATTAAAGTAACGGGGGAGGGATCTGGGGACTTGCCCCCTCCCCAAAAATTTCTCAAGCTAGTCGCGTGTACTGTCCGCCGGTTTCATGCCACAACTGTGAACTACTGTCTGACGTGGAGGAGTCGACTGTTCATGCTGATGTAGCCGGCAGTCATTTGGTCATAGGCTGCCGCTTCGATTGATGTACCGACAACGTTCGATCTTGGCTTTGTTCTTTCATCGTCTGATGAGGAGATTGAATTGAATCCAGACGTTTATGTGAGGTAAGGTGACGCATTTCTGGTTTTCTATCTTCTCACTATTGCGTAAATAGGCGACAGTACATAATGAACTATTTTGTCGCAAATGACTACAGTCCAGTTATTCGGTTTGCTTACGATGAGGTTCGCTTGGTATTTTGTTGCATTTTGTCATTAAAGTAACGGGGGAAGGGCCTGGAAATTTCTTAATTAATACTCGTGTATATGATAAATAAACCACGCTGATCAGTGCATTAGAGATTTTTTTAAAATGATATGCGCTATATAAATTCACGTTTTACTTTACTTTACTTTACTTACTTTACTATGCTTTTCTGAGTTTAGATTGCCATTACTGTATTATAAATCGT
>Ga0126335_1001156_pt1 | contig 14341 bp, 10 predicted proteins | sample OlaspJWI45metaG_FD_108409 | JGI IMG/M metagenome (GOLD analysis project Ga0126335, IMG submission 108409) | Marine gutless worms symbiont microbial communities from Oahu, Hawaii - Olavius sp. 1 OAHU.JWI-45 metaG | ecosystem: Host-associated > Annelida > Digestive system > Unclassified | place... | reverse complement strand
TCGTATGAGAAACTCGCACGAAAAACTCCGTTCGTATGTCATGCATTCTCGCACGAGTTTTTTCTCGTGCGAGAAACTTGTTCCGAGTTGGTCACAGCTCTATTCCGTCCAAGTTTCTCGTGCTAGTTTCTCGTACGAGTTTCTTGGACGGAGAACTTGGGTCGTCTGTCATGGGCTTTAGTAGAGATGAAAGTCGGCAGCAATCAGCAAAGTGGCCGGTGATGATGATCGTACGACATGTGAAGGTATGTTGTAAATTTACGCCCAAAGTAACATGTAGGCCTAATCGACAGACACGTTTGTTCAGCCAATAAGAGTTCGTGAAATTAGGTGACCTAATTAGGTCACAGGTTAAACTCAAGTTCAGTTAAACTCGTTCATAAATTCGTGGTGCAACCGTATTTCGTTGAACTCGAAGCTGAACTCGTTCTAGCAGTTGAACGAGTTCTGTTGATCCCAAGTTTAAACTTTGATGGTGCAATCGGCCCTAAGAGACACTACCACAAGTGTCAGCACCTTTTCAATTTCAAACATTTCACTTTACAATATGACACCTCTGATATGACGCACCAGCGTCGCTGACAGCACTATATGAATTGTCTGCTCTACTTACTTTACAGAATCAACCATCAACATGCATGTAGGCAGACCTCAGCGAGGTGGATGGGAGTGCTGTGACAGTTGTCAAGCCGAATTCCATGGAAGATCCTAGCCGTATCAGTGACGTAACGTTTCATATGATCCCAGAGGTAAGGACAGTCATTGGGACCACGGCCGTAACGCAGTTTCACGTTGTCACCCCATGGAATCAGCTCACGGCGAAGGTAGATGTTTGAACCTAAAGGTCGCACAAACACGATACATGTGCCCAAAACTGCACCAACTTATTTTTGCAATGACTTCGCCAAAACTTTTTGTACTGAAATAACTATCGGCACACATATACAAGATCAAATTCATTAACCTCAGTTGAAAGGTATTTGTATAATGCTTTGTAAAATGCAGCAAGCATTCACTTGTCATAACCAACATCAGTTAGCGCTGTGTAAGCTTATTTGTCATCGTCATCGTGAACGTTCAAACAAAACATCATAATGATAAGCATGGACAAACGGTGCAACAACTAAACATCACATCAAATGTTCAAGAGTGTCCACTACTGGCTCAAATGCATGCAATCAGCCTTGATATCAAAGCAAAGACTGAGGTCTTCATCAACCTCACTTGTTTGCACCGCTCCATGATCGGCGATCACGCTGTCGCTGTTCCACATGCGAGAAACAGTCTGCCTGGCTCACTACACACACTGTCGTCTCTTAATAACTCTAACAAACATCTCAAATCTTACCTGTTGAAAATTTCACCTGATGCGAAGTGCTCTTGAGGCAGTTTGTGTTGCTCACAGCACAGAACTCTACAAGCTTACCATCTACTGGGTCTTGCATTGGCAAAAGTGCTGCACAAATTTGTACCTGGTTCGGCAAAGTTGCGCAGAGGGTCGTCACTCATGACCCATCCATTGTGCGCCATGCAATGTGCTCCACGATCGGAATTCATCATTTCTTCCTCCTGTTCAAGCGTCATCTTCTCCTTGGGCAACGTGAAGTAGCTGACAGTATGGCACACACATCAAGACCACACACGTAGAGCACGCACATCAACTGATTGCTAGTTCCATCTGCAAGTCCTTCCCAGCTTGACCTAGATATCACGAAGGTGTACATGTGTGCAAAACATCAAGTTTGTACGTCAAGGCATCGAGATTTCATAGCCTGGACAGTACTTATAGAGACATATTTTATGCCCGTATGACCTTGACGCAACCTGATGACTATGACGTACAAATTCAGTGCTTTGGTAGCAAACCAAAAATTAACTTTCTAGATCAAGGATTTTGAAAGTTAAACAAATAAACAGACATGCTACTATACACATGGCAAATAAGTTCTTGACGTAATGTTATGTAATCCCACATACTTCCACATGATAGGCTCCTTCTCTGCAACGCGTGGAATCCTGGGTCCGTTGTCATCAATGAATCGCCAGCGCCCATTAGCAATGAAGTTGTTGACGGCACACTCAATGTGTCCGCGGATTGTGCTGGCGGTCCCGTCATTTAACTGCATGAGGCGTTGACGCAGTGTATTGGAAGCATTCCGCATTCTATCATCACGCGACATCGTCTCCGGCCTACAGACACACAACCCGACATGATAAGCCTCTCATCAGTCAGCGACTGAGCTGCTGTTTGTAAATAAAGTTGTGCAAGTTTTTATACTGAGTGATACTGTAATTTTTGTAATATTGTTCATATCGTGTTCAACATAAAATACTAACTTACGTACCGTTTTCGACGAATCATGAATGGGACACCTTCATGTGCCAAAACGGAAAATGGCAGTGCTTGGGCGAGGTCGTCGTCACGCATGAACACATATATCTATTTTCCAACCCAACCTAGTCGTGGGCATGTCTGACATGTGCACTGCGCAGTGACCGAGCTGTTGAGTTGAGTTTTAATACTGAGTGTTACTGTAATTTTTGTAATACAGCATTCATACACATCAGTAAACATAAACATTAGATAAGCACCAAATAAAACAAAGCCGAAAATGGTGCCCCATAATAATTCAGCAAATTTTCACTGTCGACAGTGTGGGGGTACCTCTGTATAATGCATTTGTTTGGGGGTAAATCCCCTAAACTCACAACTACAAAATTTGACGGGAAGAATGCCATAAGATCAATTGTATGGTGCAAACTAAATTTTGATATCTCAAACCATTTAGGTGCGAAATGCTCATATGTCTGCTGACGAACGGATGGAGACCAAACAGACAGATGGACGCTGGAGGCACATATGCTATAAGACAATATAGGTTGCCCATACTACACTGTGCTCACACTGCCAGTAGGATGTCATCTGGCCAGTTCCATGCACATCTGCCATCACTGAAATTTGCAACAAAGGCTGCCATTCAATCAACTGCGTTTTTGCCTTCTTGTTGCCACGACCTTCACTCTGACCTGATAACCCTGATATAGGAATTAATCTGCACTTTCAGAAGATGTACATGCACACCACAAAGAAACTTCCTCCATCATTCAATCAATCAATCAGAAAATTTCCATAGCGCCACATACAGTGGAATGGACAGCGGCGCTGAACAATGCAATATAAAATAAATATGGATTGAAAATAAAAGAATAGCTAGTGGTAAGCCTGTATAAAGAGTATTCGTTTTTAAATGTTTCTCAAAAGCAGCCACACAGTGTTCCACAGTGATGTGGGAAGTTGGTTCCAGGTTTGTGGTTCAGCGACTGAAAATGCTCTGGAACAGACCGACGACAACGAGACGTGTGGGATATCGTACTGTCCAGTGTCTGCTGAACGCAGGTGCACCTACCTCAAGGTGTTGAAAGTAGTACGACAGCGTGCTGAAGGTAAGTTGGCGCGTATCCGAATGTGTCACAACTAGCTCAAAGCTTTCGAAAGACATCGCATGACATACATATAAACCGACAGGCGTGAGACTGACCCAAACGTATAAGCACGCTGCTTGTGACAAAAACATCAAGATTTCTGTGACACCATAAAAACCTAGTCACAGCCCAGAACATTACAGTAAATTATAAGTTTAGCAGATTTAGTAATTTCAGAACTCGGAAGTCTGGCCCATCACACTGTGAAATCCATCTCATTAGATTTGACCAAGATGTAAATACAGACATAAAGGACATCAGTTGTTCAAGACTGAGTGCTGAGAGACTTACTGGCTGCTGTAGTACAGCTTCACAGCTAGTGCAATGTCAATGGTGGCTTTCAGGCGTCGGAACTTAGGATCAGGAATGATTTGCAGATCAGCTCCAGCCCGATCATCACCACGAATACCACCTACGCATAGCATATATATATATACAAAATAACCTGTTAAATGTGTACAAATTACTTCAAACATATATTCCAGGATGAATCAGTGTAGGCCTGTGTGAATGGATGGATTTTCAGTCCATCCTTAACTGTCCACAACTGATGAAAGCTGAGTGCAGCTGTGTCCAAACTGAGTTCCAGACAGCTGGAGCTGCGATGTGGAAAGTGTCTGTCATGAGCATGCCATGTCACTCAGCCGAATAGAGACATGCTCAACCAGAGATGATGGCGACTGGCATGTAGACATGGTTGAAACAGGCTGGACCAGTTCCATGGACAGTCAAAGGCAGTGACAGCCACCTTGAACAGAATCTGGCGGCAGGTTGAGCATGTTATGACGAACTGGCATAACAAGATAACAAGAGACCAAAGGCATAAATTGGCAAAGTCAGCACCAAATAACCCTGCGCACATGGCACGCGGCATACACTGCATGTGCTGCTGATATAAGCTGCGACAGACAGACAGACAGACAGACAGACAGACATACACTGCGAATATCAGTGAGAATAGTCAGCATCTCATGCATTTGATGCAGCCTAATAATGCTATTATTTTTAAAATTACAATGGGCAAGTTCACCTTCACTAAAACTCCAGTCTCAGACTACAGTCATCAAGCAAAGCCTAAACTAAACATCGCAGTTCAACTACTAAACTTCTTAGACTAAGCAGCTGCTATCCATGTTGACTAAAATAGCACAAAATAAACTTTGGACAGACATTCTGGTGCAACAGAAAATCGTCCTCTTTAGTCAGCTTGGTCCACGACATTGGTCTTAACAAGTTTTTGCCATAGATAACTCGCAGCAAGAACCAAGGCACGACATTCACACAGATATAGCAAAGATGATAGTGCCAATAGACAGGTATGGTTCACTGCAGTCATGGATAAACGTGTGGGTGGCAAATAAAACTGTGCGATCGCTTTACAACGTCTGCCACACCTGAGTGCTTCTGTGACAAAAAACCCATACCAATGGGCGATGAAGCTCAGATGGTTATTGACACAAATGCCAACAAAGTGAAGCTGTCTATTACCGAACATGTACAATAATTTACGATGACTTGAAAACCCTGCAAACTAGGTCAAGGTTAAGAAGTGTAATCAAGGTTTATCAGTTAGTCAGTATATGCGATAATACAAATATCTATGTCCAGCAGTTGACTTATACCACCAGGTTACACACAAACAGAATAACAGGCAATGACTTAACACTGTTACTAAACTACGTTAACTACTCATATAGGTGTTATTTGAATATGAAACATTTAGTCTACGGCAAAAAGTAACAATGAGTGGTGGTTTGGTGTAGCGGCAGCGCGTTGGTCACGATCAACGTGGTTATCCTACGTTGGGCCCGGTCAGTACTGGGATGGGTAATGTTCAGGAGTTCGAATCGCGTTTGCACCCTCTCTGTATTTAATCAGCCACCCAGGCCAACTCAGCCTGGTCATCCCTCCGGGGTAGGCAAAATGAGTACCGCGGTGTAAAACCGGAAGGTAACAGCAGGTAATGTAAGAGGTGTGGTCTACCGCCCATAACACCGAGTGTTCGCTCAATGCCGGCTCAAGACCATGGAAATGGAGAAGAGCACTGCACCATAGTTGCAGAGCTGTGAGAGGGCAATGATGACCGATAATAAATTTACCTTTTTTAATAAGTAACAATAACAGAACATCCTTAATATATCCGCATCAATTTTTAGTCAGTCAAAAGTGTTATTAAATTGTTAAATGCAGTTAAATGTGTTACTAAACCAAAATAATCACTACAACAGAACAATAAAAAAAAACAAAAAATAAACAGAGAAATTAAAACTTACCATCTGAAAGACAACATAAAAAAAGAGCATTATAATTACCATAGGCGCATGCAATTTGTTTTTGTCAAACATGATAAATAATCACACTGACGAATGGTGGTAAACATGGTAACATGCAACTTTAACCTTATGCATGAAATAAATATTTTAAACTACGTCAAATTTCACCAAGACTGTAAACAAGTACACTTCTGTTCACATCAGTCACATGGTTAATTCCAAGGCAAATAAATACAAAACTACCAAACCAGAATGCACGAAACACTATGCCCCTTTGCCACAAGCTTACATCACTGTGCAAATTGCTCGTCAAAAATCTCCGCAGTTTTGGGACATTTTTCCATTTTCCAAATGTTAACGCATAAAAAGCGTTAAAGACAGGTTAAGTGCACATAAAGGGTGGGCCAATAACCACACACTGCACAAGCAACACCATGCAGATAGTTCATGCATAGACAACTGCTGAAGTGTCAGTAAAGCGAATCCATTAAATGACATCAATAATATTTAAAAATCAAATCAAATGACTTTAATAAGTGGGTCAATAAACAGAGCTGAGTAAGCTGAAACATACCCAAGATAGCTGAAGTCAGCTTTTGAATCGTGTCATCCACATGGACCTGGAAATACTCGGCAATGCGGAACTTCGGAAAAATTGACTCCAGCAGAATACGCCGGACGTGCTTTGCGGAAAAAAAAACAAAAAACAGTAATTTACAAAACATTTTATATTTTGACTACCCAGGTGTACAGTTTAAAAGGCTGCACAGAATGCACAACATATATTATGCGGACTATTGCGACTGATGATCCCTAGCATGGTGCGTCAGTCTCTTATGTCAGTCTGTCATGTGGAAAAATGGCCAAACAGATCAGGCTCCTGTTCAGGGTGGAGACTCTTCGCAACCCAATGCACTTTGTATTAGATGGGGATCGTGGTCCCCCAGTGACAAGGGGTGGGGCAGTGGAGCAAAGTTTTGCCGATAGTAAAGTTCAGAAAATTAGAAAAATTACTTGCGTTCAACACGGCTTTCCCCAAATTACTTTCGTGTCTTGTTATCAAACACATACAGTATAAACAGCTCTAAACTGGCAAAAAAAATATCAAAATGAACTACATATTCTGACAGACAAAATTGTTACCTGCATATGGTTCTCTGAGCGTAGTTCAGCTGGCACGCCCTGATCCATATACTTGTTTTCAGCGACGTCCATTGAGAAATGCCACAAAATTCGGTCGACGAGGTAAGCGGGTTTGAGATGCGGTGAATTGATCATGTTATAGCTGCACTCCGGATGTTCCTGCAGCCATGGACTTTCGTTTGCTGTGTGGTTAAACACTAGATCGGTCAATGACAGCACACCCCACTCTTCTTTCATCATTGACACAAGCTTGCCAACGTCCTCCATCGTATACTTCTTGTCTCCCTGATAACCGTGCACACACATTTGCAGTACAGTAGTAACAGCCGCATCAAAGTGGCACCATCTGGCGAATGAATAAGAACAGTCACCCGTGTGACACACACACAGACAGACAGACAGACAAACAATAATCACAATAATCCATACACCATGCATTCAATGCAGACAAATTGACAATATGTATAGTGTTGTAACATGGGTACCAATTCAAGGACACTATGCAAAACTATAAAACCACATGCTAAAACAATAAAATAGCTGCAGCTATGTCTGACACAGCTTATATTGAGCCTATGCATGTCGGGTAGTCCCAAAATAAAGAACACTTTGATACCAAATTTTTTCATGTACTTTGGTATCAAATTTTTTCCCTGCACACTTAAAGCTTTTCCTCTCCTATGTCGGACAATCAAAAAAATCCAGATACAGATCAAACTTTTCTTTTACTCCGGAGCAATTTTGGCCGCACGCTGTTCTTGACGCCAGCAATGACTTTAATGGATGTCATGAAAAATATTACTAAACTAGGAATCAATGATGATAAACGATGACGACGATGACAACACTGATGATAGCTTTTATCATCAGACCTTGCTGAAAGCGGAATTCAAAGCCAACTGATCACGGATGCAGTATGATGAATTTGACAAGCCCAGTTCCTGTATTGGCGTGAAGTGAATCATACTGTAGCCTGCCTCGTATGCTACCTGCAGCCGATCCTGCCATTCGTTAAATGGTCCGAGAGCCTTCGCCAGCACCGACTGACATCGGATACAGTCCATCGGGACTCGGTCGTCCATCTTTCCGGCATAAATTACCGGATCCACGAGAAAATACCCGGAACCATTTGCATCTTCCATTGAGTCACTAGAACACACCAGCAACAAAATACGCCTAAAGTTTTCCAAACATGTTGTCAAAACCATAAAATCAATACCTGCCATTTGTAACAGTAAAGTGTTACAAATGGCAGGCATTACCGTACATGAATGTCTGAATTAAAATGGCAGAAGCACTAAAACAAGCTATGCTACTGGAAAAGAAAACCGGAGATCAAAGTAATTTGGTGACAGCCATATTGAATCCCCTTCTCCGTCACAGTGGGAGATAGGGATCTTCATCTAACGCAATGTTCCTTGATTCCCCACTTGAGTTTCCAGCCCAAACAGGCCCTCAGTCCACACAGACTTAACCATTTTTGCAGGGTGCAAACACGTTACAGACAGACTGATTGACAGACAGACAGACCACACCATGGGATCACTGGTCGCAACAAACTGCATCTCATGCATTTAATGCGTCTAAAAAGTAGAATTTAGCTACTCACAATACTTCACAGTTGCGGCTGTGTCAACCCACATTATGTCTCAGCATTTGACAGTGAATTCACTTTTACATTTGGACTACAAACGTACTCAAGCTGCATCAATCTCTGTAAGCAATAAGTCTCTAATAATATCCATTTATTAGAGTAATTGACCAACCGCAATTACAAACACACAAACCGTACATGTATATACAAAAATAATGGAAAAAACATCAACAATTCAACAGCAATCAGTAAAAGCAGAAAATAGCATACTCATTATAAAACTGCAGTGTTGCTTCAGCTGGCAGAATTCATGCAAACTTTTCTATCATTAACCACATCTGTTCATTTTCAAAAAGTGATACAATTGTACTTTCATAAACAATGCCTTGCCAATACTCAGCATGAACAAGTCAACAAATCTTTTCAAAATGGACAACAACACATTCTGAGTCACTTAATTAAAGTATGCATGTGCAAATCAGACAGCTACAAAATTCACTATACCTGCCGTTAATGGTGAAGTAATAGTTGAAAGACCCGGACAAGACCAGCACCACTTCAGCAAAGTTGTCAAAGCAATCTGACTGTATGCCAGACATGTTCATCCACGTCAGCTCACGATAAACGTGACGGTTTGGCCCGGACTGTGCCTCTGCCGGGTGATTCACAAATATTCTTACACGTTTGTCAGCTAGTGACGGTCCAAGAACAAAATGCAGCGTCCAACCTGCCAGATAATATTACAATAAACAAACGCGTGCTACACCAACAAGTGGTCTAGTCAAAGTAATCAGGTGACGGCTGTACTGAATCCGCTGCACTTTCCCTCTCTGTGGGGGATTGGAAGCCCATATAACACAATGTCCTTTGGGCCCCAGGTCTCCACTTCAAATTGATCGGCTCAATTGTTGTTGCACGGAAAAAGTGCCACACATACGCCATGCTACAGATCACCGGTAACAATAGGCTGCAAAACAACAAATATAGGCCTAACTAGTATATAACAATAACAAGCCTCCAGTTCTTTGGTGCCAAAAAATGTGGACCTAACCTGACCTGATCAGAGAAAATGTTGCCCGAGAAATAGAAAAGATGATGAACAGTGACAGAATTTGGCTGACTTTTTACTGAACAAACTACAATTAAATGTAACAACTCTCTTGACTTTTCACCAGCAGCCCAGCCCACTCAAGCCAGTGTTGTGTCAAAACCAAGCAGCTCAAGTCCAAGTCCAATAGCAACCTGAACTGGTCAAACTAATTCTGGACTAGCCGTACAGATATCCACTGCTGCAGCACTATGATGTGCTATAACAGAGTCAGCTGGTAAGTATACACAGACAGGGGATACCTTTCTCCAAGCGATACAACTTTGCTTCTCCATTTTCTCTCTCATTGAGGGTCAAAAGACGAAGTTGGCTGATAGCCGTCATGCTGCATCAATTGTAACTTCTGAAATGTAATACGCAATATCTTAATTATTAGTAACCAAATACATAATAAAAGAAAATCATATCAATGACATCTAAGACATTCAGCCAAGGATATCTCCACACTTATGCCCCACAAAATCAGGTAAATATCTATGTTAATCGATAGCCAGCAATTTAACACGTCACTTATTAGCTACAGTCTACAGAATGCACAACTCACAACACACATTAAACTACATAAGGTGAACAGAACAACTGCACAACTATCAGCAAAGGCAAATGCATATGTCAACACTCAACATGTTTATAAACAATTCCAAAGTCTATGCCACAGCTGCAATCAATCAAATACAATATATACAGTCCAAAATACAGCAATGAGCCATACTTACTAGTCGACAAAGAGTAAGTCTAACGAATTTGTGGGGCGAGGTAGACATGCAAGGTAGATAATTAGATTAGATCAAATTACAATTGAAAATGCAGGGCAGATCTGCAATAAGTAAGTAAAACTGGTTCTGTGGAGCCAATTTAACAACTGCAGATCTGCAACAGGGCCAGCTAAAAACATGCGATTCTCCACCACAGAATCATGGATTCATGACATATACATCCCCGATCGCAACTAACACTGTACAGTTTTGTATAGTCTGCAAGGCGGATCCACGGGGTGGAATCTATATGCAATCATTAATATTAACGTAGGTGCTGATCTGCGTCTATAAATTGCGGAGCCGACTCAAACTGGTGCATATGAACTTCTGAAGCCTTATTATAAATGACTGACACGTGGCCTTCACACTTCAGCAAACGAACAATTCTCTTAGTGGATCCATGATCACAAATTGCAGGGCTATGTTTAAAGCTGAGACTTGACTCAGGCCTATAAGCTGCAAGTATGATCCACAAAGTACACAGCTCCAGATCCTTTTAAAGTTAACTGTGGCATACGACAAGGTGGGCTTTTATCTCCATTTATATTTGCTGTTTACGTGGATGACTTAATAGATGAATTATGACAAAGTGGTCTTGGATTGTATGTTGGCTCCACATTCACTGGAGCACTGCTATATGCTGATAATATTGCATTGTTAGCATGCAGTTGTCTTGGCCTTCAGAAGCTAACTGATATATGTATGGCATTCAGTTTGCAGTGGGATATTTGATTTAACCCTGTCGAAAGTCAGATTTCTTGTTTTGGTAGTACATCCCATCTGCGCCTGCATCAATATCAGAAGTAAATTAATAAAATGGTCAGACTGCAAATACCTTTGGTGCTACTTTCACTGCAATAGAATCGAAGCTGATTCTTCGAGCTATGTTGGAAAGTTTTATAGTGCGTTTAGTAACCTTATGAATGGGCAGTAGAAGAGACGAAATGTTAACTGTGCATCTTGTCAAAACATACTGTCTTCACCTCCTTGCTGTACAGTTGTGAAATATGGTGATTAAACAACACTGTTGCCAAATCTATTCATGTAGCCAAAAATTTCATGGTTACTGGCACAAGAGTGTGAAGCTGTTACAATTCTACTGTAAATGTTTGCCTGCTTCTGTGCTAATCGACATGCATAAGATCTTGTTTTGGAGAAAAATGTTTTTTATAGCTATGTTGTATTGCACACTCTTGCTGCTGAATGTAGACAGTTTATCGCAGCCATTGCTAACAGTTACAACATCACCATCTATGATATTCTTCACTGTAATAATTTTATGTTAAGGAATATGTTTTGGCAAGTTTGTTAGATCTTGGCTGATGTTAGTACAGTTTGTAAACAAGCTGCTGGTGCTTGTAGGCCTGTTGCAAATTCCTTTCACTGCTATTGTATTTGTATTCTCATGTATGTCTAGTTTTTAGCTATTTTTTAGCTAATATTGCATTTTTGTATATATTTTTATGTGTGCTTGTGCTGCCAGTTGGCGTAATAAAATAATAATAATAATAATAATAATAATAATACAACGCGGTAGCCATTCTCAGCACATTTGCCCACACAACCCCTGAGGACGAGTTCTAGCCATTCTGGCTGATCGGTTTTTAACTTTTGTTTTTACCCCTCGGGATCTATACTACCGAGGGTATTAAAAAATAAAAAAATAAATTTAAAAAAAATAATGATAATAACGTTAATTCGGTGTTCTTTGCGATAAGAGCAGATCTGCACTAATAGCTGAAACACACTTTAGAAGTTAGCCACGATGGTTGACTATTGATGACTACACGAATGCCGCGCTTATGTTGGGCGCACCTCAAGCAAAGTGAATTTCCGGATCTAGGTCAGGTCACGGGGACCAATCAGAGAACTGGAAGACCAAATCCGCATATCCCCAGCACCTTGCAAATTCTCCCGGCCCACAAAAAGCAACGCATATAGGCCTGCCACTAACCGATGCAATGATGCACAAATTTACAGAAACTCGAGCGCTAATTAAGCACGCGTCATCGAAATCTTACAAGATACATAAATTGTTCGCAAAGTGTAAAATATCCGGGGTACTTATTGCAAAAAAGGACGACAAAATGCCTCAATCTCCTCAGCAACAACAAAAGGCACGACCTTCACCTCAAAAGAATATAAATACCACTAGTGATGGGTTCACACTGGGTTCCTGGCGAAAACCACTCGTTTGTTAATCGCATCGTATCGTATCGGCACTGTGGGCGCAGGCTGTTGCCTCTATGCCCACATCTATATACATAACAATAACATAATAAACGATACAATCACACTAAGAATAACTTCTACTTCCGGTTCCCAAAAATGGTGCTTTAAAGTTATACAAAACATCTTAATTAGATCAAAACTTATCTAATCGCATTTTAAAACAATTAATTGATGGTGCTTCAATCATACTTGAATACATTTTTTGTAACTTATACATATTACCTTTAGTATGAGAAACTTGACTCATCATCAAGCTTGGTGCCACAGCAGTGTCATATAGTCCATGTATTATTTTATACGTTTCAAAGTATGTCGAAGATTATTTTAGTGTTGGCAATTTCAAGTACTTTAATCTGTCAGTATATGGTAAGTGTTTACACTCATGTACTAGTTTAGTCGCTCTCTTTTGAACTTTCTCCACTACCTCGATTAAATATTGTTATAAGGAGACAAAACTGTATTGGCATATTTCAAATGAGACCGAACCAAAACTTTATACAATAAAACAAAAACAACTTTATTTACATGCTGAAAATTACGTTTAATTATGCCAAGAATACTATATGCCTTATTAACCTTTTCAGTTATATGATCAGAAAAGGAGAATTTGCTATCCACAATTACTCCTAGGTCTCTTACCTTATTACACCTCTCTAAATCAATGATCATATTATAAACAGATGCCGAATATTTATACCTGATTGTTGTATTACTGTAAAACAAAGATAGTACATTATATTTTTATATTCGGTTTTAACAACTAATAATCTGACCATTCTTTAAGTGCACAAAAACCTTTCTGCAAATCAGTACCATCGTCCTGATTTAATACATATCTACTCAATTTAGCATCATATGCAAACAGACTGCAATATGCATTTTGCAGTCCCAGAATTAACCTCAAGCAAAATATTTATATATATCACGAATAAAAGTGGACCTAATACACTGCCTGGTGGTATACCGCTCGTTACAGGCATGAAGAAGGAATGTTACGAATTAACCTCAACTTAATGCCTTCTATGTACTAAGAAACCTTTAATCCATTTAATTAAGTTTTTTGTCACAGCATATAATCTTAATTTATTAAGCAATTTTTATGATGAACTTTATCAAATGCTTTCTCAAAGTCAGTGTAGATAACATCAACCTGTTTACCCTTGTCCAATAGACAACATTGCCCATCACTAACGACGTCACAAACGAGTTTGTTTATATTTCACTATTTCCGGTGTCTAGTTGATGGCGGTTGTCTGTAAAGTATTGTGACAATGTCGGGAAGACAGGGTAAATATTTGTTTGTGTGCATGTTGTTCTATGTAACATAAATACATGTACTTTGTTTCATAGTTTGGTGCTTTTTCAGACAAACGAGAATTGATAGTATGACGCAAACATTTTTGTGCATGGCCGGGGTGAAGGCTGACTCACTTTTGAAACTCTGGCTATAAATAATGGACTGCCGTTGGAGGTCGTCAGTGATAATTAGTGTTAGACCGATACTGCGTATCGGTGAGTACTCACTCGTTGCGTTACAGCATCGGCGAATACGATATATCGGTTTGCGTGTCTCCGCCGATGCCGATGCGCCCGCTACGATAACGATCAACAGTAATCGGACTCGGCGACTGAAACACACGGTCCGCGTCTCCGCGTCGACAGAATGTGATTTCAAATGAGGCCGGCATTTCTATTCACGTTCCGACGTACAGACTGCGGGTGTGACACGAGTAGACATCAAAGGCACCCC
>Ga0126335_1001155_pt1 | contig 14341 bp, 7 predicted proteins | sample OlaspJWI45metaG_FD_108409 | JGI IMG/M metagenome (GOLD analysis project Ga0126335, IMG submission 108409) | Marine gutless worms symbiont microbial communities from Oahu, Hawaii - Olavius sp. 1 OAHU.JWI-45 metaG | ecosystem: Host-associated > Annelida > Digestive system > Unclassified | place... | reverse complement strand
GTTCGTACGTGGGAATATAGTGCGGCCGAGGAAGGTTCAATTGTTCGACCGCCCACTTGTCCGACTAGTGGACGGTCGGACAAGTGGGCGGTCGAACAATTGAACCTTCCTCGGCCGCACTATATTCCCACGTACGAACCATTGGTCCCACGTACCATTAGTCACACGGGCTCCTCCATATGTACACGTCTCTGATGGTCAAAAGTGGGGCACCTCCCTAGATCTCCCTGATGGTCATCAGAGAGATGTAGGGAGGTGCCCCACTTTGACCATCAGAGAAGTGTACATATTGAGGAGGCTCACTTTTGACCATTATAAGGAGGTGCCCAAAGTGCCCCACTTTTCACCAGCAGTTTTAGCCACTACGAAGCTATGTATGAGACACCCATTGTTCACCCATCCACCCCGAGCCACCCAAGACCCATCCGCCGCGAGCCACCCACTCACGCCCCTTCATTCATAATACTTGTCGGACTTATGAGACGTACGTCGGACTTGTGTGAGGACACCCATTATTACCGCGAGGCCTTACCGACTCGCGCTAAAAATTTCAGCCGCGAGTAAATCTTCGTCGGAGATTTCACGACTCATCAAAACTTGTCTGTCGCCGCGGATGACAGACATCCGTGCCCGAGAGAGAGACGGTGCCTTGCGGCTGAGGGCCTATAGGGTGGGCGAGCGGCCGGTGGGGCGCCTCGTGGATGGACTGCCGCCGGCTGTGGGCAGCTGCACTGTGACGACTCGGTGCTCCGCAGCAGCGGAGTTCATCAAGCGTGAACAGTGTCGGTGCATCTTTTGATATCTCTCTGTCGGCGTGGGAGGGCAAGCACAGCAGTGGGATGCAACAGGCTGCGGAGCAGTCAGGATACGTCTAATTTCTACACTTTACAACAGATATGATTATCGAGTGTGTAGTGTAATTGCAGAAATGGAATGTGTCATATCTTTGTATAGCTTTTGCTATTTTCACTGTTTTCGAAGGCAGCTTGCTTCAGAAGTGCCACTGTCACGGTGTGAAAACAGTTTTATTTTTCCCCCGGAGTTCTTCAGAACCGTCAACAAAAGGCTCTTGTGCCTTGCATTAGGCCAACGTGTAGCTCGTCTCTCTTTAGCAGACGCATCCTGTCCTTTCTTGTCTAGTCTTCACATCTACGCTGCTGCCGCTGCAACTTTCTTTCTCTCTGTATTTCTACTGACTACTGAGAAGTACATGTATATGATATTCTTATTTAGTTCCGCCGTGACTGTGGAGGTTAGAAGAATCATTATCATGTGACTCGGTGGGTGTCACTATACGCTGGTCAACTAAAATCCAGTTCAGTGCACTTCAGTTCCAGTTCCCGAGAGCTGGTAAGGGTGGTGACAGACGTCGGTCAGGTAACGCCAATCACGTCAAACTGTCAACCAAGGGACAATTAATGCACGTGTCCATCCATCTCATGGCAAGCTAACCTGTCTGATGAAGTGTGGGCTATGCAAACCACGATTTTATAACCAGAGCTTTATAAGTTATAATTGAAGTTGTAACGTGAACAATTCACGCTGGTGTCTGGTAAAGACATTTCTTCACCAAACACCGCTGTTCAGGGTCTGGATCGCCTCTTGTCCTTTTTTGTGTAATCTCTACATCTACAGTCGGGGATGGTCGGGCAGCAGCTGCCACGTAGAGATGCTGATGATGATATTTACAGTAAACGTATACTGTATACTAAATGCTTGAAATACGGGAGTTTACTGAAACACAGACTATAGTGACAAATTTTAATTTTAATCCCACACATATATACACAGTTGTTCGGAGAATTACAGGCATCTGTAAGACAAAATAAACCAAATACTGCTACCTCACCACAATCCAGCTCAACTGGGCAAAGACACTACACAGCATCATATGAGCATCACCAAAATTCCAACATTCACTCTGTCAAGATTTATATATGCTCATTATTTGCATAGATACTCCATTTATCCCACAACATCACACAATCACGACCGGATTTAAGCACAAGACTATGCAAAATAAGCTAGAAAATACATTGTGTCACGAAGAGGCCTACCAATAATGAACTGGAAGCCTATTGAAAAGCGTCTTGAAACTGAACAGATGTATACTGCTGTTTTGTTGAATTCCAACTAAACGGGTGCAAGTTTCAAGTTCTGATACTGATGGAGTAACCTTTCCCCATCCACACGATTTGTCACGCATCTGCATGGTATTCGTTCATCAAACAAAGCTCGCTGTCACATTCTCAGTTAAAAAGTTCCATAACGATGCACCAACAGTTTCCCACAGTTGATATCTAAATCCAGCCATGGACACAATGCAAAAAGACCACACCAAAGCTATCGTACAATAGCTACACAACATGCTTCAAGGCAATGGACAGTAGTACTCACTCACTCTGTGAGGACTTCTGCATGCAATGACTTTAGTTACTACTGGTACACGAAGCAGTCAGCATGCAAACAAGCACAATATCACGCTCGTGCAATGTTGGCACAAATGAAATAGCCAGTTTACAGTCAACTCATCCCAAGGCTAACATAACCCTGGCCCTAACCCTATGCCCAAATGCTGAAGTGAGTGAGTGAGCAGAGGTTAACGTCCCACTCGCTAATCCTTACTCTAAAACTTGTCCTAATCTTAAACTCGACTCTAACCCTAACCTAAACCCTAACAAGTTTTAACTTGTTGACTTCGGGACAAGCTGAAATGGAGATGACTTGACTTGGTTGACTGCGACCCGAACAGTCAAAAACGCAAATGACACTAAATGACCCACAGAGAGACAGGAAAAAAACACCGAAAATCTGGGACTAAAAGTAATGCAAGGTTAACTAGTCGCCAATTCTGCAAACTTCCATTCATCAGTGACTGAACAGAGTTTACCATGCAGCTACACACTCAACAGATTAACAAGTCATTCCATGCAATCGGCTGCTGACAACTGACAACAGAATTCACAACAAACAAGAATAAAAAATACAAAACAATAAGAGTAAGACTAATGGACACATTACATAATCATTAAGCATATTCTTTAGGTGGGTAAAACATTTGTATAGAAATTACATCAGACTCAACCATACATTAATTTGGCTTGACCTTTCGATCTCTATCAGACACCTTCGACAGAAGAAACTTGTTCAGTTCTTCTTCTGGTTCTTGCCACAAACAAACCTTCCCCAAGAAGTCAGCGTCTATCCAGTTTGTCAACAAAATAAATCAGCTTTGACTGCCCATGCAAGTCATGATAACCATGTGATCAACTGGCCGGCATCTACTATTTTAGACAGGGAGCTGGACAGAGGTACCAGATGGATCAAGCTAGAGGTACACATCCGGAAGGAAAGATGGCATTCTATGAACCAGGACGAAGGCAGCTACACACTGAGCCACACATACGACCGATTTCTTGAAATGTCGCAGCACTACCGTGGAAAGAACCAGAAGAACTGAACAAGCTTCTCCTGATGAAGGTCTCCGATAAAGATGGAAAAGTCAAGGTGAATTAATGTATGGTTGTCTTTGATGTAATTTTTATACAAACATTACATAATCAGTTCCTACAGGTAAACAGGGGCCTGTTGGTTTCACTTTCAGTTCTGAGTATGTTTTTTTCTCAACTAGAACGTGCACTGTTATCTGAACATCTTCTGTGCCACAGCAACAGCACCACATCCTGACAGTGACATTATTAACTGTGTTTACACTGCCACATTACTGTACTAATGCACCCAATAACTAATGTACCTAACGCAAAATACTGGCACAGTTGCATAAATAATTATACACTTAGAGTCTAATACTGCTTTACCATACAGCAAATCAGAACATAAGTTCTAAGTATTTGTTGCCACCGACCAAAACAAAACATTAACAAATGCATAATCACAACAATAAAGCAAAAAACCAAATCAAACCAAACAGTAAACCAGACGCCTCAATATCTTCAAATATAAACTGAAAAGATTGTACATTAAATACATACATCTCACTCTGCATCAAGAAATATGCATATGAACAGAAATGCTGAAAGACTGGAACATATTCCAGTAGTTTATAAGCTTTAGTTACAGCACAATACAATATCCACTACAACAGCATCCATACAGACATAAACTGTAGTCACTGTCACAAACACACAGCAATAACACACACACACACACACCCTCACATATGCACACACAGTATCAATCCTTTGTGAAATGCTGCAAAGCTGTTTAATATAGCAAAGTAATTTTTTCTTCAAAATTTTCAATGAACAAGATATTATTTGTATAATAAATTATTTTACCGACTCACATACGATACATATACAAAAATCTCTAATGTAGTAGTCTTCTTTACTGAAGTGTAGCCTGAAAATAACATGGAAACAGATAATAATAAATAAATAGCAAATATGCTATACTATACACATTGGTCCATAAAATGTGACATTTTCTATTTGATCATAACTTTGGCTATTCTTGATCGATTTTTATAACTTTTGTATCATTTTAATTGAGGAGAAATTCAACATGCGACTGCTTTGAATTTACCAAATCACTTTCATTGTGTTTGCACCTTACTTCGTAAATACAGCCATGTCAAACAGCAGCAGCCACAATGAAGCAAGCGTAAGACACCACAATGAAAATCACGAGAAGACAACATAAATCCACTACAATTCACAACAACAATATGCACGGTTGCATCAGAAGGAAAGTGTTGTGATTTTTTTGGTTAGAAGAAATAAAATAAAGTATAAGCAATGACTGACAGACAACAGCAAACCAAAAAAACGAATCCTATTTATTAGCCATAAGACAACGATGTAAATCACACATATGTAAAACAACTAGCAATTCACTTTTTCATTGTTTTCGTTTGCAACCTATGTGACTTGATCACCATAGATCATTGGACATCACTGCCATCAGCATCAGCAACCAATGATGTCCTTTCATTAAGTTATTCACACCTTAGCTTCTGCTACAAAACCACATAATTCAGTACCAGCCAAAAGGTAGTGACACTCTGTTAACTTACTGATTAGCAAACTATTTAAATTATCTTAAAGCCGAACAATTTGGTTGATAATCAAAAGACCTGTTTGTAACTCCAGAAAATTTGGTTTACAGTTAACTCATCCCCAAGGCTATCTAACCCTGCCTAACCATAATCCTTACTCTAACCCTTGCTCTAATCCTAACTGTAACCTAAACCCTCGACTTGGGGACAAGTTAACTGCTATCTGAAAATTTAACAGACATCAACCAACACGTTCGAAGTACAAATACACCCACAATAAAACTACTGTAGCTACTGTAATGCAAAAATGAAAACATGATGGCAATATAAAAAGGTTTAGTGTCAGAACGTGCTACAGGGAGAATAAAAAGCTGCATCCATTTTTTGTCGTCTCCATAATATCTGTAAAACTACAAACATCATGATTCATACAATCACAAGATTGATGTGATGCAGATGCGTGTAATAATAGTTGAATACTACCACTTGCAGCAACCAGCATTATATGCCAATTTGCCATCTACTGAACACTTGTAGTAAGCATGCATGATCATAGTGCGGACTAAACACGACAAAGCACATTCCGCAACAAACATCACACAGAGCAAAATTATACACTGACTACAGCAAGCAAACAACGATGCTCGGCAGAAGTAGCTACAGATGTAAAGTCTGGCAACATGATGACTGCATTAATAATAATAATACATAGTATGTACATGCCTCAAACCATAACAAACACAACAAACAACTGACAAGTTGTGACATGTCACAGTAATAACAGAATTAGAATCATGCAAATTTCAACAACACAGCAGCAACTCTATGTAATTAGCACTCAATAATATCCAGCATCATAGAAAAACTTTTAGTATAATGTTCCAATGACTAGTGCTCAGAATAATACAGTTATAATGGCCACCAAAATGGACAGAATAAATTACGTTTTTCAGAAACTATTTAAAACCTTAAATATTTATTATGAACTTTATGAAATGCCAATGCAGAAAGCAACACAACAGTGTTACAACAGCACACATCTGTCACAATACACAGCATAAAGTTTGTGACTGGCAGGAAATAAAACTGAAGTCTATTCTTAAGACTTTCTATGGTATGCCATTCATGTGAAACTTCCGTCTTCATTGGCTACAACCACACATACATTAACCATGGTCATTAACGCAGTATGTATCATCAAACTACCAACCACCCACAGACTACAAACCGCCACACCATGCTCACATTGGTAGTAATTATGGCTGTCAACATTAAGCTACTAAGACAACTATCATTTTAACTATAATTATAATGTTCTGGAATTATGTAGTCCAAAGTAACAATAAGTAACAAAATTTGTGGCAATCAATAGTTTTATATATTTAACATATATAACAACAGAATCCCTTAACCTTTGTCCCATGAACTGCGGGGGGGTAAACGACCCCCAAAATAATTTCTCCTCCAAAACGAGGATTAGAAATCAAATCTGAAAGTGTTTTTGCGACATTCTTAAGTATCACCTGGGGTACAAAACTGTGTTATGGTGCATTAATATGTTACTTCCGGTTTTTACTTACGACGTAACAAACTGGCGATAACAAGTCAAGTCAGCCCATTTTAGTGTTTCTCTGCTGAAGAAACATCATTAAATGTAAACCTTCAAATTTTTATTGATAGAATTTTTACAACCAACCAACACATTTACTGAGTAACATAAGGCAACATCAAATGACGTCAAGATGGCGGCCTAGAACGGAACTGCGGAAGTATCACAGTCATGTCTCGCAAAAAAAACCCAGTACGATGAGAACGATATCGGCCATTATATATTTTTAATTTGTTCATTGCAACAAAACAGTTACACCTATGTTTTCGGGGTCAACGAAGCCAATGCAACTACAACTGACGTCAGCTGACACCGGAAATGATCATGTCAGCCGCCAAACCAAAAATATACATGTAACTCAGCTCTGGATGAATACCCCAAGAACGTAGGTGCAGCCGTTGGAACTATGGAGATATGTTCATCCAGAGCTGAGTTACAAGTATACTTCCGCATTTCAGGTGTCGCGCGACGTCGGCAGTAGTTGCGCTGGCTTCGTTTACCATGAAAACATAGGAGTAGCCATTGGAATTTTGTTGCTGCATGGTGTGGAACTCAAGAAGCCTCCACGGGGTCATTAACCCCTGTTCACTGCGAACATGATTTTAATTCTGTTCACGGATTCATACTGATGAAAAATAAATAATAACAATAATCCATCACAACACATAAAACAAGCTGCCCAAGGGCTAGCTTAAGTAGGTCACAGTAACCTAATTTTAGGTCTATGATCAGGGTTGGTCAGTAGTCTGTAGCAAGATTACAAGTTTCTACACCCAGCGGTTGTGACGTAAGACACCCTGATTAACACACACGTGCGTGCGTAAAGACAGACTACATTCTAACAGCTTGTATAGGATTAGCTCAGCTATGTTATAGCCAGCTGAGCCTATTATCTTAATGTTTACCAAAAAATAACAAAGAAGTCAACATTACTTTGTGCCAGTGTTGAGGGACTGGTCAACAGCACCGCGGGCAGCAGCTGCAGCTGCATTTCCAACAGTCTGCTGGACAGCTCTGTTACTAAGAACACCTTGTGAGAACTCCTGCTGGGCCTTCGCAAAACTCGCTCCAGTGCTGCGATAGATGCGATGAACCTGCCATCGTGTGACAAAGTGTTTTTGCACATAAATCAGACAAACTAACAAATATATTTACTGCAGGAAAATAAGCTATAAATCTGCAAACAACAAATCTGAACTAACTGATGCTGTTAATGGCACCTGGAGTATCACTCCATGCACTACAACTGCTTTTCTGCAAAAATGGGCTTCACTGGTTTAATTTCTGGCTACTGTACATGAAAAAATCAACATGTTAACAAGAAGACACAAGAACATGGAACTGAACGACTAAGTTTAATATCATCACTTTAAAATTATCGCTGCCAGAGTTTAGCCACCATAGTACAACATTTTGGTACTGCCAAAAAGCCTAAGATTGCTGCAGCTTGCTTACATATTTTGGCAAACACCAACGACGTCAGGTACCCCCAACACATATACAGTATAAGGTATTCAATCTATCAACCACCGGGTGACTTCACATTTTGCTTAGTCATTTCACTAGTCAAAAAGACTAAGTGGAAAACCCAAATTTTGATGAGTTCGAACCTAGATTTAATTAGGACTAAGCTAAATCAAAACTGGGCAAACGAGATTTTGCTGATTTCATCCATTTCATCGTCTGATAAAATTCACTAATTATTACATCACTTGCTATAAGGTATTGACCAGAATGCATCACTAGTGACGTTGTTCATGCCAATAAGGTTTGGCTAAAGCAAAAATAAATCAAAAAGTGAAGCTGAGTTTCCGCTGAGCGATACTAAATCACTAGGCATTAAGGACATTTTCCTAACTACATGCATTGCAAATTCAGGACTGACACAGATTTGTTCAGATTAACTGGTGAGTTTTCGCTAATCAAACTGGTTAGCGATCTGATTAGTCAGATGCTCTGACCAATCAAATGGCATAGTCAAAACTGGAAAACTGGCTTACCTTTTTGATTTATTTGTGACTTAGCCCGACATTTGGACTAAGCAAATGACAAATGCAAAAAGTGAAGTTGTCCACTGTACCCTTTGGATATCTTGAATCAATCGCTGTTAGACCATAATCCAGATTTGCAAGCTGGCATTCCATAGTACAAAGTAAACTATCATCCAGAGAGATTATGTAAAGGTGGAGGTAACTGACCTTCAGTAGTATGATCATGTTGATAGCAGCAGCAACACCGAACAGCACACCAATGAGGAACATTATCGCCCCTGCAGCTCTTGCTCCAAGTGATGAATTGCCAAACATGCTCAGACTGTTTAGAATTCCTCTGTCTCATTAGCAAACACATACATCACAGATGTGCGACATCTGATGTTTACATTTTATGGATCAAATCCAAATATTTGGATTATTTTAGGTTATAAATGAAATACTAAATCGATATTCTTACCCAATATGTTACTGCTGTAGAGTGAAATGGCGTTAAAGTGCAGCTATTTCACACTTATTACACACATGATGATGTGGCCATGACATAGCCTGCTGAAATTAAATCAATGCATGACAAAGAAAATCTGTTTCGAAGTATGCAAGTGAATTCATCAGCTTTCTTTCTTTTTATTTACTTTGATGAGTGACATAAATGCAGACATAAAATATTTTGCGCTTTAATGAAGCTAAAAGTGTTTAACAGAGATTAAAGTTGGGAGCAATCAGCAAAGTCGCCGGCATCGATGATCGTACAACATATCGTAGATTTACAACCAAATTTACGACAATCGTACACGCGGCATGCATTGTGAATAGGTAATGGCACCACATTCATGGCATATGACCAGCATACGTACGACAACTTTGAATAGGGCCCTTGGTAATGTAGACAGACATGTAAAAATCATGCTAAGTTCACCACATTTGAATATACCTCGAGTCTCAGAAAACGTCCCACGTTTCGTTTACTTACTTCGTCAAGCCTTAACTGACTTTCAAAATTCTTTTACTGCTGTGAAATTATTTGGTACAAAATACATGTACCATTTCCCATCAAACCCTAAGTATGCTGCTGCACTACAGTACTACCTTAAAAGGAATGTGGTGTAATTAAGTTATCTATGATGCCACAATTAATTTCAACTAACACAGAGGGCAGGAATTACAACTACGATGACAAACACCACAAACAGAAAGGGTTTCTCCAGCTGCCTAATCGATAACATAAAACACTTACACAGTTCCCCAACCGTCGATGGCCAGACATTGCAGTATCAGTGCACAGAACTGGAAGAAGAAGACGAAGAAGAACAGGAAGAAATTGAAAGAGCTGTCCCGCCTGCAACACATATTGCCTCCTGCGTTATGCTCGTCATGGGAATGACACTAAGCCTGTGGTACATGGCCAATGTAGCAACTGACTTCCAAGCAGTAGAAGGCATTACTGCTGAAGCACAGTGACACAGTTCTCAATAAAGCACACAGCAAGTTCACAAGATGGGTGGTAGTCAGCTCGTCCCCAAGTCAACTCGCTCCAAAGAATTACGGTAAATGTCAGGACAGGGAATTAATTATACTCAGTTTCGTTGGGAATGTTTACTCTGCGGCGAATCAAGCTTAACGTTGTGTAATACCAGAAGTCTTTCTAGCCGCAAAATGGTGCTGCTGTCACTGGTATTACATATAGGATACACTTACAAAGTTATCAACATACTGCTAACATCAAAACAAATTCCAACAACTTGTGGGTCACCAAAAGACACACTACTGTCAGGTTACACCAATTTCCGATCACAGTAACTTTCGAGTTTTTGCACAAACAACAGAGAAAGACAGACACACAGACTGACACCAGTAAAAGAATATATGCTTTGCCATGATGGCTGATGCACAAATTATTACAACACCAACTACAACGGCTCTGGTACAACAGAAGTAACTCAAGTGTAATAGTTACACGTACTAAATATTGACACAAACACAAGAAGACTAATTATAACAAAAAAAACAAGTGGTACAAAAATGTAGTAATGGCTACATTGCAGCACCATCTGGTGAATGAGTAAGAACTAAGAACAGTCGCCTGCATGACAGACAGCCAGACAGACACCCACATAACAGGATCATTGATCACAATAGTCCACATTTCATGCACTCAATGCAGCCATAATAATAGTGTACAATGTAGCTATGAATTCAGTGAAGTAGACGGCAAATACACTCACTGGAATGCATTGTAAACTGGCCGGAACCAGCAGACAAAGGAGCAAGGAACAAAGAGGACAAGCAAGAGAATTGAAACACCAAACGTTGTGCCCGACTGATTGTTTGCACCATGCTGGACTGAGGCTATAAAGTATGACAGTGAACCAATGACATTCAGCAGCATTAGACCCACGTATGCTGCAACAAATGTAACAAAAACATGAATAAAGTTATTTCCTGTTTGGAGTAATTATTATCAATCATCACTACACTAAGAGGGGATGGCAAATTAATGATGAATCATGTGATCAATTGTTAATAAACTAAGGAGAAAATAATCAGTAATTCATCACTAAATTCTGTCAAGTAAACTGTAAAATCTTTCTAAATGATTACCAGCCCTTTACATCAAAATAGTTACACACGTATCCAATTTGGTGCTGACAAAGATTTATTCTGGAACGTCACTCACTCGTAACGCTCACAGAATTGTCACACGACATTAAACTAAAACAACTTAACTTAGTCTTTAAGCTATTTCATCATACAATGTAAAAGACTTTGTGAACAACAGCTATTGTGTTATCAGAGAAACAAAGCATCTAAACAGCGCTCACCAATCCAAAAATAATACGCCAATCGTACAATCCTCTGAAACTCCAGGGGAATTTCAACTGACAGATCCTGGTAAAAGCATGGCTGCACTGGACACCAACTTGGTAATGGTGGAAAATTATTTTTCCGTTCTGCAGAATAACACATGGCATCAATATCGGAGTGTAGGCCTACTGTCAGAGTTACTGAAAACTGCATATAGAGTCCAAATATTTACGAGATAGCATCACAGCAATCAATCCCAACATAGTACAAACATCTTTAATAACTGCAGCTGTGGAAATATAAGAGCCCTGAAGATATGTAAACTATAACTGCATGCATACACCAATGCATCAAATCAATTTCTTAATACTTAAAGTCTTAAGTTAGCAAATAACTGAAGTGTAAAATATCAGTCCTAATACAAAACTAATTTAACTGCAAAAGTATGAGTGAGTAAGATTTGACATCCAAAACTCGACACACATTACACATTTTGAAGATGGTCTTTTCAGGCAATCAGTCGCTACTGACAACAGATGACTAAAAAAACAACTAGGCAACAACAAAAACAACAAAAAAAGCAAAAACAACTAATGTAAAAAAAGACTACTATTGAAACAAAAAACACAAATGACTGGATTAAAAAACTATTAAATTACAAGAAAACGAACCAAACAAACTAATGCCTTGTTTAGTTACCTTGACATCTGGACAGGAAACAGACTGGGCCTCTTCAGCAGTCCCAGGGCCTGCACTGGTTCTGTCGCTCATCATCTATGCTATGTTAAGTGACGTTAAACCATAATAACCATAACCGCACCAGTCCTGATTGTACTATACCTTGCAGTTGTAGATTTCTTTGCATCTCCTGTTCACGTCTTTCTAAGTCGGCCGCTTTGCGTTCTAGTTCCTCTTGTCGTCTTTGCAAGTCACTGGCCGCTGCAGTCCGCTCCCATGATGTATATGCAGCTGGCGGTTGTGGCACCATAGTTGGCTCAACTGTCGCTGGCTGAGGTGGTGGAATTCCAGTTGGCTGTAACAAGTAACAACAGACTTCGGTGATAATATTATCACAATGTTTGCACCTAAATTCAACATCAGTTAATAGTAGACAGTTTTCAACAAAAGAATATTACAATTCATGATTTGTACAGACTTGACTGTCACAGTACTCAATAACGAAGTTTAAAACTGACAACAAAAATCATTATCATCATCAGCTCTGCATAGCCAGCGAGCGTCACAGCGTTGTTCTAGCACCATGACAACGATGAATGGCCTTCCTTCACAGAGCAGCAGGGGAACAGTCTTGCCAGATAAGATCTAGCCATCTATTCCTTGGACAGCCAGGACGTTTCCAATTATTACTGGGAAGCAGTGTTATTTTAGGTCTAAAATTCATTTTAGTTTTAGTTTCTATAAGCTTTTTTGTCAATCATTTTTATTTTTAAATTACACTGTCTCAAAAAACGTATATTATTGTATTGTCTTGACAATTATTTCAATTTCTATAAGTTCAGAAAGCATCACTTTTATTTTTATATTAAATATCAGTATTGTTGTCAATACTCATTTCATTTTTCACATAGATTCGAAAACTTCATTGCAACATATTATACTGAGCTAAATATTATGCAAAATAAAACACAAATGTGTCTAAGTACATGTGAGTTAAGTTTCAAACAACTGTGCATTTCAAGCAACTTGTTCATTTGGTTACACTGTCCTGATGCAGCAGAGAAAATCATCCTACCATAAGGCTGAGAGGCAAATGCCGACAGTAAGGCCTGTGAAGTAGGACTAGCTTGTAATACTGGTACTTTTGCTGAGACCAGAAGTTCCAAGTATCTGCTGGAGGTGTAGTTCCACCACTGACTGCAATGATGCGCAAGTTGAGTTGCTTGGCCATATCACAGTCTGAAGACCCTTGAGCATCATTCACGCTAGTGGTCTGCGAAACTGGTCTAGCCACTGCGAACTTGAATAATGAAGCAGTCACTTGTGTAGCTGGTTGAATTTGCAGGCCTATGATGCGTTGACAGTAGCTAGCTATACTTTAGTTTTCATTATAAACGTTTTTGTTTTTATAAGTTTTTGATGTCATCATTTTTGTTTCTACATTATTTTCGTACGGTAAACTAGCCTTGTTTTCGTTTTTGTTAATTAACAGCAATCAATCGTTTCCATATTTATTAATGTCTCTTAAATAACACTGCTGGGAAGACAGTTATTGCTGCGTCAATCTGACAATGGAGAGCCAAATGCGCTGGAATGCTGTCGGCTAGCTGTACGTTAAGACTGCTGTGCATCAGCGGGTGATGCTAAAAATATGGTATTTATGAAACAAAAATTGTTCGGCTAACAAACAAACAAAACAGCACTGACAAACGTATTATTACTCTATGGCTAGACCAAAGGTATGACAGACTAACACAGTGAAGCCATGTACCTTAGGAGTTTCACCCTGCTGTTGCTGCTGATGAGCAAATGGATTAAATCCATCATCAACAGGAGGATGCACAGGCTGGCTTGCATCGTGAACTGATGGGTCCTAAAACATCAATTCATGATAGTCACATTTATGCATACAGAAAATAATACGACATGGTGTCACTAATTTTCTGCCTGTATGGTCTGCATTAGCCTAATTTCCAGGCTGGCACACCGCTATGCTGCCATTTAGCTTATCCGTTTCATGCAACGTTGTGTTATACAGTACCTTACGCTATGAGGAGCTTTATAGCAGCAACCAAGTACCTACTTGCACTTAGAGACTCATTTGAGTATATAGGTGCTATATAAATAAGTTTATCTATCTATCTATCTATCTATCTATCTACTGTGAAATTACAGGCAGTGCTAGTCATTCGTCTAAAGTGTATGTTGCACATATGTGTTTTCATTGTCTTTTCAGTTAAT
>Ga0126335_1001154_pt1 | contig 14342 bp, 11 predicted proteins | sample OlaspJWI45metaG_FD_108409 | JGI IMG/M metagenome (GOLD analysis project Ga0126335, IMG submission 108409) | Marine gutless worms symbiont microbial communities from Oahu, Hawaii - Olavius sp. 1 OAHU.JWI-45 metaG | ecosystem: Host-associated > Annelida > Digestive system > Unclassified | place... | reverse complement strand
TCAGACCACTGGTTGCGGAGAAATTGCATATTGTCTGGTGGGTTATTTTATTATGAGCCACCCGGTATATACCTGTAGGTCAAGGATTTCATGTGTGTCACTATGTGTTAGGCATAGTGTTATGGTGCTGGCCTACTGAGTACACATTGATGTAACTGCAAAATTTATTGATTATGTTGTAGCTGTTTTCCAGTACTATATGCTTTCATTTTGTTGCAGTGTATGCCATTATGTTTTCCATTTTTGTATAGCTGTACCATGACCTAGAAGTATTTTTGCATGTTCTAATAATAGGTGACTACTAGTAATGGCTGCATTGAAGTGGCGCTGTCTGGTGATGAGTAGGAACAGTCACCTGTGAGACAGATTGACAGATGCCCACGCTTCGGGATCGATTGCAATACTCTGCATCTGATGCATTCAATGCAGCCCACTAATAACTATGGTGTACACGTGGAATGTACCGATTCAGCATTGAACAAAGTATTCTGGTTTTAAGATTTGTGGTCTTTTATTTACGTGTTGAAATGCTAATAATAATAATAATAATGTCTCTTTATTACAATTGCAGACAAATGCTGCAAAGGACAATCAGCAACATCTGCTACGCAGGACAGTACATTATAGTAGAATACACACAAAGAATACACGTACATGTTGATGAGCATTAATCGTTTATAGTTTTAAAATATTTGAAAATTTATGCAACTTATATTTGATTTTTAACAAGTTGAATATTATGTCGTTTTTGTCTTGCCTGGATGTCAAGTTTTTCGTTATTTAGCCTCGTATTATGAAAAGCGAACAATATACAGGTGACGTCATTGTAATGAGTTTTGATATTTTGATTGTCAGCATTTTCCAAAATATTTCAGTAAAGATGCATTGCAATGTAATTATGTCAATCAGTAATCTGGAAATCATGATAAATTATAAAGTTAGAATTTCTTGCAGGACTGGATAATACAAGGCTTGACATAAAGACAATAACTTGTCTTGACAAGCCAGTTTATACCAGTTGCACATGCAGTACAGACTGCAATACAGTGTTGAATTTGTGTGTCATTCCGGCTGCAGGTTATTTACGTTTGGCTCTCCTGGACATCTTGGCCATTTATGAAGTGCTGTTTGCTCACGGACATTCTGTTTAGTATTTAGATGGTTCAATGTAGAATGTTATTTGCAGAAAACTGCAAAAAATACATTGAAACTTTAGAAACCTAAAAAACACGACCAATGAAAGCTGTTCAGCAAAGCAGCTGGATAAATATTTAAACATTATCGGTGGAAGATCATCCCGACCACTAGCAATGTTTGACTTAAACTTTTTAATTGCCTTTTGTACTGCGTTGGTGTTAAATGTCGCTGAATCAATAGCACCGCCATCTACATTTGGAAGTTTTCCATCTACTGTACACACTGAACCAAAATGCTTGTTTATCAGTTCAGCTTTATCACTGTTATCTGTCAATGTTATATTATGTTCATCCTTTGATGTGCCAACACTATCTTTACTCAACAATTGCCTGTTGATGAAGTATCACCAATAACCTTATTTTCTGCTTTTAAGTTCCTGACACTGGATTATGTTAATAATAATAATAATAATGTTTTTTATTACAATTGCAAACAAACGCTGCAAAGGACAATCAGCAACATCTGCCACGCAGGACTGTACACTATAATATAATACACACAAAGAATACACGTAGTTCAGCACGGTAATGTAAGCAGCCATACAGAAGCGCTATTACTCAATGCCGTACAAACCGAAACAACAAACAAACACATATTATAACAAAAGACACAACTTGATAGTGGTAAATATTTACAAACATGCATTTACTTTTTGGCACCGCCCGGGATCGAGCCTGGGACCTTTCGATCCCTAGTCGGACATTCTACCGCTGCTCCACCGCCACCACCCATCTTCCACAAATTTAATAGCAAATGTACTAATATATGTTTACTGGCTTACACAGACTCAAATTGACAGAACACATTACAATGTACTGAATATAGTACTCTTTAACAAGTATCACTGTGTACCGCCTTTATCAGTTTGGTTTTTAATAGCAAATTTAACTATTCGTGCATCTCTGATCACATTTTGTTGTCTGTTAGGAATTATGTATTCTATGTCAATGTGATTGTTTACATGACAAAAGTAAGAATAGAGGTAATCAGATACGCTTTTTGAAGCCGTGCTGATAAAATTGTAAGCTCTAGCGACATAGCCTAAAATCCAGCGTTTCTTAGTTGCCATAGGCGTTCTTGTTAAGTAGGGGCTTACAGTTTAAGGTTTGGTTACGGTCAGCTGTAGGATTGAAATACAGACGTTCAAGAGGTGATATGACACTAATGTTATCTTCAATTTTTACAAATGTGAAGATTGTAGAACCGGGGGACATAAGTGAAAGCTAATCAACCATAGATGTCATTGTGATTTAAGGAAATATTTATTCTGTACACGAATAATAAATACTTGGAACAGTTTGCCCGAATCTGTCATCTCTGCTATTACTACTGACTCCTTTAAGAATAAGCTAGGCAAGTTCTGGTACATTCAAGATCTTATTTATAACTGCAAGGCTGAATTAACCGGAATAGGAAATAGAAGTTTCTTTAATAATTTAGATTAATAATGTACAATTTGTACAAAATATGTTCTATATAATTTGGAGGGCACAGGCTATGGCCTGCACCTTCGTCTAAACTTCATTTGCTTTGCGTTGCTTTGCTGTTGGGCTTATAGTTACGTTGTGTGCAGTGCAGTTTGGGAAGTCTCCTAGGGTTTTGCACGATTCCTCTCCTTAACCCAAACCCTAACTCTAACAGTGTTATCGACCAATAGTTTTGGTTATGGTATTGATGCGACAGAGCGGTGTCGTGCAAAACCCTAGGAGTCACATAATTTGGCTCCGCTAGCCTGGTCGAGATCAGCGGCCATATGTTGTGGTCAGCACTCAGCAGCGAGCGCACTATATGCTATGCCACACTGTCATTTGCCTCTATCAAAGGCTGTCATTAGTGCCCCCTGTTTATAACACTCAGGCACAGAACCTAGGGATGTACCGGATAGGATTTTTCACTATCCAGCCAGAACCGGATAATACCGTTTCCCGGATAGTGACATAAAGACTGTAAGATATATTGATGACGATTGAGTTGAGCTGACTTTTTCGACTACATATCTGCACCGTTTGAGTGTGCACTCAGTAGTTTTGGACAATACCAGTTTGACTTGGACTGTAGAAGCAGCAGCCAACAGTGCATCGTTGGTGGATTTCTACTACATGCCTATAATGTCTGGATTATTATGTCAAGTATTGGGATGGCTGACTGCCACAGGCCATTATACAACAATCCTGGATTCAGCCACCTGTACGACAGTTTGACACAACTGATAAAAAGACCCAGTCATTACAGCTGTTTGATGCCAGTCACTTGGTCTGTCTACACCATGGGAGACAGCCGTGGGAATGCCCTGTGCAGCCATGGCAGCGTGTGGGTGGTGGTTGGTAGTCTTTAAAACATCTGAGGTGGTTGATTGGGAAGAATAGGTATTTGGGTGATTTCAAAGGTTCTGTGTTTTACTCACTATATTTGCAGGCTGCAGCATCTTCAATTTGCAGAAGCTGCAAATACCCACTCCAGTTATCCTTGGCTTTTGCATTCACACCAAACAAGGCTTCCTTCATGACACTGCAATAGAAGCTAATGACCACACACTTGTGTCTGCTGCCAATGTTGATATTTGTTTCCACGGTCTGTTGCTGCCAATCAGATCTACACATTCCGAGAGTCACTGGAGATGCAACCAGCACCGGCAGAAGGACACAGCAGCGAGGATGATCAAAGGCTTAACACATCGGGTTGGCACTATGGCAGGCAACTGTAAACTGAACAACAGGAAGCTTATAGTAGTAGATAGATAGATAGATTTTTATTAAAACAATTGGCAGAACGAAATTGTAACAAATAGAATGAGTACAGTAAAATGCAGATCGGCATGAAAATAAAATGTTAAATCAGTATGTGTGTGTAGAATGAATGAATGAATGTTCATGTAATATGGAAGAAAAAACCTAATATGTGTTCTTATATAACATGCGTGTAAGAAAATTACAGTCGGATACATGTGTTGAGTGTTCGGGCAACAGTCAGGTGTGAGCTCGGTGTCTAAGCTTGTAGCGTTGTGACACAGTGGTTAGAGGTGGTAGTAGTGTGTGCAGTACATGGTTTGACATTGAACAACCTTGCTGAATAACTGCATCGTCTGCAATATCACAAAGTTTATCAAATGTGGGAAGATCTGGCAAGCAGTATCCAAGGCATCTGGTGCGATCAATCACTGAGTCTATGCACTGGCGATCGGAGGTCTTAGTGAGACCGCGCCATGTGCTGGCGGCGTACATCAGACAAGCAACGACTGTGGCACAATAAACGAGTTGCAGAGCAGCGTTGCTCAGACCATGACAGTGCAACACTCGAAACAGTTTGCTGTTGTGACCAGACAAACAGGTGCAATTTATCGATTATATGCCACTGAAATCCTCTGTTTTAACTCCGAACATCGAATGTTTGAAGTTCATTTTACATCCATAAAGTAAAATTAATATATTATCCAGTTTCATTATCCAGTGTTTTTGACTGCCAGGAACCGGATAATGAGACGTGGCCAGATATCCGACCAGAATTGGATACTACCGGATATCTGGTACATCCATACTACAACCTGACTGTAAGATGACACATGACTGCACAATGATTGTGTTATGTACTTGACTGGCACAAACAATTACACCTATTATGACTGCAAACAACTGTGTGCTTGTAGTATAGAGAAGACTGTTGAAGAATTGTTAGGTAATGAGAATGGACAACTGATCTTGTGTTTTTATGACAACATTGCAGACTACTAGTGTCAGCTGTTCCTTTTCAACTAGCTGCAGCTAGCAACTGCTGTGCACTCAGGCTTCTATACCAGCCTGGCTTATTGTAGCTTATTATTGTCTAATATTGATTTTTGTTGTAGATTCATTATGGAAAATGGGGATGCTGCTGAGACAGGATTGAATGAATCGTATCTTGCTCATTCATATGTAGCAATGGAAGGTAAATGGCTGCATTCAGACAGCTTTTTAGTGAGATATATGAAACTGAGAGTTGTTTAGATAGGAAAAAGGAAATGAAAGCAGGTAGATGTTTCTAATCACCATATCATCAGAAAATAACATACACAGTGTGAATGTTGTCAGCATTTAACTGCAACTTTCAGCTTCTTATTGCTGTCGCTGAGTTCTTTGACATATGGTTGCATTGCTTGTTACCATTTTGAGCTTGTAGTCGGTGTATGCAAATTTCATAATGATAGATTGCATTCTTTCTGCAGTTTGGCATTTCCTTTACAGTTTTACATCAAACAAATTTTAGTTCTTAGAATCGGTTATATAAGAAATTGTCTGGGATTTATTATTACCGTAAGAATTTGATTATAATATGCACACTTGTTCAATACGCACCTCGACTTTCAGGGGAAAATTGTCGGAAAAGTTAAGTGATTTGTATAATACGCACCCATTCTACACAATCAGTTCAGATTTATTTACTGACACAAAGTGCTTTACTTATCGAGTTTTTTTCCCGGTATGACGTCATTAACTTGCAAAATGTCTTCAGATGCACATTTCAGATGCTTTTACGACAATTTGCTCATTTTTTTTTATCTTCCTCAATATTCAAATGGGTTAGATTATAATTAAATACAGATAATGAGCAGTTTACTTTACTACAAAAAACGTTGCATTTGATCTTTAATCAATTAAATTTTAGTAGAAATGATTTTACTATACCATGTTGTTGTAAAATGTGTTAATTTCTGTGCGCATTAACACAAATAAAAAAAATCAGTTGCTTAACAGCTGTTGTTTGATACTCAAGCACAAGGTTAGAAGTCAGCAGCACCATGGTCAGTCACTAAATACTGCATAAGACATGCTGCAGCGGCAAAAGTGATTGTTAGTTTATTCTAGTTGTGTGCATGGTACGTGTAGGTGCTGGTCAGGATACGGAAGATGGTGCACATGATGATACAGACTATGGCAGTGAGGAACCTCTCAGAGAACAGGCAACTGAACTTTGCATTGTTTAATTTTTAAAAGTTTAGTTATTATTTTTTGTATTATACCAGACTACCAGTAGTATCTTGAGTAGTGGTTTTATTTTTAGCTTTAGGTCAGTTCCACTTTTTAAATTCTCGCTTCAGTTCAGTTCACACGCTTTCAGGTACAGAGGTTTCAGAAATGTTATGTTGTATGAGTTATTGAATCTAACTGCACTTGTAGGACCGGTTCTTGCCGATTGCAAATGTTGCGAGAATAATGAAAAAGTCGATACCCAAGTCTGGAAAGGTTGGTTTCGGTGTTTTGAATGTCCTTGGTGTTGTGAACATGTAAAGCTTGAACATAACTCCCCCAGAACTCAATAGCAAGCATTCACAGAGCAAAACCAATGCAAGTATTACAATCCTCCCATTAATGCAGTCCATTAGGATATGTTTTATGTCAAAATGACTGCAGAATGTTAGAATGTATGACTGCTTGACTATTACAGTGCATACAAAAGCCAACACAGACAGTCATTCTGCTACTGTTAACAGTGACAACCATCAAAGGACAAAACAACAAGTGGAGAAGAGAGATCAGTGCATGGAAGAGAAAGCTGCGGAGGAAAAGACTTGGTGAAAAAAAGAGTTACAACTTTTAAGATGAAGAGACTGGGTGTGGAAGATGCGCGAGATATTTATAAACTAAAAAGCAGAATGGCTGGACAGAATGGCTAGTGGCTAATAATATACCTATAGTTTAAGCTCTGCTCCACATCTCGCCTGCATCATGTTATCCTGCTGCCCAGTCAAAGAGCGCATGCTGCCAGCCTGCCCACACCACAGTGTAACTGAGTGTTTCATGTGGTTCATGTCTAGCGGCGAAGCTGACCTGTAGCTATTCCTGCCCAAGGTTGTAGACTGGTGCTACCCAGTGCTGCCCACGCCTTACCAGCAGATGCTGCGGTATAAGAAAATGCCAATGCCAATTTTCTGGCTTCTTACCCATGATTCCCGAAATTTTTTGTGCCTAAAAAATCCCCAAGGTGCCCTGGAGCTACCCTTAAAATATGGAGGTGATAGACGCACCTGTTCCTGAATTATAAGCAGTTTTATAGTCTCAGTGAAGATATTTAGCACATTTGATATCTTTACTTCGGGATATATATTTTATATATCTGCACTTGCAGTTGCTATCTGCATTTGTTGTATTATTGTTGTAGATTGCTAAAGAAGCCAAAGACTGTGTTCAGGAATGTGTCTCAGAATTCGTCAGTTTTATTACCAGCGAGTATCCTTTTACCAAGTGTATGATGGATGAGATACAAGCATTTATTGCTTTGTTGAATCTTCTGTCAAGCTTAAGGTGCAGAATTTTTCACTACTGAAAAAACGTGTTAAATTTTCAACAAAACCGTATTTTGCACTAGAGCGTCTGCTCATTTACGTGTTGTAGTGATGTTATATTGTACTGATAATAGTTTTTACTAAGGTTGTTTTTAAACCATCTGCCACTTTGTTAAAACCAGTTTTTAACTGGTTGTCAGTATGTATCAGGAGCATTGAACCGCATCCATCAATTTTTTCTGAATTACGATAACAGACTCATAGTCGAGAACGCTGACACTGACAAAAACATATTGTAGTAGGTATAATACTGTTGGTAATTGTTGCTGAACGTCATAAAACTGCTCATTTTAAGTGTTCTACAGTAGCGTTCTGCTCAACACTCTGCTATTGCTGCTGCATAAACGGTTCAGTTGGTGTGATAAGTCATCGTGTGTTCTTTGTACAGAAATTGTTTTGTGTCGGTATAGAGGAAATGTGAACACTGACCACTGCAGTATTTGTGTTGTGCCAATTTGCGTTGGTTTCCTGAGCTGCACATAGAGCCAGCGAGCGATGCCATCAGGAAAAACGTAAAACGATAAATGGCGAAGACATATTGTTTGCAATGTCAACACTTGGGTTTGACAACTTTGTGGAACCGTTAAAAATTTATCTACAAAAATATCGTGAGGTTTGTGATACCGGGTTCATAGCATGCTTGAGAAATTTTTGAAAGTGCTTGAATTCAGTGTCAAAAATTCAAGGCCCTTGAAAAATGGTTGAAAAGTCCTTTACTTTTACCACTTAGTATTGAAAATTGCACATGCTAATAACAAGTTTTCAACATAAATGCTGTCTCTGCACTATTAAAACCAAGCCCAGCTGCTGGCACAGAAAAACTGCTTGTAACTTGAGCAACTTTTATGTCTTTGTACATAGTGTACTTATTTTGTACAGTTTGTTAGTGACGACATTCTTGGAGCAATTTATGACAGCAAATGATCTCTTGTTTAACAATATCAGTGGGTCTTTCTTGTGTGCTGCTTATCTTATGGGAAACAGTTTTATTTCAGACTGATAGCTTTGGTTGTGGAAAAGTGTGGTGAAAGTCCTTGAATTTTGGTTTTCGAATGCACTATGAACCCTGGATGTAGCCTATTCTTCAGGTGACAACTTGCATACCGTAATTACACCGTGTTTTAAAAAAATCTGTGTGACTACGTCTTCGACGATAACTTGAATAGTAGGCGTTCGATTGTAATAATTGTTGCCTGCTACCTGTTTAATGGCTGGAGTCATCTGCTGAGACAGCAAGACATTGTGGTAGTAATGGCCATTAACTTTAACTCCAGTGTCGACAAACATCAGCTCAGTCACACCCATTTTTGACACAGCAACTGACACAATAACGGACTTGCTGAACGTCGAGCGCATGCATAGCAGACGGCTGGATTGAATGAATCGCTTCTTGGTTCCGACCGGTGCGTAGCCTGTGAAGTGAATGGTGGTTCAACAGTAAACACTTTTTCATACATGAACCATATGAAATCGACTACAGAATCATTGTACCTTTTCAGCAGCTGTTTGCAGCGAGTCGAAGACGTAGTCACATGGATTTTTTGAGACACAGTGTAGTTCTGACTGTTGCATTTTGTAGTGTATTAAGGTAGCAGTTACTTAGCATATCTTGCTAGTAGCTGTTGCCTTACAGTATTGTTAACTGCTAACTTTTTCTTTTAGTTTGGCATTTGCATAGTAAAATAGATTCAAGCAGATTGCGTTAGTGCAGTAGCAGAAATGTGAAAGTAACTTCACCGCGTTGTTGCTGTGATGATTTCAGTCGGCAAAGGGTGAAAAGATGACAGTTGGTGCAGGCGAGGCTGAAGGTGGCACTGTGGACGACCTGAGTGCAGATGATGCATTTGGTATATTGCAGTAGTCACACGTTTATTGCCTTATGTATCACTTAGAAACCACTCTGTGAAGTTTCTTTGTATGCTCTTTTGTGATTCAAGTAATTGATAATTTTCGACATTAGAACAGTGTTTGGATGTTGTGAATGTTGTGTTTTAAGTTTTCAGTTTCGAAAGCATGATGGTTGTCAGACCACTAATACTGTTTTTTGTCTTACATCCGACATGTCATGCTAGTATCAGCTAAGTGCAGCTTTTATCAGTTTTTACTGCCTGGTGTCAGGGGACTTAGCCAACATGCAGTGTTGCAGCAAATTGATGGACTGTCCAGCATCCATTGCTTTTTGTGAGGCACAGTAGAGTGTTCCAAACGGTGCACTTTACTACACACTGCACACTTTGTAAAAGAAGTATCTTAGCATTTTATTACAAATACAAGTTGCTTTGCATTTTAAACTGCATATTTGTAGTAACAGTAGGTGAAATGATGGGTAACAAGTGCTGCAGTAGATATGTCTGCCAACTGCATGTTCTATAGTGAAGTTATTCTCTTTGTGCAGTTTCCTCTTTATGTTGATTGATTGATTTTAAGTCTGCACTGCACTAGTTTTCAAGGAATTATCTGCTGGATGTTTGGTTAATTTGCATTTTGTAGCAACTCTAGGAACGAGCATTATATCTGCTGACCAGCCCGTCATTTACACTACGTACACAACACAGGTTTGTCTCAGTGATAATCGTTCTGCAGACCAAGCTTTTGGCATTTCAAGCTTAAGCATTTCATGCATCATTTCCTTTATTTGCATTTCAGATCAAGAATTGTGACTTGTAGATACCAGAATAATATTAGATGAGCATGACATTTGTGATATACTTCTATCAGTGGATGTAATATTTTTATACGTACTCCACTTTAATTTGTTTCCCATTTCAAAGGGGACATGTGAATTCTAGACTGCAATTCCTGATTGTTTGAGAAAGTAGCATTATACATTTCATGCCTAGAGTAACTGTTTGGCATAAAGCTCATTTGTAGATGTATGTGGTAATACAGTGCCAGCTGAACGTCTCGTCTCACTATCAGCATAGAGCAGTTTGCATTCCTGTGATTTCAAACTTCAGCTCTCAATATTATCTCATATTGATGTTGTCAGTTAGCTGCTGTTGGATTCTTGAGTCTGCTGGCCGGATGTCGTAAAAGGCAACTAAACCAGGCAGCCCACAACTTCCGCCGTCTATCTTGATTACTTATGATGGACTGGAGTAAAAGAGAGAACATTAACACAGCTGCTCTAGTTACTATAGTACAGTGCAACAAGAACACTCTTGTTGCACGATGTTCTAGGCAGCTTATAGGTCCAGCAGATTGGGTTTTTATCACACTGGGCCCTTATGTTGTACTTAGCCTAGAAGCGGTTGCCTTGTGTGTATATTATAACATCGTGGCGTGGTTCCGGTGAGACTGAACTCAGTTAAAATTATATCAAGAAGATTTCTTGATCACCCGTAATAAAAATAGCATCGGTCTCAGTCTTTAGAGACATAATCAGCTCCGTAAAACATGCATAAATTATAGTTCCTGCACAGATAAATAAGCAAGCCTTGAAAGTTGCATGGGTTACTATATGGAAAAGTATTGCCAACTGGCTTCTTTCAGTGCTTTGACACTGTTGGTTGGGTTATCTGGCCTGTGAAACTCGTCCCCGAAATAACCCGTAATGTGTCGAGTGGGACATTAAGTCTCTAGTCACTCACTGTTGTCAGTCACTGTCATAGACATTGTGTTGCTGTCGTGTTGCAGCCGATGTTTGGGTGAAGCAAGGCAGAGTTTTGTCGAGTCCAGTGTTTTGCTGTCGGCTGATAATTTCTTCTCATCTCTCTTGCAACTAGAGTCATCACTTGCTGTGACACTGTGTGTTCCGTAATTAGCAGAAGCATTCATTTTTCATTGAAGTTACTTCGTTGACTGTAGCAAAATTTTTGCTGCATCTTTGACTCTACCCAGTAGGAAAGTTTGACGTGATGAAATGCCTAGCGTCTTTATGTATGTACAATAAACTTCAGTTTTAACAAAGTGAAATATTGTAAATTATTTTTCAAATTAATCGGCAGGGTTTTGAGTTATGACGATGCACAGTAGTGTCAGTACGGGTATGGCATAGCAATGCAAGTGACTGACAGTAATGTTCTGTGTTGGATTGATGTATGTAAGACTAAGTTCTAACTGTTGAGATTGCGGATGTGCCTGATGCCGTGGAGCGTAGGACGTAGTTCTGTTACACTGTAGCTGACAGGCACTCATTTCACTGACTGGAGTTATTTTGGATTCTGAAAATCATTTTCACTTTCACTGTGCAAAATTTCAGCGAAATCGGACAAATCCGCGGCCGAGTTATAGTGATTTTACCGTTTCACCCTTTGGGGTCCCCATTGGGCCGTCAGTTCTCAGAGTTGGGGACCCACCCTCACCCAGTTGGTACCATAAGGTACACCCACCATCGGTGCTTGACAGGTTTTTTAGATTTCCAAAGAAAAGTCCTCCGGTTCAAAATGTCGGTGCTTCGAAGACGAGTTGGGGAATTTTTGTCGGTTAAGCCACGGCCTCCACCGATGGCACGCAAACGACGGCCGTTCATCCGGCCGTTCTCTCCGATCAAGTGCGGGTGTCAAAAAAGCAAGCAAGCAAGCACCGCAGTAAAATATTAAGGCCTTGCTTTGCACAGCCTAAAAAAGGTAAAGGTCGTACACTGCAGTAGCGCTCGCGTATGGCACGCCTTGTCGAAGAATTTCACAGTTTTACCTGCACATCCACGCACTTATCCACGAATGTAATGAACCATACCTGCCATTGCCTTCCCAGCCGAAGCTGGTCCTCATTTACCGACCCAGGATGTATGGAAGGCTGAGTTGGCCTAGGCACTACCAAGCTGAGTGAACAGTCTGCCTAAGACGTGACAGCTATCACAGCTGTTAGCTGCTGAAACCATCACGCTTCACTGGGTAACTGGAGGATGGGAGCATCCAATTCACGATCTCTCTGTCTGCGACGCTAGTTCCACCGATCGAGACGCCATTAATCCTAGAGTAGGCCTATACTAAATCTAGCATACATTAACATAACGAATCACTGTTCATCATTAGGTCCTATATTGTAGGCCTACTCGGTACAGTATAAGGCCGCATCGAATGCATGAGATGCGGACTATTGCAATCGATGATCATGTAGCGTGGGTGTGTTATCATGATTCGCCGAATGCGGCTATTACTACATTATACTGTAGGCACTTGTTTTAAAACTGCAAAGATCTACGAAGCCTCGCAAAACAGTTAGGTTAAGCACAACACTAAAGGTGACAAAATTTGTAGTTTAGTAACCTTAGCCTATCTAACATTTTAAGATTTCTGAATGAATGGGTTTCCCCTCCGACGCACCCCCCTTCCGTCAAAAGTCTTGATTTATCCGTATGAAAGTGCAGCGGCGTAGCCAGGAATGTGAATTGGGGGGTTTCCTCTTCCTTGCCCCTTCCCTTTCCCTCTCCCCTCCCCTTTTAACGGGGATCCGGGGGTATAACCCCCGGAAAAAATTTTGAAGTTAAAGCCTTAAAGGTGCTCGTAGGTGAGTTTTAGAGCATTTTGGGCCTCAAAATTAACTTGAAACGTCCTCTATTTTAACAAAAAAAAATTTTTTTGCCCGGCCATTGGGGGGCCTGGCCCCCTGGGCCCCCTTGTCTACGCCAGTGTGGAAGTGAACATCAGGAGCAAAGCTGGTTCGTGTAGGCGTGCGCTCTGGTGAATGGATACTGTATTCACTCTTAACAGAAGTGGAATGTGGTCTGCAGAGGCTGCGGTGTGGTCACGTGTCACTCATAACCAGCTGCTGGACACTCGTTGTCTGATTGGCTACTAGGCGCGACATCGCAGTCTCATCCCGCCCACATCATCTCGCCGCATCATCACCGCAGGCCTACTGCCTGTCTCTCGCCATTCCTCGGTTTCGTTATTGCCATTTTTTATTCACACCTGTTTTACTTGTCCGAAACGTTAAGTAGCCTTCCAGTTCAACCGCGAATACTATTCATTTATAGACAGACTAACTAATAATATGAAAAACGAAACAAAACTTATATCGCTTTACTAAGCCAACAGCTTAAAGCGCGCTTAACAACTCACAGGTGAGTCATTCTCTCATTCTACTTCATTGTGGCGATAGTTATTACCATAAAATAAAAATAACTAAAATGATAAGCCAGTAAAATATATTATTTTTTTCAAAAGCTGTAGCCAAGATGGGCCATTCTTTTCATTCATTGGGCAATTATTATTCCAAATTTTGTCTCCCCTTAGAAAGGAACATGTTGGTGCACTCCGCTCGAGCGGAAACTCTGTCCGTTCGTCGGTTTATCACACTCGGAAGTCTTTTGGTCCAAACTTTGGGAGCTAGCGGGCCAGCTATCGTTCCGTCCCATCTTAGACGATACTTGTTTGGAGTGACCCCCTAATTCAGGACTACGAAATCCGGCGTGAACAAGGAACAGACATCCGAGTATCGTGTGGTGCAAAGCATAACCTCTTTGGCGTTTCATAGTAACCGTAGGTCTATCCCGCTTAGTTTCAGAGATACTCGCGTGTGACTCACAGAGGGACAACGCGGACCATTACTATAGCTGGTCCCCACATTGTGGCGGGTCAGCTAATAACCTGCATGTCTTGTAAACAGATCTAAGTTTGTAAGCTTATAAGGAATTTGCATGCGGACTTCGATAGGTATCGAAATCGGTGACCTTGAATTACCTTGAACGGCGTTTGCGGTGTTTTTTCGCATGTTGACTTGAGCGTCGTCCTGCAGTGGCACAGCCTAACGATACGTAGACTATGCTTGGATCTATAGGCCTACATTTCTGTGAACGGTTGTTGTACTGTAGACGTCAGAAGCGCTACGTTGCATGTACGGCAGTCAACGGCGTCTGCTACTGACAATACCTCAGTGCACGATG
>Ga0126335_1001153_pt1 | contig 14343 bp, 6 predicted proteins | sample OlaspJWI45metaG_FD_108409 | JGI IMG/M metagenome (GOLD analysis project Ga0126335, IMG submission 108409) | Marine gutless worms symbiont microbial communities from Oahu, Hawaii - Olavius sp. 1 OAHU.JWI-45 metaG | ecosystem: Host-associated > Annelida > Digestive system > Unclassified | place... | reverse complement strand
CACCCCTGCCCCCAACACCCCATCAACCCTCCTTAACCCCAAGTGTAAATTTTCTGGCCCCCCTAGCCGCGACCCCAAAAATTTTTGTGCCAAAAAACATCCCCTGGATGCCCTGGAGCTACCCTGAATATTTGGAGACAATTGTCAATCGCCCTACCCATCCCCAAGTTTTTAGTGGACAAACAGACACACAAAGCACTTTATATATACAGATTGTTTCACATTGCACACATTTAAAGCAAAAATATTGAATCCATGAAAAGCATGCACAAGCAGAGAACTGAGAGTAGTGCAAATTAGCAACACTGTAAAGATTATTGCAGTGAAGACGTGTTACAATAAGAATTACAACAATAACTATTATCAGTATTATGACTTCATGAATATAGCAAACCAACTTTCAAAAAACAAAGTGGTTATGTGCCAGGTAGGATGACTCAAGACCATCTATTATAAATAGTTCAGTCTTACCTAAGTCGCCTATCAAAAATGTTTGCCTGTCGACGGAATATAAAGCTGTACTCATCACTCTGCCCATATGCCAGTACTATGTCATGAAATGACTGCATGACAATCTGGGCTGCACAAGTCATAAGCTGCAGGGCTCGGTCATCATTTGGCTTCTCAAATCCATACTTGTCTGAAAATCTAAAAACATATATTCCATCCATGCAAAGTTACAAACAGCATACACCAACTCCATAACAAACTAGCCTAACAAAATAACCGTAGTAACTCAAGTCTGGGAAAAAATAACAATATGTTTTTGCACAACTTAAACCAATTCAAATGAGCAGCACTGAGAAAATGACTCAAAATTATTAATACAAGTCTGACCTACATGAAAAGCTATGCCACTTGACACTGCAATGAAATAAACTTATGCAAGGTTTACAGTCCTCTGCCAACTCGTCACCAGGTCAACTCATCCCAAGTCAACTCGTACCCATGGCTAACCTTACCCTGGCCCCAACCTAATCCTTACTCTCTAACCACTGCTCTAACCCTAACCCACAACGTAATGAGTTCTAACAAGTTGACTCGGGAATGAGTTAACTGCCACCCATATGTGACACCAACACCATAGCAACAACATACAAAAGTGCAAGAAACAGGTTTTATTGTGTAACTCATTCTGTACCTGTGGAATGATCGGCCATCAACCCGAATCACAATGAAGTTATTCACAGCAACTCGAACATCTTGCTCATAGCTACGAACGTATTCATACTTGCTTTTTGCCATCGTGCTTGGCGTAAACAGATGGCGAGCAACAGTGATGCATGTACAGTGATGACCTGCAAAATAAACAAGAATGCCTTTCAGTCACATGTTGGCTTACATGTACTAATTGACTGCTACGATATTGTCTAGTGCTTCTAGTGCCAAGCACTACACAAGAAAGACTGCGTTGTAATTAGCCTCATGATGGAGAATTAGTTCCTCAGTTATCAATGATACATAATCCGTACAGGCAGTACGAACTGAAATTCCAGTAGTAAATAAATGTAATGAGACAAGCTAAACATGAACAGTTATGAAAAATGAAAGTTAAAGACAATGTTTGAAAAAAAATTGAAAAGTTAGGAAAAACGGCCATCGTGGCCGGTGCGTGATTTGACCTCGGCATCGCCGGTGCGCGATTTCTACCGGTGGAGCCGGTGTGGCCGGTGCGCGCTGTAAACTGACCCGTTAGCAACACGGACTGATCTGCTAAAAATTCATCTTAGGCAATAACTCAAATCTACATAATGTCATGCACACCCAATTTTATGTGAACACCGCCCAGCGCAAACATCGATATTATTATGAAAACTGTCTCAGCCTCACGTGTATGTTTGTTTACAAATGTAGTGGAAAACCATTACGTAGAATATTTAATGGCTTTGGTAGTGGTCACACTTTGTAACAACCAAGTAGGCCTAAGTAAGTTCGTAAGTTCGCTCTTGGACATACTTGAATTTCTAGTTTTTCAACTGACTGTAGTACTGATACTGGATCGATCCTGACGACGCGGAAAGTGTTGTGGTAAATAAAAATGTTGTAAAATCTTAATCTTAGCTTTGAGTAGAAACGCAAAAAATACTAATGAATGGTAGGTAGATGATGTTAGATGATTCTCTCTCTCTTACTCTGACTCTGTGTGTCTCTCTTTTTCGGGCTTAAAATTTACGGTTTAACTATAACTGTAACTAAAGTAAGTAGTTTAAAAGATTTCATTACATGCACTTCGAGTTTTTTTTATCTACGTTTGTTTAACGTAATCGATCGTTGCATCTGGGCAAACGTTCAATGGAAATTAGTCGCGTGAACACTGAGCAAGCAAAGGTGTGCTGCAGTGTGGCAACTGGGTGTCGTTGTCGTTAAGTCAAGTTGTTAACTAAACATGGCACAAAGCGAGAACCACATCAACTTTGACTACAGTGAGACTACGTCGGTGCGTACTTTTTATTGTTACTAACATTATTAGCTGGCCCGCCACACGTTGCCTGTCTGTCCGTCCGTCTGTCCGCCTGTCTGTCACACGCGAATATCTCCGAAACTAAGCGAGATAGACGTACATGGTTACTAGGAAACTGGAATAGGTATCAGGGCTTCATGATTCAGAATATGCCATCAGATTTGCGAACGGAAGTACGGTTCCGCCATTTTGGGTGTTTCCGGGTTGACAGACATAGAGAACTAGACGTCGTCAACGGGTCATTGAGAACCGTCACCAGTCTGTGTGTCATTTGGCTACAATTTCGTATGATCAAACACAGGAAGATTCGCGTACGAAGACACGTGTCGAAATTGGAACCGGAAGTAGAATTCTGCCGCTGAATTCGATTTTGGGGTCATATCTCCGCCACCGATCAAAATATATTCGCCAAATTTGGTGTGTAAGTGGAAAATGGGGTCCCCTCTTTCAAACATCCAAGATGGCGATCTTTAATTTCTTTAATTATATATCGCTATAACTCAGCCGCGGATTGTCAGATTTCTATGACATTTTGCACGACGACAGATATGAGGGTGTTGCCGGACAACGCCCCTCCGTGGTAAACTTCCGGCACGAACGCCCCCCCCCCGCCCTAACCAGCCACCGTTTGCTGGTATCATCTCTGATGGCTCCGACAGCCCCGTAGTTATGGTGATCGCCATGTGATGGCTCGACTGGTGCTATCACTGGTTATCACTCGCATTGACTACTGCAACGCCGTACTCGCCGGCCTACCGGCGTCGTCGCTGGCACCACTGCCACTAGTACAGAATGTGGCTGCATGGCTGGTACTGGGTCTCGACTGACGAGCACATGTGACGCCTGCGTTGAAGCGATTACACTGGTTGCAGTCAAGTACAGAATCTTGTTTAAGCTAGCGACACTGATGCATCGCTGTCTACATCGTTGCTGTCCGGCGTATCTGACGGACATCGTCACATTTAATAACAGTGACACCGCAGTACCGCGGCGTATCCGGTCGTCGACAACACGAGCTGCCCACATCGGGGACGACACCTTGTTTGATCTGATCAGAATTAAGCTACAGAGTAGGCCTACTTTGTAGCTTGTTTTTGGCATACCGGTACTGCAATATCATTTTGTTCTTATTCAGAATGTGTCGTTTATGTCCACTCTATATATGTCTACACTAATACCATCTGCTTAAGTCGTTTGAGATTTCGCCACATCTAGGCTCCTACTTGGTATTATAGACCCCTATATCAAAGTCTATAGGGTCTAGGATTTTGTGTGTAATGAGATTTTGTATATTGACAAAATTCGATGATTAGGCCTAACTGTCTGCTTGCTTGCTTGCTTGGCTAGGGAACAGATATCAGCCACGACGAAACACGAAAACTTCTAGTTATAGCTTTAAACTATTTTAGAAACTGCACCCTCATCTGCTATTTTATCTACTTAGGCCTATATATACTGGGCGAATTTTGGCAGTTGGTAAAATTACTTTAAAAGCGATCCAATTTCGGGTTTTAAAAATAAATCATAAATTTATCTCGTGCGCAGCCTATACTTAACTGTCACTTAGTATTAGTCGAGCGTAAGGTAAATTATGTGCAAGTCGTTCACGTGTATTTAATTGTGATAAGATTTACCTAAGCATGCATTTTGGCATCACTTCATGTGTGCGACGTAGAACTGTTGCAGGCTGTGATGGTGATAACTGATTATAATTGTGACTCAACAGCACTCACTAATCATTATACAGTTAGTTGACTGTGGGCTGCGCGTCGGAATTACTGCATGTGTTGCATCGTGTGTAGCCTTTTCGGCTAGTTTAAGCTCGGTTCACACCGCCCGTTGACGGGCCGAAAACCGAGCTTAGGGTCCATTCACATCTGCCTTGCGACGAGGTGGCCACCTGTATGCGACTACGTAAGCGGACAAATTGTATACAGATAATATCCGACAAATGGGGCTAGTTAAGCGGTCGCTAGCAGTCCCTCGTCAAAAATCCGTTGCGGGAAGTCCTCGATCACGTTCGAAAACTTGTCGAAGCTAATGAAAATCGCAGGTGATCGCACACAGATAACGCGAGACTGTTGCTCTCTCGCTCGACCAGTCGCGAGTGGTCTTGCGTGACACTTAATGCGATATAGCACCTATAAACATTCGACTGACAACTTGCTCGGCCAGCTGCGACTGGCTCGGGAAGTCATACGATATCCTCTAATCCCTATAACTGTACAGTGATTAGTGAGTGCTGTTGAGTCAGAACAGTCATAACGTAAAAACAAAAGTGGCCAAAGATGGCCGCATTAAATCCCCTCCCATCTCACAGCACAGCAGGGGAAAAATCCCTTCGCCACTTTCCCATCCCCGTTGGAGGATTGGAACGCGCATCTAACACAATGTTTTTGTGTCCTCGGGACTCTCCACCCCAAACAGGACTTCGAGCCGTGCAGCCGTGTTACAATGTGACAGACTTAGGCCTACAGAGAGACAGACACACAACGCTACGGGATCATTGATTGCAATAGGCCGCATTTCATCCGTTCGATGTGGCCTAGAATTGGAGACCAGTTTTACACCTAAAAATTGCACAAGTTGTGCTCCTAGCAATCGTATTGTCTGATGTGACCTTCCTCGTCAGTGCACTGCAGTAATAGAATGCAGAGTTGATGCCAAAGACTGTTCACAGATCAGAATGCATTAAACCTATGCTGTGAGAGCGTTTCACACGTGAGCAGGCCTACGATTTACTCATCGAACAGACTGCAAAATCACAGTTCACATATACGTCTGTGTCCTGCACACCTAATGTGGAGTGTAAATCCTGAATACATTCGCATGATCTACATGTCTAGATTAATTTTACCGGTTTTAGGAAATTACAATCGCACAGTGATCGGCTATCGTCTTCAGTTTTTGCCGCCCGATGCAGTGCGTTGGCGCAGCATTTGCTATGCATTTGCTCTGTCTGTCACGTTGATGTATTGTGCCCAAACGACTGAGTCGATCATCATGCGACCTTCACCAGATTGTAGCCCAACCATTCTAGTTTTCTCATACCAAATATGAACTCGATAGCTCGAGGGCATTGACGTTGTCACACGGGAGAAAAATAAGTAAAAATCGGAAAATCCGGCCAATAAATCGCGAAATTACCAGACAGTAGCTCTTGAGACTTGACAGCAAAGCGCAGAAAGCTGTGCTTCATAGAGTTTTGAGTCAAGGAAATCTTAACATCAGCGTTCAAAAGTGGCGGGAGGTTTGTCAGCGATAGCTGAGCTTCTTGATTATGTTTTTCTCTAACATAACTTGCTGCACTTTGCCTTATGGATTTTTGACTGTTTAAAAGTTTGTTCCACTTTTTTCTTTTAGTTTTTACATGTTTGATATCGTGTAGTAAACCAAGTGTAGCCAGTTTTTGATCACATGTTAAACACTTGCATAGCGTATCGTATATTTCGACTGATTTTCTTTGGAATGCCAGTTAGAGAACTGTTTGAAAGCGTTAGCAATCGTACTTTTATTGATTTTATTAAAGAAACCCATTTTTATCACTAACTGCAATGTTTGTTACTTCGATTTTATATTAGCTCTATAGCCTTAGTTTTTACACTTATGTTTTACTATTTGATAGTAATTGATATTGTTTTTACTTACGTACTTACTCTCTTAATATCCATTTTTTCATGGCACTGAATAGCCTATAATGTGCTGATGAGCCGTTAAGAAACTACTCACTCACTCGCTTTGAAATACAAGACGAAGAACGTTTATTGCTAACGTGTTCGCACTCTTTTGCAGGCAGAAATAGATAACAAAGATGAGAACAGGGAGAGAGGTAACTGGTCGAGTAAGTTGGACTTCCTGCTGTCGGCGATTGGTTTTGCTGTTGGTCTTGGCAATATTTGGAGATTTCCTTTCCGTGCTTATCAGAATGGCGGAGGTCAGCTAATTTAGTCGTACGTGTATTACATTAATTCTGTTTAGGTCGCACTTAAATACAATTCATACATGCAGTTAAAACACGATATGACCTAACTTCTGAAGAAAAAAAACATGGAAAAATAGTATACATCTTAAACTTAAGCTAAAGTGGTAAGGTATTGCAGAATTTATGACATTTATAAGTGGTTAATAGTTCTCGATTTATCTAATATTTCAGCGAGTTTTCTGATTCCGTACGTCATCATACTGGTCATGGCTGGTCTACCGCTGTTCTTTCTGGAAATGGCTCTCGGTCAGTTCTCATCCCTTGGTCCAATTTCCGTCTGGAAAGTGCTTCCTCTTTTTAAAGGTTAGCAACTCTTTGCATAGGATAACAAAATGCACAGAATAGCCGGCTTACATAATTTAGAAACGCTTTGATAAAATACAATATCTTTTAACGACTTTCGGCTAATCAATCTACTTTGGACGAAACACATTTACGATGCTCTTATTACAATATACAGAACAAACTTTACCCTTTCAGCGGGAGCCCATAGTCATTTATTGAGCCACGGCTGACACGTCGAAGCTACGCAAATAATGATTTCCGCCATTGTGTATATTTTCACGAGCATCCACCTGTTTGTCTGTCTGCCATACGACAACTTTCGAAATCATTAAACTATAGAAAGTTCATTCTTGACATGCAGAAATTGCAGGTACATCTTCCTATCGACAACCAATCAAGTTCTTATATCAAGGTTATCGTGTCATTGTCAAGGTCATGGCCAGACTTAGACTAAGACCAAGACTCAAGGTGTCAAGACCAAGTTGGTGGCCAGGACTGAGACCAAGACTCAGTATATCAGAGGCCGAGAAGGAGAAAAAAACATAGATGCTGTGGTAAAGAAAAATGTAGCTAAGAGAATCAACTCATGCACTCACGTTTTGTGCGTAAATGAATGTACAACATATTACATAACAAAAGAAAACTACCGGGACTACATACCATGAAACACCATCAGACTTGACTACTTATTATTGCAGTGCAAACGCTGACTGGAAAGCATCTTATTGCCGCTTTACTTGAACTCACCATCAGTGGCTGAAAAATCCACTCCTCGGTAGTGGAGATGGAAGGCAGAGAGAAAACTGTCTGGCGATACAACAATTTGTACATGTTGCTGTGTGCAACTTCAGACCAAGTCTATGAATCTGGCAAAGGAAAAGTGGTCACTATAATTTAAGGTAGTTCATGAGCACTGATCGAGAGATTCATTTACAGTCGAATAGTTGCTACATGGGCCTTGGTATTAAATGAACGATTGCTATTTTAAGCAGTAAAGTTGTTCGTATTGTCGTACGTGAGATGGAGCTTCAAAACCAAGACCGAGACTCGAGGGCCTCAAGACCGAGACAGAGACTCAAGGGTTCCAAGACCGAGACAAAAACTAAAACTTCGAAAATTGGATCTCGGGACACCTGGAGACCAAGACTCAAATCTCGAGAACTCCAAGTCTGGTCATGGCAGTGAAAAAATTGCCCAAAATACGGGTGGTACGCCTTTGATTAAAAGGTTGTCTTGTGTTCTCTACATGTGTATGGCTAAGTTAGAGATGACTTCGCCGGGATTTATTTAGACTAACTCTGTTTGCAGGCATTGGATGGGCGATGTTGTTGGTGAGTTTCATGGTCGCTATCTACTATAACATGATCATCGCCTACATCCTGCGCTATCTGTTCGCTTCCTTCACTTCCACTCTGCCGTGGCAGTCTTGCAGACCGGAGTGGATACAGTACGGCTGCTGTGAACGACTTCTTGCCAACGACGACAACTCAAATGGAATGAATCTAACAGGCAATACTGAACACGGCACAGCTGCAAGTTTTAGTCCGCAGAAATCGAACGTGTCTCGATTTGTACAGACTTCATTGCGTACTTTTTTGTCGTAAACTGCGGACAGATCCTGTTTTCATTTCGCCATTACGCCAATGAAACTGTATAGCTAGTGTATAAACTGGGGTGGCGAAAATTATGAATGTTTACATAGCTTCGTACCTACTCATGATGACGTTAGTAGTCTAGTAGATTATAACACCGCACAATTTCGTCGCTGGGAGAAAAATTTTACGTCAGATTGCGACATAGAGATACAATAAAGTAGGCATAGTCTAATATTTCATACTGTAACTACGTTAGACAATTTCAGTTTTGGCGCAAAATTTTAAATTATATATTTCGCAATCGGTATAGAAACTTAATCTAGGCTATGATATGGGATGTTTTGTCTTTACGTATTTTAACATCGATATTAAACAAAAGACACGTTTCAGAAAATCATAAACAACATTAAACTCACTTTCTGCTGAATCTTATCGACATAGTAAGACTGGTATATTAAACAGTAACAATTATTATGTCGTATAATGTTCAGAAAGCATCAGTTCAACGACAGCAAGTTCAAACCCGACAGTGACAACAACAACTCTAAATACGACTTTAAGACCAAAGACTCCATCTGAGATCTACTGGGAGTCAGTATTAGCAACACAATGTCAACTGTTTATCACCGTAGTGATATTTTAATTAACTACGTAGTAAATTGTGGCGTTTCATCATGTTTGCCGCCTGACGCAGTGCGTTGGCGCGGCGTTTGCTATTTGCGACATGGCTGTCTGTTTGTGTGCCTGTCACGTTGATGGCACTATTGTGCCCAAACAACTGAGTCGATTATCGTGCCACCTTCGCCAGATTGTAGCCCAGCCATTCTAGTTTTCCCCATACCAAATATGAACCCGATAGCTCGAGATGATCCCCGTCATCGAGGGTGTCAAGTGGGAGAAGTGTAGGTAAAAGTCAGAAAATCCGGCCACTGAATCGCAGTCATTCACCAGACGGCAGCTGTTGACAGCACAACATGAAACATCGGCGCAAGCGTCGGCCGGTTTGTCAGCGATAGCTGAGCTTCTTGTTTTTATGTCATTCTAGTACAGACTGTGGTTCTGGTCGTAGCGTTCGTTTTTGATCAGACTTCGCTAATAGTATCTCAGATCTGAATGTCTAGCGGTTACCGACACCCTGGTTAACAGACGTAGACAACTGAGCAAACAACAACAACCGACAATAACAGCAACTGAAATTCTAACTGTCATCTGTTAAAGAAAGTTTATTATGTCTTGGTGTCAAGTACATCTCGTGTTTGAATTGTTTGGACAAATAAACTGGTTGATTGATTGATATGGGTAATGCATATAGACACGAAGTGCTGGGCATATCGTCCGGTATAGACGTGGACACTCACGTTATCAAGTGGGATCTCGTTCTGTGTCTTCTGCTTGCGTGGATCTTTATTTTCTTCTGCACTATTAAAGGCGTGAAATCTTCAGGCAAGGTATACAGTAGCACACAGATATGCTGTTTGTTGGTGTTTTGTGCATCATTTCCTTCTTTGTGTCTGTTATTGGCATTTTCTTGTTTCGTATTTTGTTTTAGAGATATAATCTGGTAGTTTTTTTTCGCTTTTTATGTGTTAATATTTTCAGGTGGTCTACGTGACAGCTGTTGTTCCGTACATTGTTCTGGTAACTCTGCTCATCTGGAACGTTCAGTTGGAAGGCGCTTGGCTCGGAGTAAAGTACTATTTGATTCCTGAATGGTCAAAGCTGGGCAGTGCTAAGGTTTGATCGTTATTTTTACCTGCACGCCAGCTATGCTGCAAGCAGGTATTGTTTTTGGCGGCGTCTGTATGTTTGTCTGTGCGTCTGTTTGTCGGCACAAAATCTCAAAAACTACTGATCAGAAATTGATATAACTTGGTAGAAATATGCCCCATGGTCAACGCTGGAAATATTTTGAAGTTGGTAAGATTTGACCTTGACCTTTGACCTTGAGAGTTATAGTCATATTTTTTATTTCACTTGTAATTGCCATACATATCTCTTCCAGCATTAGAAGTTTTGAATGCCTTAACCTAGCAACTTAATTTTCGGTGTGAATGTACATTTTCAGAATATCTAGGTCACCTTCGAGTTTTAAGGTCATGGGGTTAATATCAAGGTCACGACAGCAAAACAGCGCAGGTATGTGCTCCCTTCGGACACAGTTTAATTTAAAATTTATCTTAAAAACAAAACATACAATACACTGTCTCGAAACAAACGTCACCCTTTTTAGGCCGCATCGAATACACAAAATGCACAATGTGATCTATTGTGACGGATAATCCACAGCGTGGCGTGTATGTCTGTCTGTCACACGGCTACTATGTGCAAAACCGGCTGAACGGATTCAGGTCCTGGTTGGGCAGAGATTTTTGGGGAACCAAGACACATTGTATTAAATGGGGCCCATATTCCCCACGCAAAGGGAAGTGGGGAAAATTTTGCCAATTGCAAAGTATAGAAATTTGCAGATTGATTTGCCAGATTACGCCACCGCTACGTGCTCGCATGCGATGCGGCTTTCTTCAAATTACTTTGGCATCTTGATGTTGTTTGTGCTGTCTGTCTGATGTGATCTGATTTTGCTAATTTTTGGCTGAAACACATACCCGATGAATTTTGCAACAAACAATACAGTTTTGTATTTTGCATTATGTCAGGTATGGTACGCAGCCGGTACGCAGATATTCTATTCTTTGGGTACCGGCTTCGGAACTTTGGAGACGATGGCAAGCTACAATCGCTTTAAAAATAACGTCTACAGGTTGTTTCTCTGCATCATTTTTGGAAATTTTCAGAGATTATTTTAAGCTGAAGTGAATGTCGACAAGTGCGTAATGTGGCCTATTGCCCGTAGCGTGATGTGTCTGTCAGTCTGTCAATCGGCTGCGCTGTGCGAAAACAACATAACGTATTGAAATCCTGAAGGGGTCTGAAACCTCCTACTGCCGGGGCAGGGAAAGTGGAGGAAAATCTTGCTAATCGTAAAGTATAGTACAATAATTGTTAAATTTTCTGGTTCGTTCACTGTGGCACCGCCGGCGCGTGCTTACATTCGATGGGGCCTTTACCAAATTACTTTGTGGTGTTGTGCAGAGACTCTGTCGTCGTCGCCGTCATCAATTGTGGAACGAGCTTTCTTGGAGGATTCGTCATTTTCTCGGTACTCGGCTTCATGTCATTCAAGACCGGCATTCCGGTCGCACAAGTTGCCACTGACGGTCCGAATGTACCTCTATTTTCTTCGCGTCAGATTTGATTCATATAATCTTTTTAACTACATTTGCATTTGTTGGTTTGGTTTTCAGTGGATAATGACAATACTTTTATTTCGAATTGCACCATTACTAAATCTTTAAAACTTTAATGTAATGTTAATTTCTCTACATGTACATCTGAAATATGGATTTATATGCGACACATAATACGAGTTTTTGCCAACAACTTCGTTAAACAAAACTGTTAATTTTAATAGCTATATGCAGACGCAAAAACCTCAGGATTTGAAATTTTGAAAAATCGCACGTGTAATATATTTGGTAGCTACACCTCTGACAGTATTCCTCAAAAATCTCAAAAGTGGGTGCAATGTTTTCTCTTCATGACAACATGAGTTCAGATTGCGTTGCAGTCGGTTTACAGTCGCCGATTCTTGCAGTATGAAGGTAAAGGTAAAAACGGTAAAGGTCATACACTTGATATAGCGCCCCTCAGTGAAGAAACCTCAATGCAAAAGCGCTCAGGTATAGCACGCGTCGTCCACGGATTTCACAGTCTTACCAACACACGAATGAAGTGAACCATACCTGCCTTTGCCTTCCCAGCTGAAGCTGGTCCTCATTTGCCACCCCGGAGTGATGGAGGACTGAATTGGCCTAGGCACCACCACGGTGAGTAAATAGTCTGCCTAAGACGGCTACGTGACAGCTATCACAGTTGTTAGCTGCTCAAGGCGTCACGCCTCACTGGGTAACTGGAACGCACGACCTCTTGCGATGCCGCCACCGAGCAACAACGACATAGGTGAGCACAATGACGCCGTATGGTATATATGTTGTCTATAAAATGCTCTGCCGCCACTTGTTACGGAGAATGTTTTACAGCCTCTTCTCCCCGGCCGTCATTCCATTTCTTAGAGTCTGGGAGAATGATCGCATAATAAGACACTACTGAACAAAAGCACACATCTTAATAACGATGACTTCCGAATTAGAATGTTATACAAACACTCGTACTAGTTATATGTGTTAGATCTAATCGTTCACTGTCTTTCTTTCTATTTCTCCTATTTGTTTACTTGTACTTTGTAGGAGTTGCGTTTGTCAACTTCTAAATAAACGAATATATGATGATGATGAATGCACATCTTTTTTACGCCGCATTGAATGCATGGATGCGGAGTATCGCTGATCTCATATTGCTTGATGTGTCAGTCGGTCTGCCATCAGTCTGCCAGTCTCTCTGTTGTCACACGGCTGCGCGCTGCCAAACGTCTGAATAGATCGAGAGTTTTACAGTCAACTCATCCCCAATTCAACTCGTCCCCATGGCTAACCTAACCCTAGTCTTAATCCTAAACCCTAACCCGAAACCTAACCCTAATGCTAACTCTAACCCTAATCCTAATTCCAATACTAATGCTTACCCTAACGTAAACCCTAAGAGTTCTAACGGGTTGACTTGGGGACAAGTTGACCTGGGGACGATTTGACCGCCGCCCAATCGAGGTGCTGTTTAGGATGAAGATTTCTGGGCGCCCAAGGAACGTTGTGTTAGATGAGGGTTCCTATCCCCCTGCGGAGAGGGGAGAAAGAGGACGAGGGGGAATATCGCCTGTTATATATCGTACGCCTGTTTCGACTCATCCGCCAGATAACGCCACTGCATTAGATGCGGCTGTCGCTAATTACTTTATAATTACTTGGTGCACGAATCAGCCGTTTGATTTGCTGATTGCTGTATTGATCAACTGACTGGCAGGCCCCGGCCTGGCGTTCGTGGCATACCCTGAAGGCATATCGATGATGCCGGTGGCGCCGTTCTGGTCCATACTGTTCTTCATCATGCTGTTCACACTGGGTGTCGACAGCCAGTTCGCGATGCTGGAGACCGTCGTCACGGCTGTAGTCGACGAGTTCCCGGAACTCAAAAGAGGGCGACGAAAGATTGCTGTCATTGGCGTCTTCTGTGTTACTATGTTTCTACTTGGACTACCGCAGTGCTCTCTGGTCAGTATTCGATGTGGCTATCGCTAAACTACTTTTATTTGCTTTGAACTTGTATTTTTACACCACCTACCAAACTTATCACTTTTACTGTAGCTAACTGCTCGTTGTGGCACAAGAGATCTGGTAAAATTCAACATCAAACCGTCGATGCGTATGCCTCCGCCTGTGTGGACTTTCCGCAGGTTATAGTCACATTATATTTCTGACTGCGTCGATAAATGCCAGATAAGAAACTGTAATTGAGCGTGATTGGTGGGTACAAATTTATTGTCAATATCGCTGCAGTTGGCACAATACGACAGACAGAATCACAGACAGACAGCACGAGAACATAATGCGTCCGGCGCCTGTTGAGGCGGCGGAGACATAGTATTATTTGAATCATATCGTTAGTCTCCGAAAAAGACTTTCGTACGTCAACTGTCGATTTTGCTATTATATTTGTGTATGCACATTTGCAGGCTGGAATGTACGTAATGACTTTGTTTGACTGGTATTCTGGCGGACTCAACGTGATCATCATAGCACTTTGGGAAGTCTGCGGCATTTCTTGGATTTATGGTAGGTCTATATACTCCAAAGTATGCATCAAACTGACGTACGCTCATATCATACAAAAGCGCAATACTATGCTGCTATGTTACTTACTTGTTGAGAGAAAATGTTACAAAGGATAACATGAATACGGTCCTAGGAAGAGACGAACGAGCAATTTTACACGAAAATTTAAGCCAGAAGAAATCACATACATGGAGAGTGCCCAGGATTGTTGTCGATGATGAATAATTCTCTGTT
>Ga0126335_1001152_pt1 | contig 14344 bp, 14 predicted proteins | sample OlaspJWI45metaG_FD_108409 | JGI IMG/M metagenome (GOLD analysis project Ga0126335, IMG submission 108409) | Marine gutless worms symbiont microbial communities from Oahu, Hawaii - Olavius sp. 1 OAHU.JWI-45 metaG | ecosystem: Host-associated > Annelida > Digestive system > Unclassified | place... | reverse complement strand
TATTTTATGTTTGCTTTTATTTTCGCTAGGGTCGCTGTAAGTGCTGGATAGCCTTGTTGATCCTGTATTTACTGTCATATGACTGTCATCGTTTACGTTTACAAATAAATATCATCATCATCACAATACCAAATTGTGATCTGCACTGTCACCTAAATTGTGATGTGCATTGTCTCAGAAATCTAAATTGATGACCATTTGCTTATCAATATCACACGAAATGAGCCATAAGCACTTCATAGAGCATCTTGCTTCAGTTGGCACTGCCTTCCTGTTAGCCTTGACAACCTGCAACAGAAACTGCTTTTCTTCTTCATCGTTTGTCAGCAGAGTGTTATATGCCTCAAACAGTTTTACGCCTCTCTCTGCTGTGTCGTTAACAACTTGCAGCTGCTGAATGCGACACTTGGCTGCCTGGAATGTTTCAACGTCGTTCCATTGGCCTGGATGAACTAAAAGGAATGAACTGTCCATGTCCAGTCGGTTGAAGATGTTATATGTTTGATTGGTGGCAAAGTCTCCTAGGCGCACTCCATCCTTCAGTAAGGTTGCATCACGTCGCTGTTTTCTCTCCATTGGCTCTTTTGACAAGTCGGCACCAACAGCTCCTTGTCTTCGGATGTCATTTGTTCGAAAAATAAAGCCAGACCAACGGTTTCATCTGATAAATACCACAAATGCAGCTCAAGAACAGACCTTGCAGACCAACTTCTGGATCAATCTAGCCGTAGTTCTTGAAATCAGCCCACAGCTACAGATCACCTGCTGGGGCCTCTGCTGCAACTGGAGCTTCTGTCCAAAACTTGCTGCACAGAACAGCCCCAAAAGGTACAAATCTCTCCAGTCGAGCTTCCTCAGCCTTGGTCAGCGGAAACACATCCCTCTGGTCTCGGAAGAGCATCCATCTGGAGAACCTAATAAGACCATTGTCAGTTCAATGAGCTCTTGACAGTGATCTCTGATCTGTCTCTCCTTGGTAATCGTCCGAGCCAGGAACTGTAGAGTTGCTAGCTTGAAAGCTTTGCAGCCTTCCTTAAGATCCAAACTGCGATAATTGTTGTGCACTATGCCTGCCCAGACCGCTCTGTCAGGGGCACTTGAGGGACCGCAGCACAATGTGAACACTTTTGATAGAATCAGTTCCATCACATGATGACGGCAAGCCAGCCACAGAAGCTTGTGACCCATCTTCTTCTCAAGCAGTGTGCATGCTCCATTCAGACGACATGCATTACCAGAAGTCGTGTCAAAACTCATCGCTTAGACTTGGTCAACCAGTCTCCATTGCTTCAGCAAGCTGTAAACTGTCTCAGCTTCCTGCTCTTCAGTGCCTGCAGCCAACTTCGGGACACCCAGCAACTTTTCAGCGCCATCTCCTGAAACCAGTACTGGAAGGCGATCCACCTTTCCTTGTCCAAATATTTCCAGAAGAATTTTACCGTCCCAATGAACCACTATTGGACAACATGGATTATATTCTATTGCGGCTGCTTCAGCAATTCCCTTTGGGTTTTCTGTCTCATGTGGTGGATGGTGCTGCGTGACATAGGGAGGGAGGGGAGCTTAGCGATCTGACGTCTTATTCCAATCTAATGCACCAATGACATTTCTGTTGAACTGTTGTGAAGCTGTAATCCCAGGTTCTGTCTGCTTCTGTTCTCTTTCTGCCGGAGTTGGCTGGTAATCATCAGAACCCTCAGTATGAGAACTGTCTGATTCCCCTAAAGGATCGCCAGTGGCTGTTTCTGTTGTGGCTGCCGATAATGCCAAGGCCTTCTTCCTCCTAGCTTCTTCCTTCAACTGTCTCTCTTCTGCACATGCTTTCTTTTTTGCTAACTCTGTCTTCGCTGCTGATGAACATCTTTCGCTCAGTTCGCTGATCAACGAGGAATTTGCAATCGTCTTCGAGGCGTATCTTGTTTAATGCATCAGCATTGCAATATCGCAGAGAGTCAAGCTGGGCTGTAAACTCTATCTGTCGTGCCTGCTGGGCAGCAGACGAAAGCCGCCCCTTATTCTTTTTTAACAGCAGCTAAGAATTGTGCATTTTTTCCAGCTTTTCTACAGCATGTGTCTTAAGCATCAGTGGTATTGCAGCCCTGAACCAAACCGCCGAAAGTTCTTCAACTGTCAGATGACTTGCACTGTGAACAGATTTGGCCTCTTTCAAGTAGTAATGAAACCGCTAGAGCACTTGTCTCACTGTGGGAAGCTGATACAGGTTCAAAAGTGTTTCTAAGTTTCTGATGTATGTATGTATGTAAGTATGGTGTCATAGCCTCATGGGGCCATAGACCTCCTTCTCCGGGCATTTCCATGAGCCTGCTCCACCCCTCCTTCCCAAGTAATGAGGTTTTCCATCCATTCCATCCTTTGTCTTCCTCTTTTTCTCTTCCCATCGGTCTCTCCTTCAATGGATGCTAATACCATACTCTCTCCTCGTCTTTTCCAGTATCCATACTTTCGGATCTTGCATTTCCTCACTTCTGCCAGCATGCTTCTTTCTTTGCTCACTCCCACTTGTTCTCTCACCCATTCGTTTGTTTTCCTTTCTGTCCAACTGACTCTCATTATTCGCCTCTATATCCACATCTCCAATGCTTCAATCATCTTTTCTTCTTGTTTCCTGATTGTCCATGTTTCACATACGTATAATGCCACACTCCAGATGAGGGCTATTGCCAGTCTCACTTTCAGTCAAATGCTCAGTTCTTTTGACTTCCAAACTTCAGCCATGTTGTTAGTTACTGCTTTAGCCAATGCTATTCTGTTTTTGACGTCAGAAATATTTCATCAGCACTACAAGTTGATGCCATTGTCAGTAAGAAATGTCCTTGGCAAAGATTGTATTCAGAAGTAATCCTTTTATTTGTTGGTACAAAGAAATGAGTGCCTGTACTTTACCGACAAACTGGCTTTTCACAGACCAGGAGGCATTGCTTTTGTGCCATTCTTTGTTTATTTCATTACATCAAATTCAACACAGATTCAGAGAGTGGTGCAGATGCCTATTGAAAGTGTCAACTTGATCCGGGTCTGTTTCATAACCAGACTGTTTGCATAACCTTGTGTGTTTTGTTTACTAATTTTTACCACCTATTAGAGACATCTTGTGTAATCAGGTAAAATGTAAAATTCTTTCTGACTTACTCTATCCAAAATTCAACTGCGCATATATATTGTTACAACTGAATACTGTGTGGAAAGCCAATTATGCACCAACAAATCACTGCTAAAACTGTGTTTTCACAAAATCATTCTGACAAAATTTAACAAGTAGACACTGTCTGCTAAACAAATATTAAACAACATCACCCATTTCCTGTTTAAAATATAAGTAAGCAAGTACAAATATTTTTGGATAAATAAGAAAAAAACGCATATTGGCCAAACTTTGCAGACAATGAGCATCCACTTTGGGATGAATCAGAAAATTGGTATTTTACAGGACTGACACTGGAGGCAAATGGAAAAAATAAGGGGATGTCATGGTCCCTCCTTAAAAGTTGATTTTTGTGAACCACCCTACTACACCCCCACACAAATCGACCTGAACCCCCTGGATAAACACCCTCAGAAACCCCGGATGTTTCCCGGTCCAAAGACTTCAGGGGATCGTGGGCCAGCTATCATTTCGTCCCATCGGGGACGATACCTTGTTTTAAACATATGAATGGTAACTATGGTGGCTATTGCCGCTTTTATTGAGTCTCATGTGTAACATTCTGTTAATGCTTTGGGTTATGACACTTCTGGTAACCCAAATTACCAAACCAGGATTCCACCATGGTTTGACCATGGTACATGAACCATGGTACAAGTATGTTGATGACGTGGTTGCATCATGGTTGTCTGCACCAATGGTGCATCTGGTACAACTGATCCAACCATGGTCATTTCTTTATCATGGTTCAACTCTGGTTTGACCAATGGTAGATACAAACCTCAAGGACAACTAAAAAGAAAAATGTAGTCATGGAAATGATATAGAAAACAAAAAAGTTTTCAGTTTCTGGCAGAATGATGTCAGTGAAACACAGTCAGTAATGTCATGTGGCAGACTGTTCCAGAGGTACAGCTGTCAGCATGTGTGGCATGTGTACCACAGTAAGACTACCATCGTGGAACCATAACTGAACCTATCTTATGTGGATCCAGTGCACAGGATTTTAGACATGCCTCCAGACTGATCTTGTACCTCTTGTATTATATATCTGTATTTCACCAAATCATGGTATAAGCAGCATGAAATACAGCAAACATAATATACAGCAAAACAAGCAAACAAAAATGAAGAAAACACTTAACTACACTTTCAAGTAGAAGGCTGTAAATTTACTCTCGAAGTTAGTCACTCGTTTTTGCCACAAATCGCTTGGCATATCAAATGAAAAACATTCTTGACAACATTTGACATTATTAATATTACCTGTTTTAAATAATTTCATGAAAAATCTAATTACAAAGTCCATAGACAATAAATCAGATTTTGTTAATGGGCACACTTCCAAACCATATAGAATAACAGGAATACATTTGCTGATGATTAGCTGTAAAACAACCTCTTCTGATGCTATTCTCCCTATTTCACTGAAAATTGCATTAGCTGAACGATAAAATAATTTCTTCGCACGGTGAAGCGAACATTTCAACGCACGAGAATGCACAATAATAACACTGAGGTATCACAGTTCATCCACCCATGAAATTAAATCACCGGATAGTGTACACAAAGGAGCACATAAATTGTTATGCCTCTGACCAATACAAAGGCAACAACTTTTCTTACTATTAATGGCCATATCGAGCTGATCAAGTACTCTTTCACAGTTTTAGCTCTCATCCAGGCTGCCAGTCACTCTACACAGTTGCTGATTCGTAGGCAGAGTGCTGCTGAGTTGTCTGGCCAACAGCTACAGTAGACTTATCTGCATACTGGTGTATGCATAGACCATGTTGGATGACAATGCAGCAACAAAGAAATGTTTTATCAGGATGCATGTTACGAATTTAGCCAATGCCAATCAAATTGACCCCATCGTTTTTATGCCGGTAATTTTGTTCACAAGACTGTTTGTGGCCTCTCCCAAGACAGCTTTTTGCCCATTCATTCGCAGTAAGTAGAGTATAATGTAGAGGGTCATACAGTAGTCGCTAACGCCAACAGTTCTCCTTCTAAAGTTACTCAGACTATCAAACTGAACAATGTTGGAAGTGCTGGTAGCAGTGAAAAGATTGGGAATTCATTTCCACATAACAAAAAATTGCAGCACTGTTGAAAGGCGACTCGGAAACTGTTTTAATCCTGTTGGAATTGAATGATGGTGCATGAACTATTCCATTTGAGAATGGAATAGTTCATGGCCCGCTGCTGAACAAAAACCAGACCAGGCAGGCGAACAGTACATAAGTTTTGCTAAGACAGTTGACCTCAGTCACTAAAAAACCTGCAACAACAGAATTTCACGTAAGTCTACCTGAAACACTTGTACAGGCGAGATGAGTGAGCATATACGACAGTAGAACTCCACAAGATCTTCAACAGGCAACAAGTGACAACCTGTACACAAACAAACGTGAAAGTTTACTTATACAAAGCAATAACAGACGTTACACAGTTACACTCACGTGTTAATTGTTTAACAATTGCACAGATAGCATTCACATAAAATCAATCATCTATGAGACTATGACAGTCATCATTTCTCTATACGAGTTTATTCTTTCAATCAGTATGCCGACGAAATTTGGTTAGTTGTCTGGCATCTTTGTTCTTCTGTTATTATGACATTACTGAACAAGAGGTCAAAGTAATTTGGCAAAGGCTGAATCGAATGCATGACACACACTGCGTGCGATGATGTCTCTAGTTACAATGTGGCTTACCTAAATCCTCCAGCTAGCGATAATTAAGCTTCCAACTGGGTTTATGGTGGAGCCCCGGCCACAAAAGCATTTTTATAATAATTTAGCCTACAGGAAATGTGTCAGAAGCAACGATTTTGGTTTCTCCCATGCAAATTAAAATGCCCATTAAAACCAAAATGCAAAATGCACACTCTTGCATAAACCTGCTTTTACATTGTTAATTAAAATTCTGCTGCCATAGGCAACCGTCTAGCTAATCTATTGCTAAATACCAGCAGGGCCACTGGCTAACTTTCTATGACTATTTTAAGGCACGTTGCCCACCCTCCCCACCCCGGGGTTTGCTCGCCACACTGCAGGGTCTGTAAGGCCAGTAGTTATGTCCCTGCATAAGTTAGGATAAGAATTAAGTCACCTGTGCCGCTATTAACTAGTGCTACAATTTTTTCTCTCAGCAGCGAAGGGCCCCCTTGACAATTCAGGCACCCCACATTCCAGGGTCTGTGGGGGCGATAGCTATGCCACTGTTTCATACATGCAAGTAACAGTGACAAAATGGGTCGGTTCCACTTTTTAAATTTCCAGTTTGGTTACCGCGGAAAAACCGCAGTTTCGGTTCGGTTTTGAGTTACTTGCTGAAAACTTACTTTTGGCCATAACCCCTTTATTTGAAGAGATACTGCGATTTTGATAAAAAAAATTCACCCCTCTTTAGTAAAACTGCTGTCGACTATCATTAGGTGAGTCCAATGAGAGGTCATATGAATCCAGCAGACCTTGATAATCACCTTGACCTTCGAAATGGTCATGTGAACTATTCTGGCTCACACTCCTTTATTTGAAGCTGAACTAAGGAATTTATGACCAAAAATAGGTCACATGACTATCCTCAAGGTCAAGTTCAAGATCACCTAGACTTGATAGTGACAGCAGACAGGGTCTTAGTAATGGGGAGTAAATTTTTTGTCGAAATCACAATCTCTTCAATGAAGTTATGGCCAAAAATACCTTTTAGTGGGTAATTACTTTGCCCAAGGTACCAAACACTGTGGTTTCGTTTTTGGTCATTTTCAGAAAGAAACCATGGTTTCGGTTTCTATTTTTAGTAGTGTTCACATCCTGGCCTAGCCCAAAGAGCTAATCGATATATGGATGCATCTCATATTGCGATATTGTACGATATCCAGGCCTACATGTTGCCAGCTAGTGGCGTGATGTCAGTCGGTGTCTACAACTACCAGTCCCTGGCGCAGCAGCCTGTTTGTTATCAGCGGTATCTGCCTCTCACAGTCTCTCTCATAACTGATGACAGATGTAGTATTAGACCTATGTCCTTGTCTCTATACTGCTGGCAGCTGCCATGGTGTGCATTATTTGCTAAAGCTGGCTACTAACAATGCAGTCTTTATCAGCTGTAATGGACAGCTGTAGGCCTACGTCGCTAAATGCAGGCTGTTAGGTGTCAAAATGGTACTGAAACTTTGCACATTTCAAACCTCAATATGTCACCTCATAGTGCCATCTTGCAGTGGAGATGTGTGGACCCTGAAATTCTGAGTCTGTGCCAATCCACAATTTTCATCATAGATCTGATCTGCAGCACTGTGCAATAATATGAAAAATTATAGCAGACTCACCCAAACAACATTTATCTTTGACATTTTGATCTCTACGAGAAACCGTCATCAGAAGAAGCTTGTTTAATTCTTCTTTCAATTCTTGAGAAGGTAGTGATGCAACGTGGCAACAAATCAGCAGTATGCATGGCTCAGTGTGTCTCGGGAACTGGGACAAAGGCAGTTTCTTCCATGTCACATTACTACCTTCTCAAGAACTGGAAGAACTGAATGAGCTTCTTCTGACGAAGGTCTATGATAGAGATCGAAACATCATAGGTGAAGCTTGTTCGAGTCTTCTTCTGGTTCTTGAGAAGGCGGTGATGCGACATGGCAAGAAACATCCTGGGAACCGGGACGAGGGCAGCTACACAATGAGCCAAGCATCTGACCAATTTCTTGCAACATCGCATCATTGCCTTCTCAAAAATTGAACAAGCTTTTTCTGACGAAGGTATTTGACAGAGATCAAAACATAATAAGTAAATATTGTTTGGTTGATTCAACGTTCTACCAACCTAAAGAATATGTTGAAAGAGCATTGTATGTTACGTCCACAGTCAGTCCGCATCTTCAGATGCAGTTCATTAGTGGTAACCCAAGTATTTGATACTTGTTAAGAGTATAGTTATTACTAGAGAAACAGTGGCAAATAATAACCCTGATATATTGCTACTTGCCACCAAGGCATCCAAATTAATTTTAGCTTTTCAGAGACTCTTAGCATTCATACAAAGACAAATTCTTGCCAACGAAGAACAGTTGATATCAGACTGTGAGTCAACAAAATTTGTCCATCTGCAGTCCGCTCACCTGTCCTGTAGTTGCAGGCATTTGTGTGACTGATATAGACTGCCACATGGGTGAAAAGAAAGAGACCACCAACAAAATTTTGACAGTGTTGGCAGCGGTGGTGAAGATGCGTGGCTAGTATGAGTGGTCATCTTGTTTGTTAGAGGGAAGAGAAGCGGCCGCCACAGCAGCATCCTGTTGTCGACTTGCTGTTCACTCACGCGATCAAATGACCTAATTATTGTCGCTGATCTGCACTGTTTATCAAATGCTGTGGTGGCGTGTGCATGCATTTATGCTTCAGTGCTTCTGTCAATGCAGTCTGTGCTGTTTGTGCGCGATATCGTACAATATCTGTGGGCCACAGTATCGTAAAGTGGACAGTGGACACATCCACAATCGATATTGTGATACTGCCTAATCAATACGATCACTACTACCATGCAGTCCGGCTATACATGTGTCACAACAAAAACTTCCCACTTTGTAATCGACTCTTAACTTTGTCAAACCTTAACCGAAAAAGTATGAAATTTGCTAAATTAACAAAGTCATATAATATTTCCTACATGACACTTTCAGTGTTCAGAGTCAGTTTTCCACCCGAACTACAGGTGTTCCCTAGCAAATTCCACCACTGCGACGCTAAACGACTGCCAAGGTTAGCGCCAGGACGCAGTGAAAGGTGGCAAAGTCCAAAAGTCAATGTGCTAATGACCGATTTTCTGCCTCCTGCACTAAATGGCACTGTTAAGCTAGAAAGATAAAATTGTGTGATCTGATATGCAATGTTGACTGTAGGATACAGCCCAAGTTGTACCATAACAGCCATGTTTGAGACCAAATAACTCCAAAAGTAAGATGCGCTGAAATAACTACTTTTAGCTGTGTTATAGAGTTGCGAGCTAGTGCACCTCAACAAAGTTTGCATCGCGATTTTTATCTACACCTTCAAGTATTGAAGTCCAAAAAACTGCACAATCGTAGTTACTGGGCATTTTCTCATTTTTATTAGCAGCGCTGTGTGTGAAGCTGTATAACTCAGAAAAAAATAGTTGTAAATATTTGAAATTTGGCTTAGGCAGTTATCTAACGTATGCCAATGAATTTCATTTGGCAGATATTTTAAAATCTTGAAGCACTGATGTCCCAATATCAGTGACTTAATTCTACTATTCGCCACAAGCGGCAATTTCAGACTTATCATCTTCGAAAAATGCATGTCAACTAGAGTGTGAACTGTGTTATTTTTGTTAGGAGATCAATTCTAAGGGTCCAGTTTTCCGAGTATAAATTTTTCCATCATATGGTTTTCCGCTAGACTTAAAAATTTTGTTACATGAGGTGCGCACGAAACACAACCTATCCGTTTGAGTTTGAATAACTCAAAAAGATTCTAGGCGTCCACTCGACCTTTCATAGCGATTTACAGCAAGTTCAGTGCTAATGCTAGTCAAGAAATTTCATCCTGCTGTACAGTTTAGATCTGAAGATATCAGGGTCCAACACTGGACAGTTATGTGGCACATGCAATAAAGTGACAAATTGTACCGATAAGCCATGTTTGAGACTCACAACACTTTGTTATACACCAAGCCGAAGTTTTACAAATATCAATATGTACATATATCAATAAGTACACATAGCCGCACTAACAAATACTACTAGCCAATTAAAAATTTTATGGGCGAAAAATATCAGGGACCCATTCAAAGTGGCCAAATTATAGCTTTACAGTTTAAAATTTGTAGAAAAACTGTAAAGGGGCAAAATCCTCGACCCTTATTGATTTCATTACAGTAGATACCTGACTATTATACATTATAGATAAATTGTCCAGTCCCTAAGAGCTCCAGGGAAAATAGCCAGTCGAATATAAGCAATTTTCGAAAATATTCGAGCTGGAAAAGCCCCCCCTTTCTCCAATATTTTAGAGTCCGGGACATGCCCTCTACGTTGTGGAAAAATTATTGGAAAATCGTGCATGGCGAACTTGAGATATGCTTTGTTCAAGTTTACCAAATTATAGTCTCACAATTTACAATTTCCTTAAAATGTAAGGGGCCTAGATCCCCGACCCTTATTGCTTTCATTACTGTACATGCCTGCCTATTATATGTTAAAGGCAAACTGTCCAGTCTGCAGGGTAGCAAGATGAAAATAAGCAATTTTGGGAAAATAATTTGCATTTCTAATAAAATTGTGTCCCAGAATGCCAGTTTTGGCCACTTTGCGCCCCTACCCCCAAAATTTGAACCCTCACCAACATCTGGTCTAAAATCTAGACTAGGTTCCTTAAGGCCCACAAGCCCCGAAAATTTGGCAGAAATCGGCCTAGTTTTCGAGATCTCGAGGGTTGGGAAAAAATATTCAAAGCCCTACATTCAAAAAAGGGCCTGGGGACCGTTTTTTTAATATTTTTGAGTCAGGGCCATGCCCTCTACTTTGTGGAAAAATTACAAGAAAATTGTACCTGGCTAACTTGAGATCTGCTCTTTTCAAATTTACCAAATTATAGGCTAAGAATTTAAAATTTTCAGAAAAAATGTAAGGGGCCTAGATCCCCAACTTTTATTGCTCTCATTACCATAAATGTCTGACTATTATATATCAAAGTGAAATTGTCCAGAGCTCCAGGGGAGGCTCCTTAAGGCCCACAAACCATGAAAATCTGGCGGAAATTGGCCAGCTGGTTTTCGAGATATTGAGGGTTGGGAAAAATTTTCAAAGCCCCATCCCTCAAAAACGACCCAGGAGTCGAGGACTCCATTTTTCTTTTTTTAGCTTTTTTGAGTTACGGCCATGCCATCTACATTGTGGAAAAATTACAGGCATATCATACATGGCTAACTCGGGATCTGCCCTAAATTTTCGAGACCATGCTTCATCTGTCAGATTCATATACTTGGGCTGAAGTGGCATGAAGCGACACGTATGACGACCATAGAAACAAACTGTAGCATCTATAGCCAAATATGATCTTCTCTCTAGCTGCCACCTCCACTCTTCAAGAGTGCATTTTAAGCCACTGTGGTTTGTTGATGAGGCAAATGAATGGATGATAAGACACTTTACAGTTGGTATTTTGTGTTGCAGAAATAAATGTTAAAATCTGATGGACACAGCTGTCATCTTTACCATTGTGTCTCTTCTTTTCAATACTATGCAGTGCACAATGATGGTCATGTCAGCAACACTGACCAATAGTAAGGTATGCCATGAAGGACAGGTCACAAGCAACCTTCATTGCATCACTAAAACATACTGACCTAGCAAGGATGCCAAAACACAAAAACGTTGTGGATGACAATCAATTTTCTTCGCCAAGCCTTCTGCAATATATTCTTCAGTTCGTATGGAACCAGAATATTTTAACTTCAACTTCTCTGCAGAAAAGTATCTGATGTGTCCAAATATGAGATACTCTGCACTTCTGCCAATTATACCAGTGACATTATGTTCACGGCAATAATTCACTAGCTCAAACTGATGATCTGCAACGGAAGTCACTACCGTAACTCCTAGGCTTATGAAAGCCACTCTAATTGCAGTGGTTAAGAATGTCGGGGGTATCCACCATAATTTCGGTGGAGGTGTAGCTTTACTTATTATGTGGTGAGTAATGTTTCTGATATTTGAACACTCGTCAGCACGTCGTTGACACCATCCTGTAAAACGACTATTATCAACTGCACCATTGAAAAAAGCAACAACAAACAGGCCACACTCGCGACAGCTCTGTATCAGTCGGGTCAAATACTCTATCACATTATTCCACTGTCCGCCGCCAATCCAGTCAGCATAGAAACCACTATAGAGTCGGCTGAGACAACTGTCAACGTCCAACACAACACTCGAACACGTTCCTTGGAAACCGGCTACACCTGCGACCTCCCTCAAATCAACTTCTACGCATGCTTCAGCTTTGCAGAATGATTCTACGAAGTCCTGCAAGTTGTTTAACGACACATAATTTCGTTTTAAAGAAGGCATATAAGCCATTTCAGCTGAATAACAAACACTACAACAATTCCTAAAATACCAACAAACCACTGAGCAATAAGATTTAAATACTCTACACAACACCGGTCTGCTTTAATACTGCAAATCACCGAAGATCTATGACGAAATGCCGCAAATCATTTTATTCCACCGCAAATCACTTCATTTTACCGCAAACCAACTAAAGAAGATCGTATAGGCTATACACGACTGCAGATCACTTTCTGACCGCAGCTCACCGCAAGTCTCACCGGGTAGCTCACCGGGTATAGCTGCTCCAAGGCAATCATCATCATCGTACATCAGATTGTGACAAAAGTAGCCAGCAGCCAATTATGGTTATGCGGACCAAGTGTCCATAAAAACCCATCTTCTTCTGATGCAAGGTTTCTAGGTGTCTCTTGAAGGCATTGACTAATGGTGCATCGACGGTCATTTGAGACAAACTATTCGGACGGTTGAAAACTCGCGACGAAAAAAATGTAGTCTAATATCGGTACAGCAGTTGGGCTTGGAGAGTTTCATACTGTGGCCGCGTGTGCGACTGAAACTGGAACGTCGGTGGATCCATGTATGATTCTGAACAGTTCGATGAGATCGACTCTATGACGTCTTTCCTCCAGCGACCATCAATGCAGTGTCTTCAGTCTGGCTTTATAATTTTTTAGAAGCTGACGATATTCTTTTCAGTCGAATCACGGCTAACCAAGAACATGTTTTACAGCCTCTTCTGCCCGACCGTCATTCCATCCCTTACAGTCTGAGAGAACGATCCCATAGACACTACTGAACAAAAGCACACATCTTAATAACGATGACTTTCTAATAAGAATGTTATACAAATACTCGTACTAGTGATTTGTGTTAGATCTAATCGTTCACCATTTTTCTATTTCTCCTATTTGTGTACTTGTACTTTGTATGAGTTGCGTTTGTCAACTTCTAAATAAACGAATAGGCCTATATGATGACGATGATGATGATGATGATGATGATGATAGATCTGAGTTCAAGAAATAGTCTTGTAAACCGATGCTGGACTTTCTCAATCATGATCTTGTCCTTATAGTGGGGGCTCCAAGCTAGGGAGCAGTATTCAAGATGTGGTCTTACCAGGCTTTTGTATAGCTGTACCAGTACTGTGTGGTTTCTGTATTTAACAGTTCGTTTGACAAGTCCCAGCATCTTATTTGCCCTGTTGCACACATAGTGACGGTGATCTGCTGCTTTGAGGTTGCTACTGACGATAAATCTGAGATCATTGTGTTCACTAACTCTGTCGAGAGATTGGCCATTCATAGAGTAGGCTAACCATAGTTTCTGTTATTGGTTCCAGTGTCCATAACTTTACATTTGTTCACATTGAAAGTTATTTGCCAATTTTCAGCCCACCCACATAGGGTATCAAGATCCTTTTGTAGCGTGACCCAGGTCAAGGTTGTTGATGAAAATAAGAAATAGCAGTGGACCCAGAACAGAGCCTTGTGGCATTCGCACTCATGACCAATCTCCAACCTGAAGTCACCGGGTGATTTGTGTTCTCGTAGACAAAAAAGTCGTTTCCTGATGTCATTCTTCAGTTTGTTAGTATTACTTCCAGAGTACATGCTGACACGAGTTGGTATGGCATTAGTAGGCCTATTTTCATATGCGAAGACTGAGGAGAACTGTACGTTGAATAGCTCAGCAATCTGATAAGTGTCTGTAATTTCTGTCCCGTGTGAATCTAAACATGGCTTTAACTTTACTTTCTGCCTTATGTCTAGCATAGGCAAAAAAGACTTTTTGTCTCCCTTGACATTTGTGGCTAGTTTGTTCTCGAAGTTCCGCCTGGCGTGGTGAACCTCTTTTGTGGCTCTTCTATTAGCTTGTTTACACGCTGGATGCAGTGGATTCTTGTATTTGTGAAATATTCTATGTCTGTGCTTCACCTCCTTAACAGCTTTGTAGGACAGCCACATAGGTTTACCTGTAGGGCCTCAGGGGCGGCGATTATGGAGGGGACGGGGGGACGTCCACGTCCCCCCAACATTTCGCCCCCTGACTCTGCCCCTGGACCCCGCTGG
>Ga0126335_1001151_pt1 | contig 14347 bp, 15 predicted proteins | sample OlaspJWI45metaG_FD_108409 | JGI IMG/M metagenome (GOLD analysis project Ga0126335, IMG submission 108409) | Marine gutless worms symbiont microbial communities from Oahu, Hawaii - Olavius sp. 1 OAHU.JWI-45 metaG | ecosystem: Host-associated > Annelida > Digestive system > Unclassified | place... | reverse complement strand
TCGTGAGGCCGAGCTAAACAGGCGTTCGCTGGCAACGGACGTCGGCGGAGTGCACAGGTAGCGTTTGGCAACACGCGCGACGTTGGGATATAGGTGGTGGTTGTGACGCCACCAGTCGCATGCCGTTGCAAACTTGCTGCAGTCCACCGGGGTCATGGAGACGAATCGGTTGATCTCCGCCTCCACAGAGTTCAGCTCGCTGGCAGAGGGCTCTGCCGACATGAGAAACTGGCTGAGGCAGGCGTCGAGCACGGACGACGAACATGGCTCTGTGTCAGCGTCGTCAACGCGCTGACGCTTGGCTGGCAGTCCCGTCTGCTCCTCGGCGGCCTCAACGTCCCCTTCGACAGCAGCAGCTGTGCACTCTTCCAGTAGCCACTGCTTAGCTGATGCAAGCGTGGGCGCGCCGAACAGTCGCCCGAGGTAACGTGGGTCAACGGTCTGTCCCTTTGACACGCTGGCATGCGTTTGCCCGGCGTATTTGTAATTGAAGCACCACGTAGCGTGCAGGGTGGCGGGGTGCCTTTGATGTCTACTCGTGTCACACCTGCAGTCTGTAAGGTGGAACGTGAATAGAAATGCCGGCCTCATTTGTAGTCACATTCTGTCGACGCGGACCATGTGTTTCAGTCGCCGAGTCCGATTACTGTTGATCGTTATCGCAGCGGGCGCATCGGCATCGGCGGAGACACGCAAACCGATATATCGTATTCGCCGATACTGTAACGCAACGAGTGAGTACTCACCAATACGTAGTATCGGCCTAACACTATAAACTATAGGCTAAGCCAGTTCATATCTGTAGACTGTAGGTGAAAGTGGCAATTGACAAGACACAGCAGCATCGGCAACAACACTATATGCAGTTTAATCAGTAGTTATTTCAAGCCAATTTTATCGTTTGTACGCCAAAGCATTATTTCTTTGTGTGCATGTACGCCGGCCTTTTAATTTTGGGCATTTTCATATGCCGACCACTGTATCGTATGAAAACACACTGCCAGACAGTGACCATACTATCGGTACAGAACTCACCCTCAGTGCATGGTCGCACAACAACACTGCACTATACATCCATTTAGCTGTGACACTGACCTTTTGACCACAAAGAAGTGTTTTCAAGCCTAACCCTTGCCATGAGAAACAGAGAGCATTATGAGCACAACAATCTGAAAAGAAGAAATTACACTGCAGACAAGTGCGTGACATAATAAGTTACTGCAACCAAAGACAAGATACCTGGAGCCGTGTTGATCCTGTGAGAATTCAATGACGTGATTTGTTAAGTCTCGGAGCTGAAGGTTAGGAATTCTATTGCTGCGGAAATCTTCCAACAACTGACTGCGATTTGACACGTCTTTCACAGACACAACTCCGTCACCGCTACACGGCACAGACAGTACACGTCTTTCACAGACACAACTCCATCACCGCTACACGGCACAGACAATACACGTCTTTCACAGACACAACTCCATCACCGCTACACGGCACAGACAGTACACGTCTTTCAGACACAGCTCCATCACCGCTACACGGCACAGACAATACACGTCTTTCACAGACACAACTCCATCACAGCTACACGGCACAGACAATACACGTCTTTCACAGACACAACTCCATCACGTCACATGGCACAGACAGTACAGGCCATGCACTACACATAGTAAATTAGTAAGACAACTATAGTAGCCAAAGCAATTTGGCAAAGGGTGCATCAGAGCTGTAGGGGAAATTGAGACTCCTGTCGAACACAATGTCCCTTGGACCCCAGGAGTCTCCACCTTAAATCGGACCTCGACTTGTGCAGCGACTTTTGCAGGGTGCAGGTCTGTTACAGTGAGACAGACAGACATACCATGCTACGGGAACATTTGTCATAACAGTCTGTACCTCATGCATTCGATGCCGCTTAAAATCCAATGCCATAAAGCAATAAAAACATTTAAACAATGCATAGGCCTCTTTCAGTGACTTGCAACAAGTTCACAATATGCTGCAAATTTATACAGAAAGAAGACAGCTGGTTAACTGACCTCTTAGTGAAGGCATGAGGAGCAAAGAGAGAAGGACCAAACAGTGCATTGCCAATAGCCACAGAACCATTACGATACTTGACGTCCGAGCCTGGAGCGACCCCAGAGTAGACACCACGACTGCCTACTCCTAGTAGCGGTGCACAGACAAACAGCAGTCAGTGCCTCATAGATCACTTCAAGCAGAGATTATCAGGAGATCACATGAATGGTGACTTATCAAACCAATGCCAATGAAAAGTGGAAACTCAAAAACATTAGCAACCCAGCAACAAGAACAGCTGCACCCCTTGTCTAGTATTTCTCAATTCTCTCCAAAAACGACTGTCAATGAATTACCCGACACCCCCTAAAGATATGAACTTGCAAGCACCAGCAGTCATAACATGTGCACAGAACAGTGTTCCGTGACAACTTGACACCCCTTTGTGTGACAGATTCAACGTGTGTTGTAGCAAGCACCGTACAGAAGTAACATGCATCACGGCTCAGCACAAATCATCACTTTCACTGACTTGTAAATAGTCAGGTTAAAACTGATTTTCTTCTCAACCGACTGTCCTTTTGTCAAAACCGGTCTTTACCAGTCACTGAAAAGTTATCGTGATTGTTAACTTTCATACATCTGCAAAACTTATCAAAATCAATAAAAAATGCATATCAGTCAAAAAAATTTTGACAATTGGTTGTTCACTTTCAAAACCGTCTCCAGCTTCTACAAACAGTTACCAGTTTCCTGGTTGCTGTTTGTTACATCACTACTCATAAAGACGATGAATTTGCCACTTTGGTTACAGAACGACCTTGAAGATGAAGGTCGAAGTCACCTATATTCAACAGGGTTCTTCCCACACCTCCGTGATATATGTTTGGTGCATACATTGTGAAAGCCATCATGCATCTTTTGCACTAAGTAAACTTGCTCAATCAATTATATTCTGACATGCCTTGTAAGGCTGGCGGCGGAGTCATGGCAGCCTGAATCAAGCTGATGGCACTAGCAGGAGACATACTGGGATCAGCAGCGGCAGCAGCCACAGCAGCGGCATTGTAATACTGGTTCATAGCCAACAGTTTGGACTGTGTGTCCTCGGTCCTCTGCTGTGATAACATGCCTGCATGCACAGTTTCATCACAGTGACAAATTCACATATTAAAGAATTAATTGTAATTAAAAATATTAATGCCAACAAAATTATCACGCAGGTACAAATTAGCACTGCCATTGTTTAACACACACAAACCTAGCATAGGAGTCATATGCCCAAACAATAACACAACACAACAGAATGAGGGCAGACCTGGGTCCGTAGTGAACTGAGGCGACGGTGGCCAGACTTGCGATGTGCTATTGCGTGATGTGTAAAGACCAACGGCATTGTTAACTGAACCACCACTCGGTGGAGATGTAAAACCTGCCAACAGACACACAGCCCATCATCACACATTTCACCTTCGCACCGGCCTATGTTCAGTGTTCATAGTCAATCAACTGGTGCACACTTCACCACTAGTTAAAGACTGCACATAGAAATTGTGGGAAATGGTAATTCCGATGGTACTAGATTACTGCACTGCACAGATTGCATGAGCTGCAGACTATGACAAGCAATGTTTCCACAGCTTGGTGTGTCTGTCAGATGTCTGCGCCCTGCACAAACAGCTGCACAGATCAAGGTCCTGTTTGGGATGGAGATTCCTGGGACCTAAGGAACAATATCCTAGACAGAGGACTCCTGATCCCTTTATGGAAAGGGGAGAGGAGAGAAAGTGGGGAATGTTGCCACTGTACCATGTATAAATTAAATGACTGTTCCAACTAATATACACTTGCCAGACAGCAGCATATTCACTGCGACCACCTTTACAAATTACTGCCAGTGGCACTTGTTACCATTTGTTACAAGCTCAATTTGGAGGCCAAGACCCAACAGCATTGACAGACAATCTTCACAGTGAGGAGAAAGCCCAACATCAATGTCAAAGCAACAACGGAAACGAAACTATGAAAGCACTCACCATGCTGGGGAGCTGCAGCGGCAGAGTTCATAGTCAGAAGTGTTGCAGGAGACATGAGTCTCACCATCTGAGGCATAGCACGACCACCGCCCATCACCAGCTGACCGGACTGGTCATAGTAGGCCGGAGTGACCAGCTGATAGCCACCAGCAGTGTGTCCACCTGATAAGACAACATCATCATCAGCAGCAGCAATAACACTAGGAGGCGCGCACCACCTGCACATGCGGGTGAGTCAAAAAACGCAATCTCCTAAATAATCGACCTTAACAGATTATCAAAATTCTTTCACTGCTGGAAAGAGTATAAAATTTACAACAAACACCATGTAATATTCCCACCACACCTTAATTATGTTGCTACACTACCTTGGGAAAAGAAGTTAAAAAGTTGTTACAAATTACAAAAAAAAATCGTACTCATGTGTGACAAGAAATGAAACATCTCACATTATATAGCTGAATAAATATTAATACTGTCACAACAATTGCTCAAGTGGCCACTTTTGCCACATACATGCTCTAGAATGCCTACGCCCCTCATCAACTGCATTGTCGTAATGTAGTGGTCCATGCCGATAGAAATGTTCAGTAAGTATTGCTCCACTTCATCAATTTTATGCACCCGCGACCGAAAAACCTGCTGCAAGACAACACCCCATATTCTAGCAGACCAGGTTGAAGTCGGAGCTGTTCAGATCTGGGCCAATTGAAGATGTATTGCCTGCTCGAGAACTCGTAAAGAGTCGTGTGCCCAATGAGCAGGGTCGCTGTCAACACTTAGACCTGTATACATAAAACTGTCCGTTATTTAAAAGAATATTTAACAGAAACCATAAGTTGACATAATAAGTAATAAGTTAGTAAGCAAGATCCATTGAAATGGGTGCATGTAAAATCAATGCATTTCGTTTGCATTGTCTTCAAGATTCGCAGCAAATATGAACCCTTTTCACTTCACGAGGTAGTGCAGCAACATGTTTAAGGTGCGGTGAGAACCATTACATGTCCTTTGTTGCAAATAAAGTACTCTTTCCAGCAGTAAAATATTTTTAAAAATCGATTAAGATTTGACAAAGTCAAGGGCAATATTCTTTAGGGGATTACTTTTTTTGACTCAAACAGTATACTAGCTATGTAGGCTCGTGTCTAAGAGCAGTCGACATGCTCTGCAATCAGCTGTCATGACGTGCATAGGTGCCGAATGCAGAGAACACACAACAGCTACGGTGAGTGAAACTGACTGCAGTTAATGCACTTCGTGACTATCTGATATGTAGCTCCCTAGAAGACTTGCACCGCAAACAATACACAGAATGTCGCAAATGTGAACTGCAGCAGAGGTGCAGACGGCACCTCACTATCCCACCTAGTAATACAACAGCTGCACTTTAGTATGCAAAAATACTACAAAAATTGCAAACGATGGTAACAAAAATCAGAAACATATCACAAACAAGTGGCTGAAAGTATCTGAAATGACTGTTGGTTTACGTAACCCAACACTAGCTAGTAGTGATGCCTAGATACCCACCAGGAGTATGTAATGCAGTAGCAGACAGCCCATCCTGCTGCTGATGCTGTGGTGTAAGTGATCGAGTCTGAGTCTGTGACCGCATCATAGCAGGCTGTGGAGTGCCCGGCGCGCCTGGTGTCTGCTGACCGGACATCATTGCATTCTGTGCTGTCGGATATACACCCCACGACTGTGCTGCAGTCGGACCAGGCATTTCATAGTACTGAGCAGCCATCATACTTGGTGGAACACCTACACATTGTACATTGAAAACCATAACTGCCACAAATAACTAATAACTTAGAGAAAAGGAAACCTAATATAACAGATCAGCAGTCTGGGTGCCTCTCTGAATGTTTAGTACTTCTGAACAATGTGCCTGCAGAAAGATGCAAAAAAAGAAGAAAAAGAAGAATATTGCCCTTTGCACCCCTTGTGACGACCCATCATTTCGACCAACATATCTAACGCAAATGTAGAGATCAACATGTAAACATGCACAAAGCTTGAAAACAAATACATTCAGATAAAACTCTATAGAAACAAGCAATCAAGGCATGCATCCACTTGCCACGCATTTATATCACACTATAGTCAATCAGTTGCTGCAGTATGGGATAGTGTGACCGACAGCACAGAACAAACTGTGCACATACGAAAGCACTGTCTTCAATGGACAGATTTTCACCTGCTAACTGTGAAGACAATGCAATGATTATTGTAAAATAACAGCAACTTATCATGACATGGACAGCTGCAGTGTGTAAATGACATTCCACATGGTCAGGAACCAAACAGTCACACAATGTACAGTAATGGAAGACGCAGGCAGAGACCAGATCCACATACACAGCACAGCAGCATGCCCATATTTCCCAAGCAGTTAGAAACAGAAGCTGCATGCAGACATGCAAACACGCACTAGCAGTCCAGCAGCTCAGTACAGACCACCCACACACTAGACACAAGTTGAGTCACGCTGACATTCAGGTAACAGCAGTCAACCCATCATTTAGCCAACGAGGTATCGTCCCTGATGAGATGGAACAGCAGCTGGCCCACGAGCCCCCAAAGTTTGCAAAGTGAAAATCCCACCGTTTAATTATATTCTGACAAATAGTTGGAACTGTACTTCCGATCAGGAATCTGATAGAATATTCTGAACCAGAAACCCAGCTTCATTATTCAAGTTTAATCATAACCGCAGGTCTATCTAGCTACGTATCTGAGAGACAAGACAGCAAACGCGGACCACTGCTACAGCTGTGGTGGACTGAACCTGTCTGCTGTCTTCCCCAAAATTTTGCAGCTCTCCAGTGCTGCTGAGGCAGCCATACTATTCACCAAACCTACTGCTGTACAACATGTGTCCCTGTGAACTCCACTCGGGTCCAGTTTCCACCACTGTCAATCTTCAGTGGAAATGGACCAAAATGGTGGAACAGTACATCCGATCGTTAATGTGATGGCAGATTCTGAATCAGGAAGCCTGGATTCCTGAGTTTCCTAGTAACCAACGTTTATCATGCTCAGTTTCGGAGATATTCGCATGTGACAGATAGACGGACAGACAGACAATTCAGACCACTGTGTTGTGTCAGCACACAAATTGAAGATCAAATATCAGCTGACTAATGTAAGTGATGTACAGCATCAGACCTGCAAACTGAATTCCTAGTGGCTGAGGTGGTGGCAAAGTCTCATGTGAATTAACAACAGCGGCTGCTGGGTTGGCAGCAGACAGAGGTGGAGGGTATGTGGATAACCCTACACACATACACAGTCAGCATGCAGCACACAACTCACACACCAGCAATGAGAATATCAGCATGCACTACTGCACTACTAGATTACATAGCAGTTAACCCTCTATTGACAACCCAAGACCATGCAAAGCCAGTGCAACATGTCGTACTTATTTATTGTTTTAGTGTTACTCTATAGGTACATGCAACTACTTTTACATTTCATTTAAATCACATCTAGCCTGTCACATCAATCATGCATTTCAACTTGAAGAAATGTCTGAAATTCTGTTACAGGCTGGTGGCACAGTGCCAGTGAGTGCCACTGATGTCAACAGTGCCAGTCTGAAGAAATGTCGGGCAAAATCGACTTTTGGAATATACTTCGTATCATTTACATTCAATATGGCAATTTCTTGCCAACTTCTTCCCCAGAGCTGAATGAACAAAACTATACAAAATTTTGGGAAAGGCATAGACCAAAACCTCAATGCACAAACATGACCGAGTACGTTTGTCATTTATCGCTGCAAATTGAATCGATGGCGACCGAAAGGCAAACGCATCATGCATCTTACAAATGTTAACTACAGCAAGCAAGCTGCATTCACATGCACTAGGTGGCCACACTCATCTTGTGTATGTGACAAAACAACAACATACTGACTCAAACAGTACTGCAGCACCTCAGTGACACGTGATACTGAGTCTGCTGCATGAACACAAATCTACCAACTTAATCACCGACAATGCCAGTGTCGCTATTACATAGCACTACACGCTACATAGTACATACTGGTTAAAGATGGACAATGGCAGACCTGACATGGCATCGTTGGACATGGCTGCAGCATACTGTTGTTGTATAAGTGCAAACTGCTGCAACTACCAGCAACACAAAACAGTGTAATACAACGCTTCCATCACCGTAATGCAGTGTTCAATGCCGTTTATACATGTATCCTTCTCATAAGAATGCTTCTTTAGGACAATCGTCTTCATATGCACATTAACCAACCACTATCACTTGTAGTCATGTTAAAATCTTTTACTCTTCAGAATCGTATTATCATTTCCTTAAAATCTATTTATTCATCATCATCAGGATGCCACAGCACTTAAATCAATAACTATAACAGGGATACCCACAAGATACCTTGGATTGCCAGTTACCATGAGGCATTCTGTAGTTGCAGAATTTTAAGTAAAATTTATGCTGCAAATCTGATTCTCATTCTGACTTTTAAATGACTGTTATTTATAACTGCCTCACTAATCTCTTTACTGTTTCTAGTGATGACACACCTGTTGGTTGTAGTCTGCCTGTGCCTGGGTGGCAGTGAATGCAGCGGCACCATTGTCCATCATGTATGGAGCCGTGAAGAAAGAGTCAGCAGCTGACGACTGAGATGTCAGACCAGCAGTATCAAACTGCTGAGGTGGCAACTGAACAGACTGCTGTTGTGATAGTACCACACTGTCAGTCAGACGTCCCATGTTGTTCTGTGTTTCTACGTCTGTTGGACTGTTCTGCCGACTGCCAACTGCACGACTACAACATACACAACTTTCAACTTCACGTGTTCTGTAGTTTCTGAACAATTGCACTGACAAAAGTATCATTATCACCTACCACTCAATTACCCAGTTACCTTATCGCCCGAGAATGTCAACTATGCTTAAAAACAAAATAATTGACATGAAATCAAAAAACTAAGAACTAGCAAATCTATGCCAAGCCCTGCATGCATCTGCTGTGCACACATGGAAGCACAGACAGATGCCACTGTCCGATAGCATCGATCGCCTCTAGGCTGGTAGATGCCCAAAAATGGCACCATAACAGAAAGTACCTGAAGGCTGGTCTGTCCTCGTGGCCATTCATTACTAGAGCTCCATTCAACTGAACAGTGCTAACATCATCACTGACGCCCACAGGGGTGGCAGTGGGCACTAACTGTGGACTGTTGACATCAGCGGCACTCACTGGCACTGTACCACCAGCCTGTAACAGACATGTCAGTCACATACTCTAACCAACTGTTAATTGATATTCAGGCAAGGTTGAACAATTTTTGACTTTTCAGAATAAAGTATATAACTTAATACAGCTGCGCACCAAGCTTTCAGGAAAAATACAAAGAAATTCTTGGTGCTTTAACATCTTGATCGCACCTGCCGAGCACCAACTTGTGCACAAGCTGGTTCCTGGATGACCAATTTCAGTGTTCCAAAGTCGTTATTTCAATGGTTACATATTTGGACATATAAATCATCAAGCCATATTGGCACATTTTATGCCTAGCAATGTGCTGTTATTAAACCATTCATACAGGGAATTCTAGAGATGTTAGCAGAAATTTTAAGCATGACATCAAAATTACACAACAACTATCAATAAAACAAAATATAGGCTACTATTTACCCAGGCAACAGTTAGTTTCTTTCGATGCAAGACTAAACTTAAACTGTCCCATTTTTCCGGTCTCACAGTCTCCGTCCCCCAGTCAACATTCAACAGATATGAATACCTATGGCTTGCACTTACAAATCTATGATTGACAGTGTGTAAACGGGATGCATGTGGTGATGCGCCTAGTACATATTCTGCCATGTTGACACCAAGAGCACTTGAGTCAGCAACATCACCACCGCCTGGGAAACTGCCTGGTCTACGCACCGCTGATGATACTACAACACATGCAGTAACATAGCAGCATGAGTCCAGGGAAACTGTCTGTCAGTGCATGGTCTGTGAACTGATGATGACATTACAAGACGGACAATCAGTATTAGTACTAGCTGTAGCAGTGAAGCTGTGGAACACTTGTCAATCTTTTGTAGAGGGAGGTGCAGACTCCATTGCCACCTACCCATTTATGTTATCTTGACACTCCAACACTATATAAGAGCTTCAGTGAGATACAGATAACAGGAAACACTGGCACGTCTACATTCTACAAAAAAGACCCCCCCAAAAAAAAACAAAAAAGCTGACAAGGAATTACAGAAACTAACTTCACCAAATTCTACAATGCCTCAATTGTACTGAGATCAAGTCAGATTAGAACACCACTACATTAGAAATAATGTGAATTTGATGCACTCGTACAAACAGCAACATAAACAGTTACAGCAATTAATCCTGTAATAAATCACAGAGCAAAAACGCATTGTCAGTGCACAGACCTGGAGTATCAGTGGTCCAAGCATCTTCACCGCGTGACATCCACAAGTTTGCACCGATTGCTGCCGGGAACATTGCTTTACGTGCCACACTAGCGTCGCCACCAGCGCCAATAGTAGCACTGGCATTGGCCGTAGCAGCAGATGTGCTGTCATCCTCCCAGAGATTCCGTGACATATCTTCTGACTGCACCATTACACCATTACCACAGCACGGTGCTAGACACTAATATCACATCTAAACATGGCAATTCACACTAGACTGCTTAGTTACTAACTCAGCCCATAACATCAACAGAAATGTGACGTATCTGCACTCACTTTTTTATCCCTCCAACCAACGGCATCTGCAAAGTAAGCAGACATGAACATGCATTCAGGTCGGCATCTCTATGATTCTGTCTATGTGTTTGCCTGTGACTCATGACTGGCTGGAGAGGCAAAGTTCTGTCTAGTTTACTAACAAAGACTGTTTTGAAATGCCGGTCCTGTGTTACACAGTGTTATAAAACAGAACACACATCTGAACATCCGGTCAGTCTGACTCTTTATCATACTTCCTATCAACAATCTTCAGCAATCATGACACATGACATCAGTATGTTATATTAAACATCACATCACAGGTCTGCCCGACTAAGCCCAGTCAACCGGCTCCACAACAATGACAAACTGTCATTATAGCTATCAAATGCTACAAGTCAGTCAGTGACAAATGTTGACAGCACAGAAACCTGTCAATACACTACAGGCCAAGGCACAAAGCACATCATACCTTTTGAGTTTCAAATGCCAATCGGTGAAATTCTCTTTCCAGTTCTGTTACTGTTGTCGCCTAATCATATAACAGCAACATTGACAGCATTTAATGCAACAGGGAACATGACAGCAATGCGACATTATACGATTTTACATCGAACTCGATACAAGGACGATAACGTGACCGGAATGTACTCAGGCAAAGTCATGCTACAAATACAAGGTAAGTCAGTACGGTTTGGGTCAGAAAAGGCTCAAGTTCAGGAAAAGGGTTAGGGTTAGCAGTTAGGTTCAGTACTAAGGTTAGGGTTTGGGTTACAGTTACTGTAGAGAAGTTGTACTGCAATACTAAACCTTGTCATAGGAACAGAATATCCATAATTTCCGTAAGGGTGTATGGTACTCTTAGTTAGTGATGTTAAAACCGGATTTTTCCAAAACCGGTAACCGAATGGCAGAAACCAGTTTTTTTACCAGTAATCGAAAAGTTGTTAAGCACTGATTACCGTGCCATAAGCATACGTAAAAGAGCTAATTTAAGTGCCGAGCTAGTGTACTCATTTTTTCAAAATTAACCTATCAGGTATATAGTAGAAGCTAACACATATTTCATTAGATGTAATACTATTGTTGACAGTAGTTAACTGACATGAAACTACCTATAGTTTGTATAGTTTTGTTTGACATGTTTTGTGTTTTAACAGCTATGCCTAGGCTACACATAGAGACAATTATACTCTATGGTGATATAATAAACCAAAATTTTATTTGTGCAAAAATTTAAGTTACTTTAAAAGTAGGCCTATGCTGTGATTGCGCTGGTCTAGTTTTAGGATCTGTGTGTAGCTTAGGCCTAGCTGTTATTTGTGCTGATGATATATGATGATATATGTTAGACCCTATATAGCTAAGACTGAGGCCAATACAGACAACAACATTTCTGCTTGCGTTGTTTCAATTCGTTAAATATAGTGACATTAATGAGATGTCTGAGATGCCTTAACATGTACCAGGTGAGTCAGAAAAAGTACCCCCTATGTATAATCGATCTTAGCTTTGTCAAACTTTGACTGATTTTCAAAATTCTGTTACTGCTAGAACATTTGCAACAAAAACCACGTAACAGTTCTTATCACACCTTAATTATATTGCTTCACTACCTTTGGAAGTTAGAAAGGTTCAAATTTGCTGTGAATATAGAACAGATTGCCAGCGAACTGCATCGATCTTTGCATGCGCACAATTTGATGAATCTCGCTTCCTTACTCATTACTTACTTATGCATTACTTCAGTTTATCGTTCCTCTTAAATGTTCTTTAAAACAACACATGGTTTTATGTAAATAGGTCTAAATGCTGACAGTGCCTATGCACATTGGGCATGTGACACTGTATTTCTTGAGCAGGCTACACCTCTTGACATTGAACCAGATCTGGAGCCACTGAACAGCCCAGACCTCAATCTGGTTTACAAGATATGGGGTCGTCCAGCAGCAAGTTCATTAGTTTGAGTACAGAACACTGACATACAGAAGCAGTGCTTGCTGAACATTTGGCGTTGCGTGGACTACTGTATCACTGATGATGCAAATATCTACATCCTAGTGCATGTGTGTGGGCAAATGTACCACACGGCTATTTCTTATTTTATTATCTTTTAAGCTATGAAATTTCTTTTGAGAATTGGTTAAGGTTTGGCAAAGTTAACACTGATTATAATCGAATAAGTCTTAGGGGGCTATTTTGTTTCACTCACCCGGTACAGTTTTTTTTATTTTGCAATGATTAATGTAAATGAATAATTAAATATTTTGTGTAATAAAGTAGATATATCACATATATAGTGTATAGCTGACATGATGAAAATGAACTCAACTCTCAATCACCAACTCGATTGCTTGGTATGGTATTGCTTTGATGTCCCCGCTGCAATGAACGTAGGCCTGTGAATTCACCGAAGCCGTCAATGGTAACACTGACGGCATAAGCAAGCACAGGCTTTCGCCATGAAGCTATAGGCCTAAAATGCCTTGCTTTTTAGCAATTCCAGTGACATCAACAGCCTACAGGTGAGGACGTTTGATGCGGTCAAATATGGCCTGATGTGGTAATTAGTCATACCCATGGTGACACTTGCCTGTTCGAGAGCCGCGCGATCCCTAGCCGGCCACGCCTTGCTAGCATACGGCTGCTGGCCCACTTTGCCCGTCTGCTGGCTGTCCGGTCTCTGAAACATGTATCCAACACGCGCGTCGTCCTGAGATCGCATGCTGCTTACCATGTTTGTCCGCATTTCGTGGCCAGTTGATAACTCTCTTGCATCATCCCAGTTCGTTTCGTGCATAGTTAGCACAGGCATCGAGAACGCCGCTTCCTGCACAAATTCAAACGAGAATGTGCCGCCACATTAATTTTACAACTCAGACAAAGGCAACCACGCTCACATATTTGATGACATTGCCCTGCATTATTTGGGTCGAGTTGTAAAGGCGGGAGATTACAATCGGTCACCGTTCGCGAAAAATATATTCACGACCATTCAGCAAACAAACCTCAGCATAATCCACAACATACCATACGTTCATATAGATATAATTCTACAACCTTACCACAATGTTACACTTCGATGACCTCCGATAAATTTGGACGCAACAAAGAACTAAACATTCACTTTCTTCGCCATATTGACTCATGCATTCTGGGTAAGGTCAACAAAACACGTGAACCTGCGCCATACGTAAGTAACTAAAATACTCAATTCAACAATAAAGGGCCAAAGGCCACTTACAAGTAGAGCCCTAAGCCGGTCGCGCCGCCGCCGCCGACAAAATGGTCGCACCGCCGCCGCCGACTCTGGCAGTTCGGCGCGCCGGCGCGCCGCCGCCGCCACTTTTCGGGCCCGGCGCGGCGCGGCGTGGAACGTGCCAACGGTGATATTACACGACACGCTAGAAATTGTTCAAAATACAGACGTGCAGAAAATTCTGCGCTGCGATCCGTCTTGTTACGATATTTAAATTACAGTTTAAGTAGGTTGTAAGAAGATCACAAGAACCTGCTGAGACTGTGACTTGCAAAGACGAG
>Ga0126335_1001150_pt1 | contig 14348 bp, 9 predicted proteins | sample OlaspJWI45metaG_FD_108409 | JGI IMG/M metagenome (GOLD analysis project Ga0126335, IMG submission 108409) | Marine gutless worms symbiont microbial communities from Oahu, Hawaii - Olavius sp. 1 OAHU.JWI-45 metaG | ecosystem: Host-associated > Annelida > Digestive system > Unclassified | place... | reverse complement strand
TCTCTGCAATATGCATTAGACTACTACATTGCCTACGTTTCTCTCTCATTTCTAATCTGCACCAGCCATAATAACTTGAACTAAAAACTGTTCGACTGTGTGTATACATGTATTTTAGCCTGCATGTACTGTGTGTATGTCCATGTATATGCCTACATCTGTTTTTTTGTACCGTATGTTGTCGGTTGCATATGACAACCTCAAATAAACGAATATGATAATGATGACCATGAACTGACTAACTAACCAACCTTCATTGTACAGAAATTACATCAAACACAACCATGGTTGCATTTGATGTAATTTCTGTACAAATAACTTTGAAAATAAGGTCAAGGTTGCCCATATTCCGCAGGGTTTTCCCCCAACATTTGTTGTGAATGTGGTGAAAGTCGGTCAATACACTTCAGTTATCACGAAAACAAGGCATTCAGACAAGTAGATAAATGCTAATTACAGTGTAAAAGCAAAGAGTGATATCAGCAATTCACAATACACAAAAAATATGGGCAATGATGACCGCATTCAGCATCGAAAACATTGCCACAAGATGTCTTAAAACGCACAAGTAAGGGTGGATTAATTTCTTTGCAGGCAGTAATTTTGGTTTCTGCAGATACGAAACAAAAACCAGACAATTTTACCATTGTATCCACTATACACAAAGTTTTGTCACCGAAAGCCTTGTTCCTTGCCAGCTGCAAAAATCATTAAACTAGCGTGATGCAAATTTTACATGTGGCATCATTCTTGTTGTACACCGTGGTCCAAAAATGTCCACCTTTTTTGTTCTACTGTAGTTTCAACAAACGCCGGTCGATTTCTACAATATTTGGCATACAGTACAGTGAGAAAATTTGCAACATAATGATTATTCATTTGTCTACCTCACCTACATACTGTTGCCACTGTACCTTTGGAAAAATATGAACTGCACAATAGTGACTTTAGCAACCAAAATTACGCATTATCATTGTGCAAACAAAAAATTATCCAGCTTTTCTGCACATTAGAGTCCTCGTATTACAGCAAGTGTTCAGAATGTCCTCCCCTTTCGTCTACTCAGGCCTGAAGTCTCTTACACCACTATTAATGGCATCGTCCACAATGCTTTGCGAGAAGCTATGCACTCCAAGTGTCAAACCAAGCATCGTCTCAGATTGGCTACGTCTTGAACTGGTGTCTGATACACACTATGCTGCGTCACACCCCACATGAGATGACTAGTAGGATTAAGATCGGGGCTATTGGGCGTCCATAAGTCCGGACCGACGAACTTCGTAGTTTCATGCCGATTGGTCATACCTTATGCTCAAATTTTGAAGTTGCTTTAACAGCTTTAATGACAGAGCAAATTGGCCAGAATGGTCCCAAAATCACAAACTAATTTTTCCCAAGGTAGTGTAGCAACACTATGCAAGTGCAGTGGACCTATCAACAATTGTTATGTTGCAGGTTTCCGGAGTATATTGTGTGTCAAATTTTATGGAAATCGGTCGATGTTTGTAGAAACTACAGTAGAACAAAAAAGGTGACATTTTTTGAGACCATGGTGTATTTCCTTTGGAAATCTTGTATCATTTTCAACCTACTTGCACTTTCCACACTGCATGATAAAATGACATTTCATACACAAGACATTCTTTTTATCATTCTGCCATTATCTTACCCTGATGCAATAACAAGCAATTTGCAAAAAAAATACAGATACAGTACTTGCGTAAACAGAAGTGCACAAACATCTCATTTTTAAAAACCAAACATCCAAAACAGTAGTCATAAAATATACTAATGTAAAAATGAGCACAGCACTGGAAGAACTTCAGCACAAACAAGTACGACAAAGCTCAAAAATGATTAAACTAAACAATGAACAGCTAACTGCTAACCATGCTGAACAGGCCCAGAAGGCATATCCCAAACAGCATCAAGCTCACTTGGCTCATTGTTAGTGGGGTCAGCACCAATGACATCTGTGTTACAATAGAATAGATGCAACTTCAGATCCACAACTCTTTCCTCACCAACCCACATCTCAAAATATTATGAGCATGTAAATCCAGATCAGAAAGAAATGTTAACTGTTAGAATGAACATTTTTAGCTGTCACTTGAAACATGCAACAAAATTAATAGAAAGTTTTAAAGTAATTTTGGAAAAAACACCAATTAAGTCAGAAAACCGACTCAATAGTTTTAGCAAGCAAACCAGAAGGTGCATTTTGTTTAAAATTATGTGAGAAGCATTGGAAAATGACGAACACAAAAATAAGAAAGTGTTAAAGTCACAACACACTACACAGTTACACCATAATCTATAACCCATTTGTTAAATAAGAAATTAGTAAGTTACTGCATAAATATAAAAATGAATCATATAAGCTATGTGAACACTAAACAGAACTAAAAGTGAGCGGGAAAGGTCATGCACAAATTCAATCAGAAACTGAAAACTTGCAAAAATAACAAACACGCTAAAAGCAACAACTACACACTACAAATAAAACAGCGAAACTAAAAACTAGGGCTGTACTGAATATTATACTCGTATTCAATTCGGGCTGAATAGTAGGTCGAATAGTGTATTCATATTTGGCCACATAATACTACTAAAAGTAGACTGAATAGTTACGAATAGTAATTCATTTGGACTGCAAACAAGCAAACTTAATGTGAAACTGTGAGCTCATTTCTGATGTAGGCCAATGATATATAGCCTACAGAGTCTGAAACCAAAACTATTTGGGTGCACTGTGAGTACAAAACTGATTGCCTTTTCACTCAACTCTGAACTAGTTTTTAGCCAGTTTAATGACTGTGAGTACATACGTATTTTAGACTCATACTAATAAATTAATTATGCTGAACATGAATACCTAGTATAACGATGGTTATGTTAACGATGATGAATGACAGTGACAGTGCTTCAAAGTTCAAAGCAACTATTCGTAGTTTATTCATATTTTATTTGTATTTGGCAGAATAACAGTTTTAATTATTTGTAACTGGCCGAATAGTAAAGACCCCCTACTCGGAACAGCCCAAATAAAAACCAACAAAATGATCAGTGAAGGATGCAACTAATCACACATCACAACAGTCAATGTCGGCTAATATAAGGACATATATAGTGGCAAGCCAACCAACCAGGTGACTTGCTCTTTGACGATGACGCAGACTTTTTCCTACCGCCAGCTGCAACAGCGGACGATGTAGCAGCAGCAGTGGCAGCAGCAACTGTGGGTGGAGGACTGAGTGGCTTCTTTGCTCTGCTTCCATCTTTTGATACCGTATTGTCCACGTTACGCTTGATAGTGTACGGCAACTCAAGTGAACTAGCAAGGTTCACAACATGCACACGCTACATTGTCCATGTATTTCTGTGACTGCAAGTTGTTATTAACAAATGCCTACAAAGAACTGTAAACATATATCAGCTGAGTATAATGAAGACTTGAAAGAGTCATGAACAAAATACTGACATTGAGCTAAACCAGAAAAAGAAAACCTAGAACTGGCTTTGACACACAATGAGAAGCAATTATATCACTAAACTAAACTAAGTACTAAGTATTAAACTACGTACCATATCAAGACTGAAAATAATGATGAAAGAACAACAGAAAAATAGATGTAAAGAAAAAAGACGGATAACTGGCTTCAGGTACAGTACTATAGCTGGAGGAACTTAGGAAGATACACGATCTATGAGAGCAACAAGCAAAAAGTCAGTAAGTTTAATCAGAAGGCAAAATGTATATGAATAACTGCTTCTGAATGACAACAGATGCAACAATATGAACGATGAACAGAGCATGAGTGGGTGAGCAGAGGTTTAACGTCCCACTCGACACTTTATAGGTCATTTCGGGGACGATTTTTACAGGCCAGATGACCCAACCAATGAACAGAGCAGCTATACAGTCAAAATCAAATACAAAATGATATAAGCAACATGCAACAAAGACACTAGATACATTAAAAGTACCTTGGTTTTGGTACACTGTTCTCGGGTCTCTTCTTCCCTCGTGCCTTTGGTGGTGCTGCTGGAACAAACTCTTCACAGGCTGGTACTGGCAGATCAGCAGATGCCTCAATCTTTGGTGAATCTGACTTACCCTTCCCATATGACTTCTTTGGTTTTGTGCTCACTTCAGCCAAATCTCGAGGACTTGAGGTCTACAGAAAAGACATAACATAAATAAGCATCTTCAGTAACCAACTGTGCAAATTAATCAGTAGCTCATCATCATCAGCTCTGCATAGCCGGCAAGGGCCGTATCGGGGTTCTAGCACCATGACCACAGATCAGCAGGCAATCCAAACCAGATATAGCCATGTGTTCCTTGGGTGACCAGGACGACATTTCCAAGTGTTACTAGGAAGACGACCGAGAGATGCATTGATCTCACATCGGACAGCCAGACGAGCTGGAACGTTGTTGGCCAGTCGTGCAGTGTGGCCAAAAGCTGTTGTGCGTCAACAAGCGATTTGCTCTGCTAGTGGGCCAACACCATCATGGGACAGTATCTCTGAATTAGTTATGTGTTTATGACAGTGAATCCCAAGGATTTGCTGGAGATATTTCAAGCAGAAGCTCAGGAAACTGTAATACTGCCAGCTGTGATGTGAAAACTCTTACTAGACTTTGTAGCTTAATACACTATTGCAAAACACTAACATACCAATAACACCGACAGGATAGCTGCAAAGCTGCTGCAGTTTCCACTCTACGAAACAACCATTACTGTAACACATTTTCTAGTGATAATAACTGATATCCAAAGCTTTAAGTAACATACAAAACGACAAGATCATCAACATAAAAATTCTCACAATTTAAGCATCTGGGAAAACAATCTTCAACATTACACTAGATAATAACAAACACACAAAAGCAAGTTCAGTGAAAAGAAGCATACTTACAAAAATACTGCAACAATATGACTGTTATCGCTACACACATTTTTCTTTCTACACCACAGTAACAAATTACCAGGAAAAAAACACAAAAAATCATCAGAGAACCTTGTCGTCAGCTTCAATGCTTGATGTTTCAGTTGTCGTGGATGAAGTGTCATCTTTGTCTGCCAGTTTTTCGTTTTCCATCAGTTTTTCCTTCAGCCGACGAATATCACCCGGTTTCAGCTTTTTCATCTTTCCGTGTTTAGCACTGCCAATGCCGCCACTATTGACAACTCCCACCACTGTAGCAGCACAGACAGAAAACACAAGGGTCCAGTAAAGTTTGTTTCAAATATACACTTCTATAAAAAAAAACGAAAAAAACTACAAACACAATTGCTGTAAATAAATATTTTTATTTTTACAAATTCAGAGCAAAATATTTGTTGTTTCACGAACAATACATTTCAATTTTGTAATACCGCTAACAATATGTCCTCTTAATTAATCAGTCATGTGACATTTAGCAAAATCAACTGTTGTGTAAACAAAAGCCAAGTATGTATAGCCAAGAGAACAGTAACCTGTTTTAGCCTGATGTTCAGAAGAAGCTGAGGCAGATACTTGGTCAACTGATGACTTGTCTCTTCGCAGGTGTAAACACTTCGCATCTGGCTTAGACATAGCACTAAAGTTGTTATCATCGACATCTCGGCCTGGAACTGACTCACAGTCAGACACTGGAGAGTGTCGGTTATCTGGCCAAGCATCAGTAGAACGAGAATCTTCACCGGTAGATGTAGATGTAGATTTAGTACAGACGGCAGTAGTGGAAGGGTGTGTCAGTTTTGAAGCCAACCAATTCACATGCTGCACGACGAACCTGAATGCCGAAACTCCAAGCCATGCAAAATTCCACTGAGGGCCATTACCTGATGCAGATCTGTTTGCAGCTCCCGACTTATCATCAGTCACCCATGTCGCATTTTCGTCAGACAACACACCAGATGCTGATTTTTGCGTTGACCGAGATCGTGACCGACGTGAAAAAAGTCGCTCAAAGAATGTAAAGCCCAAATGACCGGACCTCTGGCTGTCACCAGATGACCACATTTTAGACAGTGGGACATGCCCATTGGTTGTAATCTCCGATGTAAAACGTGACCTGTGGTTGCAATTCATGGACAGTGACCCAAAAGCCGACGTAATCCCACCATTCTTGAGCATCTCATCAGCATCAGCATCACACGCACCTTGTGACAGGCCACTCCGTGATATTGACCGAAGATCAAACATCCTTCCCTTTTCAAAAGCGGTGGCAGCATGACTCATTTCTGTCCGGCGCCGTATGATGTCAGCAACAGAAATGCGATCAGCTTCAAAGTACGAGGCAACCATGACACCAAACAGCAGAAAACCCATGGATAAAACAGCAGCATAGTACAGCAGCGGTTCCCATGTTGGTCGTGGCAATGTTGCAGCACACAGGGATAAAGCATTAGCTGGGATAGTGGCCTGTAACGTAAAATTAAGCGGCACTGCCCCTAGACTTGTCTGTAGTGTTAAAGTCTGTCGAATACGAGACATTGTGAAATCTGGCGCAAATCTACAGACAGAAACAAATATACGAAACTTCAGTAAAAGAACAAAAATTCCTATTCCTGTCAAATATTCTATAAGACACAACTGCAACGACAGAAACTATATTAAACAGCAATACTACAACATCTACACAACCGTACCTCCAAAAATCAAATTTCACTTGTGGGCATTTTTTTCCGGTCATACCACTAAAATGAATTTTCAACAAAGTATATTTTATGGGTTTCTGCCAATGCTATGTTTATGCTACAAAGTTATATGTCAGCTGTATTATGCTAATAATTTGAAAGCGGAACTTGTTGACATTTAAATTTCCACCAACCGTCATTCAATGATACCAATATGCATTACTACTGAAGCAAACAAAATCCTGTAATAATTGACGCGTGTTAACTATGCAGTGAATGAAATCGCTAATCACACAGCATAACAACAGATACTAACATGATGTCGACTTTATGACTTTCATTTGGCAGAAGATCGAAGCTTGTGCAGTCAATGATCTTGAAACCGTAGCCATCACATTCCACGCTGCCTATCATCATTTTGTCAATGTAGATCGGCAGAGGACCGGTGTTGCGCACGGTGAACGTCCGCCTCACAGTAAAACTCGGTGGAATGTTTCTACTCGAGCTATACACACGCTCTGAACAAAACACATCACAGCTCTTATGAAAAACCATAATGCTGACGACATGCAAGTCGTAATCAAACAGAAATGAAGTAAAAACACAAAAAAAGCCAATGCAACACTGACAAAAGTTACTAACATATAAACAAGTTGGTACGTAATGTAGTAATGGCCGCATCCAAGTGGCACCACCTGGAAAATGAATGAGAACAGAACCACATGACCAACAGACACCCACGCTGCAGAATCAACAATCGCAAGTCCCCACCTCATGCATTCAATGTGGCCCAAAAACTAAACCTAGTAAGACATTGATGTCTTCCACAACAACTGGGCAGGAAAAGAGGAAGGCTCCCAGTGCCTACATAGGGTACAATAAGTAAGCAAAAGCACTTAAAAGGTGCAATTCTTACAGCATTAACAGTAAGCTGGAAGTCATGTTCCGTAGGCTGAACTAAGTAGTAATGTCTTTAGTCTGCTCTGAAACTGTCTAAATGTGCTGTATGATGCTTGTACAGGCAAAGTTGGTGGCCGATCATTGGAAAAACACATGGCAACTTGGCAACAAAATTGCTATGTTACGCTGTCGGAGATAACTTACTGACCAGTGTGGTAACTATTACCTAACTTTACTTCAACATTTCCATTCTCAAAAGGCAGTATATACTACACAGCTTCACGGCAATGAACTGACAGAACTCACTGTCGCATTGCTTGAGCTGCTTGTCACTCATCTCAAATGTAAGTGGCTTTAGTGAGCCAGGCTTGCGATTGCTAAACCGGAGTTCGCCATAGCCACCTTGGCCTTGAATAGTCACCACATCAATGATTGTCAGGTTGTTCCTGTAAGCACAGCAAAATGTGAATGTCACATCAACAGGAACTGACGACAAAGCCAACAAAACATGCAGTTGCAATTGCTGCAAAGCTTGTGAGACAATTTCGTATATTTTCCTTCATTTTTCTATACGCTCGAAGCCTGTGTGAGCAACTGAGTCCTGTAATTACATCAACAGTTTTCCTCTACTGCTGATGATTCGAATGGCTTCAGACAAGGTACAGTTACACAATTTCTCCATCACTCCATCTTCATACTATAACTTCAATAAATACATGTAAAAGTTGATATGTTGAAATGTTAAGCCCCTCAGCTCACCGAACAATGATCAGAGACGTATGTGGCAACTCGTTATGTGGCTCAAAAACAACTGGAACAGAGACTCTCGACTTGGCAGGCATCAGCATAGCGATGGTCCGTGGGCTGGGGCGCATGCCAAGCACCGTCTCCGCTGCCCGGCGAAAATACGATATGGACGCGGCATCCGGCTTTGACGGCACCGGCTCATGCAGGTCATACAGAGTAAAAACGTCGACGTCATCATCATCGTCAGTAGCACCGGTAATGAGATCGTCTGCGATGTTGCGCGGGACGAGCGACGATATGACGTCCAACAAAGACTGGGCGTTAGGATACACAGACAGTGGCACTAGTTGCACAACGACGGGCACATGTGCAGGGTTTTCCACCGTAAACTCCAATAACTGCAACAATCCAACGACATCACACAACTGGAGCCATTTAGTTAGCTAGCATTATTTGATGCCCCCTCGACTGTTTCCAGGCAACTGATTGCACTGGTACCGACAAAAACAGGAAAATGCCATGTGCACTTGAAACGCAACAAGAGGCCAAAAGCATTTGGCGAAGACTGTACCGAATGACCGTGTGTGCACGGCACTCGGCATACACTGCAAGCACTGCTGCCGATTTAAGCCATGTGACAGACAGACTGACACAGCGAACATTGGTAAGAATAGTCAGCATCTAATGCATTCGTTGCAGCCTAAAAAGTAATACAAAACTTGGTTCTAGCTAACATAAACATATAACTACTAACATCTGGTTTAGTCGCCTTTTATGACATACAGCTAGGAAACAACATGGGCCGATTCTTATAATCATGCTGCCCACATGGGGCACAATTAAAGCCAAGAAAGGGTGCCAATCAGTGCCGTAAGTCAATGTCACCAATGAGTGGCAGCCAACCGAATACAGCTAAACAACCGTTCTTGTTCACATCGTTTTCACATTTTCTTTGCACAAAAACAGGAGAAAAACAAATCATCGTGAATTTGATAACAATTCATCTGAACAACTGCCATATTCAATCTCAAGAGTTTGAATGACATTATATCACGTCCATAGTCAACGCTCAATATATGCATGACTTTCTGGTTCTTGCAAAGTACTGCATGAGACACATGACAGACATAAGAACAGTGAAAGAGAAACTTACTGAGATGTTGCCAATCTGAGTGACAGGAAACCTAATGTGTGCTGAGCGAGTGAGTGACGGCCACGTCAACTGGGCCTGGGCGGGAAACAGAAAGCCTCGGACTTTGTTAGTGTCTAGCTGCACCGTTACATTTATTCTACAACAGTCATTGACAACTGACATCTATATACACTGTGTCACAAAAAAATTGCATCATTTTGTTTTTGCAATAACGTTATTAAACCAAGTTCTTTTTCAATAATTTTTGGCACGCTTATACCTGAATAAATTTTCTATCACATGCATTTTCATATACTTTGCAAATCAGAAAACCGAATAGCAGCTTAAGATTTGTTTGTTTTTGTTTACTTGTTAGCAGACGAATAGCTACGGTTTTAAATAATGAAGATAAAATTTTGATAAAAAACTTGTACCTATTTAAGAACTATACTACCAGAAAGTTAAAGAATTTCCTTAAAAGGGTTGGATACTGACAACTCTAAATTATTTCCTGAAGAAACTGCATGAATCTGCTAGCAGCGGTATTGATGATGTAATTGACGAGTGGCATTCTAGGCTAAGGGTATGTGTTCAGGCCAGAGTCGGGCACTGTGAACATCTGCTGTAGCCTTATGTTTTGCAGTCACTGGTTTATATATTTTTTTTAATTTTGGTGTTTTATATGCATGTGAAAAACTGGCAATAACGATGACTTCACTGCTTACCCAAATGTGACGTTTAATTACGGATGCAGTTTACAAGTTTTCATATTCTACGTTTAATAAAGCATTGCACATAAACCCTTCGAGAGAGATTCATGACTTCATGTCGCTTTGTTCGTTCCAAATTTATTGAGGAATATGTGTGCCAAAATTTATCTTGATGTCAAAAGTTTTGGCAAAAACAAAATGGTGCAATTTTTTGGGACAGAGTGTATATAAGGCAGTATATGTGTCTGTACGTATGTTTGTTTGTTTATAAAAGCGACTGTCTCCAAATTTTTAGGGTAGCTCTAGGGTGCCCAGGGGATATATTTAGGCACCAAAAGTTGGGGTAAAGATCTTGCATAGGGGGGGCACAATTAATAATTTCATGGCCCATATAGTCTACATAATAACGCGAGTATGCCGTGCGGCCGGTGTTCAGCCACGTGGTTATTGGGACAGTTTACTAATAGCACATGTATGTATGTGTGTTCGCTTATAACTCAGGAATTTTCAGGGTGCCCCAGGGATGGTTTTAAGTGCAAAAATTTGGGGGAGGGGGTAACGGGGAGAGGCCTAACAAAACTGGCATTTTACGTTTCATGCGAGACCAGCTGGCCATGTGCCACGGCAGGCAGATTGGGCCATGCGATGGGCACTCATGACCAGTGGACAGGCTATGGGCGCACACACATGCGCCGGCAAACAATGTGCAGATGCAATAGAAACAGGCACTGGTGTTGACGGGCCAACATGCATACTACACACGGGTATGGGAAGCGGGGGACTTGGGTGGGTGAAAAGCAGAACAGGGCTGCCTATGTAATGCCCAACCAGGCGAGCAGAATGCCTAGTACACACATAAACTGAACTTCAGCAACAAAAAATGACTATAACACGAAACATAGTCGGCTACATGTTGAACGCTGAGTTGTTGGTAAAAAACGACAAATTCACTAATTTACACTAACGAATTACACAAACAATTAAATTGAAAAAGACAATGTCAAACAGTATCTGAAGAATACCAACAAGTTCAACACATACGTAGACTGTTGACTGTTGCCGATTTCATCCCATTTCTGACGAAAACGAGTGAATAAATACTGATCGGTGTCAGTCACTTCGTGGTCAAGCCTCGACCCCAGAAGCCACGTGTGACCAGCTGCAAGCAATAACTGGCATCGATCAGTTGCATGATCTCTTCTATGGCAAAGGTACACAACTATCTACAGGCAACGTCAACAATAATTTCAAAATGCCACGTACTAAATATACAAAAACGGAATACAGATTTGCTCCTCAGCCAAACTGCCACACACTGAATTCAATTACAATGAATACCAAAACAGAGATCGAAGCAATCCACTTTTCTACTTACTGTTCCGTCATGTAATAACATTAGAATGCAACGCCATCTATTATCCCATAAAGCAGCAAACTCTTGCAAATGCTGCTGCAGGAAACTCTAAGCTCTACAACACAGACTTGCCTGGAATGTGTGTTGGTAGTGAAAGATAACAGTCATCTTGGCATTCCCGGCGTGGATCAAACTGTATGTGGCCAATCTGCAAACAATCCTTTAATACTTAGAAACCACGACATCATCACGACATTTTCAACAAAACAGTATTTTGTTAAAATATGAAGCACTGTTATAAGACTTCTCTTGACCTATTACTGAAGAAACATGGCTAGCCATTAATGCACTATGACTAATATGCACATTTTATGTTAAATTATACAAAACAAAATGCACAACGTAACAAGCTGAAATTCTGTTTATTATGACAAAAAGGAACTAAATATTATAAATACAGTCATATAGAGCAACTTCATTTACTCACCAATGTTTCCTGACTGGCTGCTATAACAACTTGCTTTGCTCTGATCGGAACATATCGAAACAGTGAAGTGTTGGGACTGAAAGAAATGCTGCGAACTTCGAGAGGATGCACAAATGAGCTGCGAACATGGAGCTCGGCTGTCGTCTGTCGGCCCTTTAACAAACACACCCTTCACAGTACTCTATGTACAGTTATCAACATAATCTAAAATATACAACCAAAAACGGCACCAATTACAAGTTAGTATGTACTGATCAGATCTTATCAATCGCCATATAATCAAAGTACACTGCACTACAGAAAAACTGTTAGTGCTGGTATCATGTGCACTGTGAAATTTGACGCGTGTGATAAATGCAAAGTACCATCTGGAAACAGCACTGTTAGTGCACCGATATAGTAAATATCTCAAACTCCACTCACTCACGAGAGGTTTTTATGAAACAAAATGCATGAACAAATGAGCATGAAAATTTCAGTGTACTGTGCAAAACTGCAGTTCAAACCTAGATGAAAGTTGTACACATGCTGATATTAACACACCATACGACATGATTATTACAAGAAGCTTAGCTATGGCTGACAAACTGCGTGACGCTTGTGTACGCCGACGTTTAAGACCTCCTTGACACAAAACACTTTGAAGCACAGCTTTCCATGCTGTGCTGTCTGGAGAGGACCTCTGGTGAATAACTGCGATTTAGTGACTGGCTTTTCCGACTATTATCTACCCCTCTCCCATCTGATGCCCTCAATCAGAGGGATCCCCTCGAGCTATCAGGTTCATATTTGGTATGGGAGAATGGCTGGGCTACAATCTGGTGAAGGTCGCATGATGATCGACTCAGTTGTTTGGGCACAATACATCAACATGACAGACACACAGACAGCCACGTCGCCATAGCAAATGCAGCGCCAATGCACTTGGTCAGGTGGCAATTATACTGACATACAAACTAAATGCACATCTGACACAAATATTTGCACAAAAAGACAATAAAAAACACGACAAACCGGAAAGCAGTTTTTAAGAACCAGCTTGTCGGGAACAACGTTCAAGCTGCCTTCAGCAGTCAGCAGAGTTATTGGGATATAGAGATTCTGCGAGACAAATCACATTTATTTGTTAAGATTTTTTTTATAAATCGTGCTAAGTTTAACACCAACACTCATGCAATGACAGAGGCATCAGTTCTACTAATTCTGACACTCCAAATACACATCACTAACATCAGTCATTCATCTGAGGCTTAGCAACACAACAAACTAATCAGCAGTTATTCAGTACCCAATGTCAGTATTAGCCAGACTTCCAAAATGACAGTACATGGAGCAATATCTGCCAAGATACCTCAAACTGAGTTGTAAATATAACTTCTGCCGAGAAAGCACCTTCTTGCTCCGGGGCCGTCACTTCAACACTGAACACTGCTATGTGGAACGGCTTCAGAATTAACTACACAAAAACAACAAACCCAACTCTTTAATCTTTAATATTTTTCATATAGTAAACACAATGCTAATAATAACATAAAGCTTTCTAAACCTCCACAGTCAAACCTCTTCTAAATCAGTGCTGCCAATGTATCCATTATTGATTTACACTGCAGCCCATGTTTGGAAAAATTCTAAACTTGCAATGAATCAACATTTACAACTAGCGTATGGGGTTATAAAAAGATCCTTTTGACACAGTTAACAGCGTGGTTAACAGCCAGCATTGATTCGCAAAATGATAAACAGCAAAAAGTAGTGCTAACACATTTTGCAGGTTTACTCCAACGAAACTGCAACATAAAAATATACAACGAAAAATATTTCTTCTTTTCAAACCATCTGCAAATTAACTTACCGAGTCGACAGAAATGGATGAAATATCATAGGACCGACTGAGCACTGCACCACTGCCTGGTTCAATGCCTAACAGCTGTACTGTAGCACTGGCTATGTTGGACACAAACTTGCTGATGACAATCTGTCAACATGCATTATCAATGACGTCATTACTGATGCACCCCACCTCACTCTGAGAATACATCAATATAAAAGATAAAAGGTATAGGCACACATTGTCAAGGGATCACAGTTTCATCTGCCACCCACGCATTTATCCAATGAATAAAATGAACCATACCTGCCATTGCCTTCCCAATCAAAGCTGGTCCTCACTCACCTGGCTCGACGTGCCTGACCGGGTCTACTTCAAGCTTGCAGTGACAGTTCACAAGTGTCTGAATGGCCGCGCACCACCGTATCTGTCAGAGCACTGCATCCCGGTCTCCAGTGCTGATACGCGGCGGCATCTGCGTTCCGCCAACCGTCACCTACTTGTCGTACCGCGTTTCCGGCTCAACACTTACGGCCGTCGGGCGTTCTCAGTTGCT
>Ga0126335_1001149_pt1 | contig 14349 bp, 12 predicted proteins | sample OlaspJWI45metaG_FD_108409 | JGI IMG/M metagenome (GOLD analysis project Ga0126335, IMG submission 108409) | Marine gutless worms symbiont microbial communities from Oahu, Hawaii - Olavius sp. 1 OAHU.JWI-45 metaG | ecosystem: Host-associated > Annelida > Digestive system > Unclassified | place... | reverse complement strand
TTACAAAAGCTCGCATGCAACCCGGCAAGAAACACACTACATGATATACTACAGGGTGAGTGAGTAGAGGCTTAACGTCCCATTTGACACTTCATAGGTCAAAGTCAGGTGAACCAACCAATAGCGTAAGTGCGTAGAGGCTTGACGTCCCCTTCGACACTTTATAGGCCATTTCAAGGACACTGAGTGAGTGAGCAGAGGTTTAACGTCCCACTCAACACTTTATAGGTCATTTCAGGGACGATTTTTACAGGCCAGATGACCCAACCAACAGTGTCAAAGCACTGAAGGAAGGGGTCCCAGTGTGACAAAAACCCATCTGCTGGACCTGTAAGCTGCCTAGAACATCGTACTGCACAGTACAATAGCAACTAGTGAAGCTGTGTTAATATTCCCTTTTTACTCCAGACCAACATCACTAATCAGATGAGGCTGCGGAGGCTGAGGGGGCCTGGTTTAGTCGCCTTTTACGACATCTGGCCAGGATATGGAGTGGGTCTATTCTTACAACCCTGGAACTTATACAAAGGATTGTAACAGCATAAATATAAATACAAATAGATATAAATTTGTACCGATGATCTTCCACTTCATCTTCCTAATGACTGCAAGGAAACCTTAATGGTGGCTATGGGATTACTTAATTCAGCAACTACAGAACAATTAAACACCATCACGTTATCACAATGAAACAACAAAAACATCTGTCACGTGTGCTATCACAAAGTGAAAGTGTAAGACTATGCCAATGTAACTTAACAACGCATCAGTCAGACAACAAGCAGTGTGCAGAGCCAGCGAGCTGAAGTCGTGCATGCCGACAAATTTTCTTAGAGGTTCGGGGGAAAGGTTACACCCTCTCCTGGGACTCTCAGACGCTCAACAAGATGAGTGTACAAACATGCCAAGTTTCACCTCAAAAAATGTGGGACACCCCGCACCTACCCAAGCCCATAAAACAGGACTGACATCAACATCATTCTAGACTACTGGCATGCCAAATTTCAAATTACTTGCTGGGCTGAAAAGAATAATGCAGAAAAAAGCGTTTTTGTTACTATTTGTTATTCTCTACTCGTTCAACATGGTCGCCCTTAGAGCGAGGCCTTAGAACGTTAGCTCTGCCGATGAATGGAATTATAACAACTCATCAGTCTGATAATGACCGATTATTATGCTCAATACATATTCAGTGATTTGATAGAAAGATTATCCAAAATGGATCAACTAAACAAATAATCAGGTAGTTAGGATTAAGTATGGTTTAAAATCTAATATTCATTGGCTGTGCATACTTTCATTTTACCTTACTTTTTTCATCATAAGACAGTTTAATATAGGACTTTTGTCTTCGAAAACGTCAATATCTTGACAATTTTGGTCGTTAACACAACAAATAAATAATAACTTCAAGTAAAATATATCACATTATTAGGCTGCATGAGATGCTGACTATTCTTACCAATGTTCACAGTGTCTGTCTGTCTGTCAGTCTTTCAGTCTGTCTGTCACACGGCTAAAGTCTGCGGCAGCGTATGCCACGTGCCGTGTGAGTGGGGTCACTCGGTGCAGCCTTTGCCAAATGCCTTTGGCATCTTGTTTTATACAGTCTGTGTAAATATGTACGACTAGCGAAGGAGATAACCCAAATGCTTGTCGTCACTTGATAAACTAATGCCAATTGGGGATCACACAAATTTTTGAGGAAAAGCTTGAAAATAATCTTTCATCAAGTCAGCCAGTGTCACAATAAAATGCCATCACTCAGCACACGGCACTATTGAACTATCACAATATCCTGAATATTGCACGCACATAGCAGGCCAAGCTCCAACATAATAAGCTGGCACTGATCAAAACAAAACTACACTATGTCCCAAAAATTGCACCCTGTTATTTTTGCAACAACTTTGTTAAGCCGAGCTCTTTTTCTGTACTTTATGGCATGCATATACAGCAGACATTGACGAGCTGAGGCGATGCCTCACTGACTGCTCGCCTGGACAGACATGCAGCAGACGATCATTGACGACGCGATTGATGAGTGACATGTAAGGCTGAGGGCGCGTGTTCAGGCACTTTGAACGTTTTGCAGATGCTGGTGCATCATGTTTTTTCTTATTTTGGTGTTTCATCAGCATGTAGAAAAGCTGGCAATAATGATGATTTCATTGCTTATGTGATGTTTAATGGCCGTTGTTTACAAGTTTCGTACACTACGTTTGATAAGGCATTGTTCAGACACCCTTTGAGAGAGACGAGTTCACGTCGCTTTGTTCCAAATTTATTGAGGTATATGTGTGCCACAAATCATTTCAGTGTACAAAATTTCAGCTAAGTTATTGCAAAAAACAACAGGGTACAGTTTTTTTGAAAAGAACACAATGTACAGCATAGCAGTAATGGTCTATGGAATGCTCGCAGCATATAACTACATAAATTACTAGCCAAATGATTGTTAATAAGCCACATTTCATGTACGACATTATCAGCATATTCGCATGTACAGCCACTTTAATGGATATTTTTCAGGCATGCTGTATCTCAGTGTCGAGTGATTACTGACCGAGTAGCTTAACTAATCACGCGATAAACAATAGTTCACTTTGAAGTCAAGTCACTGCAGGTGAGAGTTGCACTGATTGTTACCACAAACACAAAAAAATATTTATCTAGATAATCAATTTCTCAAAAACCACCAACAGTAAGATGGCGTCGGCCTCGGGCTAGCCAGCTGACATGACCTTTATATTTTCACAGACCAATTGCACATCGTTTAACAACAATCACTAATTTTCAATATCGCCGTCTGTCTGTTTTTTCCATAGAATTGTAATTCAGTACAGGATACCTGCACAGAAATTATTAAAAGCATTGTTGCTGTGGATGGAGTATGTGAATGTATGCTGGCGGCTATCTTAACACTGGCTGTTTTCTTGCGATAGAGTTATCGGCCAGTCGGGCCCCTGTAATTGTGACAAACTTGTTGAAATGCATAAAAAAGAAGAAAAACACTCACAGAAATGCCAAATCAACCCGATGACCCGCAATTAAGTTTATACACAATCAGAAACCTAAACTTAAACTCGACATAACAATGCACTTGTTGACAGTGAGTGAGTAAAGGCTTTACATCACACTCAACACATTGTCGGTTACTTCGGGGACAGTTTACACACGTCAGATACCCCAGCCAACAGTTCACACATTAAGAAATGTGGTCGCTCGAACATTTGCTAAAACTTTGAAGATTACCACAGCTGTAATTTAAGAGACGATTCACAATCAACATTGTCATTCACAATTAGTAAGTTAGAGTATGACAAAACTCACGATATTTGTATAAAAAAGATCCTATTTACATCGAGATCAGCTCAGTAACCTGAATAATCAGCAACGTTAATCGGCAAAATCGATTACTTCAGTCATACAACATTACTTTTCAATGGATTAAAATGGAATTGCAACTTTGCAATAAACATATACTGTAAGCATGATTCTGAAGCTTCATACAAGGTGGTCTATAAATGTAACAATCATAACATTATCATCAAAATGGGCTGGTGCAGAAAAACCAACCACATTAATATTAAGTGACATAATTCGTGATTAAACCCCTCAGTTTAAACGAAGAGCATTCAATTATAAATTAATCGCAAAAAACAACTGCTAAAAATTACTCACAAAATTCAGAGACAGAGACAATGGAAGTCCACTCGACAAAGGCAGTAATTGCTGTCAAAAAGTCACTAAATTTTGACTAACTGCTACGGCTGTTTGAGCGATTTATTCGTAATGAAATGATATACTGCCTACAGAAAACATTGCACGGCTATAAAAAGCATTGACTAAGTTCAATATTCGGCTGTGAAGCTTACAATGTGCCATGGTCGTATCGAACAAACTACATAAATACTTGCAATACACAAATTCAACTATACTCACACGTATTAATGCTAAATGAGCGACAAAGGCTTAATATCCCACCAGACACATTATAGGTCATCTCACGTATGCAAAGAGAGCTAATACAATTCCTATATAGCTTTGATGATCACTGAGTGAAGGTAACGCTTGACGCAACACAATCTTACGGAGAAACCCATCTCAGAAGCACCGAAGTATGGTAGTGGCGGATCCAGGGGGCCCGCCCCCCCTACTTTTGGCAAAGTCAATTTAGTATTTTTACATTGTATACAATGTCTGAAAAAATATTTTTGAAATTGAATTTGGATTTTATAGTGGCCGAAATCCGAGGAGTTTTGGAAGTGTGGCGGGTGTATGCGTGTGTGTGTGAATCGAAATCGTGGCCGCTACTGTTTTTTGTTCTGCAAAGGCCCAATTTTGAATGATATCCGAGGCCATTCTAATCCCAAAAATATATGCCAAATTGCAGGAAATCGCAGCTAATTTTTCAAAATTTTCTGGGGGAGGCCGCCCAGACCCCCCGACGGTTCGGGGCTTCGCCCCCTTACCGGGCCCCCCCTTTGCAAAATTCCTAGATCCACCCCTGTATGGCACACAATGTTGAGGGATTTCACAGTTTTACCTGTGACCCAATAACAGCATCGCCAAGCAAGCACTACAGTAGATGCCACAAGAGCATACAGGAAGAGGAACACATGGAAGAGATCTGGAGAAAGATATCTATGCAGCTTCCTAATCTTCAGGTACAGCCACAGGAAGACAAGGAGGAGACAGCAGCACAGGACAGAAATAGATGGAGACAAGTGGTCTGTAACCTATGATACACTGGAAGTGACAAGGTATAAGTCAAGCCAACCTGCCAACGTGTATCAGCGAATAGAATGAAATATGCCTTCTCCTTCCCAGCCAAACCTCGTCCCCATTTTCACCAGAAATACAACATAAAGACTGACAACAGACAAATAAATATTTACGAAGTAAACTTCACAACAAGTGAAGGAATGTGATGAACAATGACAGCAAATACTTCCAACTAGTAAAAAAATGATATGTAGAGTACAAGAATGAATATCAAGAATTTGATTTTTACAAACAAAATGTACAAGTGCAAGTTCCACTGTGGCATCACTTCAAATCTGTGGATAACATATTTTAATGTTATCCTTAACATGATGTAACATATGTATACTGCCATACTGAATTAAATACTTAAATACACATTAACACATGAAAGAATGAACAAATCTGATGGATGATAAACTCAGTGAATTAATACTAGCATTAGAACTACATTCTGTTTATCATAAGCAAGCAATGGGCCTCATAACTTATAACAAATGTCAAATAACGCAGCAACTTATCCAAGTTTACAATACAAAACACAACAAATGTAACAATGTTTACCTCTATGACGGCATAAATTGCAATGCACCGTTAATGAAGAACGGCAAAACATCTATGCTAAACAACTACATAACCAGCCTGCAGCAATAACCACCGTTACAAATATCGACACACAGCTTTAACAACACTTTCTGTCTATACAACAACCGTCATAAGCAATAGTGTAGTCGGTTACGTACTACAGACATGCAATAACAGGAATATCTCTATAACTAGCTCACATACAACCTAGATAGCTAGTGGCATAGTAACGTTTTTGAGGGCCAGTTTGCAAAGCTTTAGTGATGGGCTCCTTCTAAATCCTTTCTTGATGATGACGTCGTTATATTTAAAGCACTACTTACCTAAAATGGAGAGTGGAAATTTTTTGTTGTTGCACACTAGTTATTTACTTGATCATGTATTTGGGCAGTCAGACTTCAGCCTCTTGCTGACACCAATGTCAGGCCAGAGTAAATCGGCAAAGGTCGCATTGAACCCCCTTACCATAAGGGGATCGGGATCCCCATCTAATACAACGTGACTTGGGTCCCCAAAAAGTATCCAGACAGGAACTTGATCTGTTCAGTCATTTTTGCACAGAAGAGCCACATAACAGACAGACTGACACACTGTGTAGGATCATTGATCGCAACTTAAAAAGACCTGATGAGAGATTGCCTACGCTGTTCATTCAGTACTGGCTAAGTTTACGGATTCTGCTCACAGAAGGCATCCCTTGACCAGCATGAAAGCCCCTGTGCCAATACGCCACTGTAGAAAGCACTCGGACAGACTGCAAACATTGGCCAAGGCTGACAACAACTGCAATGATCTACTTGGCTGTTAGCACCAGCTGGTCATGGGACATACAAATTATCATGCATATTCCAGCAGTGTTTTTTAGTTGGCTGTTCAACTTTAGTTTTAGTCTCATCAACTAAAAGTTCTGAATTCTAGCCTTAGTCATCATTTAAATTTGAGTCAAACTGAAGATGCAGTTTTTCTCTCAACCACAAAAATTAGCGAACTTCAGTCATCATTGTCGTCGCTATGACAAAAACTAGTTCAACTTAATCAACACTAATTTTAGTTTTCACTGTCATCAGCAAAAGACACTACCCTACTTCATATGTTACCCAAATGACAAATTCCTGGATCCAGATAAATCTCCAAATTTGAACCTGCTGTTTCTCATATAAAGGCCTGCTCCTATATAAATTGGACGAAAAGTCAGTAGCAATTTTCATTAACTCCATTAACATCCAAACTTGCCCATTAGCTAACAGACAACAATATAACATGATCTCAGTGACAACGTTAACAACAGAAGAATTTGCCTGCCGCGATAAGAACAAGGCATGCAGCTGTGATCACGTAAATCCATTCAGCATGAATGCTGGATGAGCTGGTATATCATACAAAGACAACCATCAATTCAGCATGAAATAGCTGCTGAAAGTGAACGATTGCTCAACGTGATAGCCTAGATTCTGCAGTGAACCCAATGTTGGCTGGTTGACGTCAAACAGGTTTGTACATAAGAGTTGTGACGTATTTCTTCCGATAGCGATGCGTCGACCCCATCGCCATAACACCATCCTGTATACGGCCACAGAGGCATAACGGTGTATCTATTATCTAACAGAGCATCCAGTAACCAACAACTGGTAAATACCAAGAATAAAAGACTAAATATACAAATCGTTACTACTATCTTTTATGAGCAGTGAGCAGTGTACGGCCTTACATTTTGCCAATTTCTCATAAAACATCGACAGTTCTCTGAATGCGAAACACTAGGCAATGATGAAAACGTTACAGATTTCACAATCACCAAAAAAAGCATTTGACTTTCTCAATGCAAACTGTCATCTTTTCATTTGTAAGAATTTCTAACATACTTAGAACATCATCAAAATATGTTGATATTATGACACAGAAATACTGAATAATTCTGCCTAGGACATTTGCCTTACAGTACACTACAGGATGTTTCAATAAAAAACACTCACATACATTTTCTTTTATATCTCATACAAAAAAGAAAAAAATGTTCAAATTCTGATGTTTGATACGCAAGAATTAATGAATTTGTACACAGGTATTCTTTAGTGTTACTGTCGTAATTATGATGTCACGTAAGGCTGTAATGCTTGAAATGCTAGTCTGAGAAAATTCAGACTTCGGCAGATTATAAAGTATGTGGCATCATGCAGGAAAGAATGCACCAGAAGAGAAACGAGATGTCAATGAGCTGTGTGAGTGCACTATTGAATTATGGCAGCTTGTCGATCAGTCAATCATGGACTGAGCAATCAGACAGACAGTGGTGCTCACAACTCAGAGCATGTGTTGCAGAGAAAGGCGGTCATTTCAAGCTCAAACCTTGACATTAAGCTTCTACATGTTACTGTGTGCTGCAGTATAATTCACTGTGGTTTTTACTACAACACTGCATTTTCAGTTTTTTTGAGTACTTGCATATAGTATTGTAGTGCGGATGGCAATTCGCCGCATTATCGCTAGTTTCGCACGTCACCGTAACTTTCGCATATTACCTGTAGTTTGGTCGTGTAGACGGTAGTTCGCCGTATGTTACCACAAGTTTCATAACTTACCATAATCTGCTGTATAAGGTAACGTAGTCGGTCGCTTAGATCGACTAGAATTACTTCTTAGAACCAGTGTTTGATAAACACGAACTTTCGTCTGAATAGAAAGATGTTTAGTATTCCAGATGTTATTGGGTGATGACATTGCCGAGGACACGAGACCAGTACGACGTGCGATGTCTGACCTGCGGTATCCGTCAGACGTTTAGATACTGCCAAGGTAGGTGAAATTCTCCACAAGGTCTACGGGGTTGCCGTCAAGGCTGCTAGGGACTTGTTGGGCCCCATCGAAAGTCACAATTTAAATGTTTTAATAGCGAACTATTTGCTTAATAGCGAGTAAGTAAATTAGTGGAAATGCATTAATCAAGCCTATGACACACGGTCTACGCTGCGTGTATTCCCGTCGAATCATGAATGGGTGAGAGATATGATGTACAGTGAAGATACGAAGCTGGTGTTTTGTTTAACCTTTGCTATTCTAGTTAAGCTAGTTCTTAAGTTGTGAATTTGTGAGAAACTTAAAGAAAGAAATATATATCTCCGGTTGTTGTCACTTTCCCGCTCGAACTGGACGACTGCTCAAATGCAATGACAGACGATAACAAGTACCGCACTGACATACTGGACAGTCGCATGGACAGTACTGGAGGTGGAGGCCATCAAACGAAAGTGCCGGTCGACCCTCAAGCGACCCCGAGGCAATACCCCCCTTTAAATTTGTTCGTGACACCGGGTCGAGTATGCGACACGCTTGGCGAAGAGCTTCGGTCCTCGCCGACGTCTCGTCCCAAGTGCTCTCCTGTTGAAGCGAGTCCCGTGGTAGTCACAACTGGTGCTAAATGGGAGGCACAGCTGGTCGTCACAGTATGCATGTGGTATTCATCCTTAAAAGCACCAATTAAGTAATCTAATGAAAATTTAGTTTCTAGCAAACATTATTTAAAACTTCTAAATGGCTTCAATCAGCAACTCACGCACTACAATCCTGCCAAGTTTCATTTTAATCCATTCAGGATCTATCGAGACACAATACAAAATCTTTGTGGGTGTTTTTTATTGAAACACCGTCACATGCCTTCATGAAGTAAATACGAAGGCAAATAACTATAAAGCAGGGCTAAGAACTAATTAACAACACAACTGATATGTTACCTTAATGGACAATGCATAGAGATGGTTCAACATAACATGATTGAACTCCGGCAACGTAGCATCGTACTGCAAAGACATACGCACAAGCCAACATTAATACACAGAACAGTATCATATGATAACTGCTCGTACTGACAGCATAAGACCTGCCTGCTGCAAACACCTTTAGCAATTTGTAACAGTACCTTCAGTATCAAAGTCAAATTTACCTATTCAATGGGGTTCTATTCACATGCCACAATATGCATATGGTCGATTGTCGACGTAATGGTTCAATAGCTCAAAAAGCAGCAAACAGAGGTGAAAATCACTATTAAATAGCAAAGACAGACAACAATGTTATAATGGCAACTGACAGATTGTCAAACTTATACTATTTCAGCCTTTAGAGACAATTCATTTTAACTCCACGCATAAAAGAATGTTGCATCTCTACCTAACAAGTGGCCAAGTTTATTTGGCAAAGGCCATATTGAATCCATGGGGAAATGGGGAAGTCTATATTCCTTGGGGTCCCCAGAATTCTCCTCCTGTGATGAGCGAAATGGCAGGCTGAAGTTTCCATAATCATTCAGTAGTTCAGAATGGAATAGATTGATCAGGTACATGATGAGCATGTCCATTCTACATTTTTAGCACTACATCACTAGTTCCAAGCCTATATCTAGTCTCGAAGCAGTACATGTGTCGACTGTGTCCACTTAAATGCCGTGGCAGCGCCCACCGTCAAGGTCACATGGGGTTTATAGCCCACTGCCACGGCCGTGGCAACAGAGTCTGACACCACCATAAACAAGACTCGATTCATGCAGCAGCTTTTGCAAGGCACTTTACACAGACAGACAGACACACCATGCTACAGGACATCTGATACAGCATGAAAAAGCTTCTTTTTGATACATCATGCAATAAAGTGAAGCAGATAATTTTCTGGCAGAAATACAGACGGTAGCTGTAGCGGCATTCACTAGATGTCATGAGAATTTGCCTGACTAGAGTCTTGACATTTCAGTACTTGAAGCAGCTGAGGCGGTAGTGAAGGTGGTAAGCCGTGCCGGTGAACGTGTCGAGAACTCGTATCCACCGATGGAATCATCTGTGTGTAACTCCCTGATGGTGACTCTAGACAACGATGAGCTAAACACACACACATGATAACAACTTCAACTGGCACCGACAAACAACAATAAAAACGTAACTATTGTTATCACTTCAAGCGATTTATGGCTTATTCAAGCATATTATTTCTGTATCAAAAGCAATACATATTAAAACTTAAGACCTGAGTCCTTCCTTCTGCACATCAGGCGACAAGCAGCTAAACGATAAGTACAAAAGTCTAGCTAACATTTTTCATGTTTGGTGAAGTGGCAAAATGACACCAAATTATAACTTATTATATTTTATGAAATGACTCTTGTACAATGTGATGCATTTTCCGCTTGATGGAACAGCATAATTAACAATTTAACATATTTAGGTTAGTGACATTATGTTACGAAGTATAGCTCACTGTGCGCTATTGCAGCTTTGCGCAACTGACCTCTGGCAAATACAATGAAAAGAATGGTGTTTTGAGCCAAATTTTCACATTTTTTGCAAACTTTGCCTCAATTAAAAACTTTTTTCCAGAAAAACTAAGTGTGCACGTCATCCTCGTACTAGATGCCACCTTTGTGCCAAATGTGACATTCTTAGGCCTTTTCAGTCCTGACATATCGTTTAGAGAAGAACCGTCACCCAGACACCCAGCTTCTTCCGCCACCCATGAATCTCAGTGCTCCGCACTGAGGACTAAACTAATGCATCTTTGTACAGCATGCCGATGACACTAAAAACTTCAATTATTATGCACTGTGATAATTTCTTTTAACTGTACTGTCATCAGTATATGTCACAGCCTTGTGGAGACAACAGGGGGTGGTATATAAGAGAAACATCAGTACAAAAGCATACTTGTGACTAAACTGTCATCCGATGTAACTGCCCTGCCATCACTCGCCAATGCATCAAACACTTCAAAGTCTGACTGATGAACGGTAACAAGATTACTGCACGAGCCTGACTCACTGGTAGTCTGTGGCTAAACACATCAATTACACATCCCACTTCCAAATATGGGAGACAGAAATCTGAATTCAAACTCAAACATTGCCAAATTTCAAACGTTTTCATTCAAAATCCATCCAATTTTTCCACATATTTTCACTGCAACCAAACTCCAAATGTCCTCACAAATTCATTCAAAATCTGTCCATTTTTCACTGATTCACAGCATTTTTGAACACAATCTTCTAAAGTCAGTAAACTGAAAACTTAGTGTTTGAGATCAAGTGCAAAATACCAAAAAAAAACTATGGCTCTATGAACAGTGATAAACCTACTACAGATACCACACAGTCTCTATTCATGAAAAACGTTCTTAAACTTCATATACTCTACCTCACTGGAAATAGTTTTCCAGATACCATCAACCAGGAACCTGTACTGATGTGTTCCTTCTGGCAGATCAACTATCATGACAAAGTCTCCTTGGCTAAAGACAGACAATAATTATCAACAAAATTAGTTTACATTACATCCGGTTCAATAGCCGTCAAACATCAAAGCACTGTTACAACAAATGTTGTTGTCTGTAGTACCGATATGCACACCGAGAGACAATATTCCACACAAAAATTTTTGTGACAATCCAAACAGATCCAATTTGAGACACATCATGCAGAATGGAGAAAAAAATCAACATTATCTAAGCTGCATAGTGTATATTAACCTGTTTCAATAAAAAAACCTACAAAATGTGGCGGTTACGATGCACTGCCACCGCCACTTACAGCCCCAAACAATCTGTGATCCCAAAACAAACAACCGCAACAACACAGCTAGCCGACAAGCATCGTCCATAATTACTAAATTTATTTCAACAAGCAAGTCAAGCTTCTACCATGCCTAGAACTACACAACTTCACAATGTCACTCCAATGCCAGTTCGATGGACAGCCTCTGGTAGTAACAGAACAACCATATCTATCTGCTATGCTAAAGGACCATCTAATACCAGAAAAAAAAGCAGTGCAATAGTGCAATTAACATACTGTTAGCGTTATTAATAACCAATAGCCAAAGTAATTTGGCAAAGGCCGCACTGAGTTATCTATGGTGTAAAACTGAGCCACCTCTCTGACAATGTTCCCTGTGCCCCTAGGCATCTCCACGGCAAACAAGGCCTTGATCTGTACACTAGCTTTTGCAGAGCACAGGCACGTCAAAAAGCAGATAAACAGAAAGATAAGTATTCAGAAATCCAAGATCTAACCTCTTAACCATCCGTATGCGTGAAGACCAATTATCAAAGCTACCAGAAAGAAAAACCTCCTGTCCCTCACCAGACCACCTAAACACAGTTGGTGCTGTTGGTACCGGTATGCTACATTTCACTTCATCAACCTCCTCGTCGACACAATCCTTGTAATCCTGTAACCCAGCATCGTAAACACTTTCAGTGACTTAACCTGAAATAACAGCTTCAATAGTCACCAACAGAATGTGTTCACCAAAAGAGACCCTGATAATGCAGACATGCATTTTATCAGGGTCTAAACTTAAAGCACCCGTGTTATATCACAATATGAAATGTGTGATCGTGATTGATCAAATGCAGAAGAGGGCAGGAAAGGGTAGACGAAGGCCTCTATGCCCACACCTATTTCTGGTGCAGGCATAGAGGCATTAGCCTGCACTCATAATTCCTCTACATCTACATCTTACTTTACCCAAACCCTAAACTCTAAACAGTATAAGCTTGACCGTAACCCTAATTTTAAAGTCTAACTGTGTGAGCCTGACCATAACTCTAACCCCAAAGCCTAACTGTATAAGTGTGAACTTAACCCTGAAGCTGACCGTAACCGTTACTCTAACCGTAAACTCATAACTGTATAAGCCAGAAGCTATGAGACAAGTGTGCCTGCAGACTTTAAAAATACACGTTTGTACATACTAAATAAGCAAAATACAGGACAATTTTTGCACAATTTCAGTTTACTATTGCCAGTCTATTGGTCATCAAAAAATTTACGAAGGACAACCGATGTCCTACCCTCTGGCTATGTCCCTGGGTTGGACTGAATGTACTAGACATATTGCATGCAGGCAAGTGAAGTCGCATGACAGATGGACTGACAGACAGACTGAGGGTCTGACAGACATGAATGTCGATGGCAACAGTCTGCATATAGATGCAGTACGTGTAATAATTATTAAGTGGTCTATCAACAAGGAGCACCATCTATCCACGCCAACTCAGCAGTTGTGGAATGTGTTAAAGAAGAAAGTGCAGACTGAAAAGGTAAGGATCTGCATTCCGCAGTCCTCTGTGGCTCACTCCACTGCCGAGGTACAGGTTCAAGCAACAAAGGCAAAGTCCATCTGGGCCTGGGCATACGTCTTGTTGATGTATAGGCCCATACTGTATGTAATCATGACACTCGACATGGTGAGCATGACTAATGCTACTGATATACCGTTTGTTTGATGTGAATAAACTGCCATGTTATAATTTGTTTAACCTCGGAAAGTTTGTCATAGACACATTCTAAAACACTTTTAAACTTCATCAACTTGAAGATGCTGCTTCTGAAGCTGATATCATAAATTTGATCAAGAATTGCGATAAGTGCCGTCGCGACTTAAAGATGACAAGATAGTGGAAGTTTCTCAAGCATTGCACAGTAGTTTACTGCACACGCCAAAGTAGACGAATGCATAATGCTTTGTTTGGGTTACTTATTTACTGATGCAATATAAAGTTTTTATTAAGTTTACTTTTCTGTATTAAACAGAAATAAGCGAAAGTATTTACTCTAGTATTACATAACAATTGTTGAGTAATATTTATTAACCCTTTTCCCGTTTACCCCGAGATATCTCAGCAGCTGAAAATAACCACACAGCGTTTGCCCTGAGAATACTCGCAATTTCAGAAATGATTTTTGCTGTACCTTTTATCCCGAGAAATGACGCTATTCGTGACTTATTTATTGTAAATAAGATTTCTAGTTCATATTCACTTTTAGACAGGAAGTTGCAGTAACAAAGTTTTTGTTTCCTAGGTGATAGATAAGAATAAAAAAAATTTGCTGAAAAACGCAAATTTCGGACATCTCGTGCAGTTCTTGATGCAGTATTGAACTCTGATGAAGACTCAGATGAAACCAATTTTTCCCATTCTTCTGATTGGGAAAGTAGTAGTGAATGTAGTACTGATGGT
>Ga0126335_1001148_pt1 | contig 14353 bp, 7 predicted proteins | sample OlaspJWI45metaG_FD_108409 | JGI IMG/M metagenome (GOLD analysis project Ga0126335, IMG submission 108409) | Marine gutless worms symbiont microbial communities from Oahu, Hawaii - Olavius sp. 1 OAHU.JWI-45 metaG | ecosystem: Host-associated > Annelida > Digestive system > Unclassified | place... | reverse complement strand
GTCGAAGTAGTCCGTCGCTGATGCCGAACAGCAATGAGTTGCAGTAGTCCAACCGACATGAGATGAACGCCTGGACGAGCGTCTTGGTTGCATTCATGGACAACGATCGGACTACTGGTCGGACTAGTAGTGTAGGCCTGTATGGCTCGTCTTATCTGTGTTCGTCAGCGTTGGATCAGCCATTCTTGCAGGCTCACCTGAACTCTCTGTCGGCTTTTGCCATGGTCCAGTCTATAGTGGACCTCACTAGGTCAGGGCGCTGAGACGCTCGGCTGCCAGTAGAGCGATAAATGCTGCTGGCGTAGTGGCGTACTAGAAGTGCGGCGGGGTAGATAGGTGGGGAGAGTGAATGTAGTTAGCTGGAGATATATGAACAGTTGCAATTGACTGCGCCGGCCGCGCTATTGTGTGTTTGTGTGCTGGCCAACACTAATGTACTGCACTACACAGACAGACTTGGTGACTGAATATTGAATTCTGCTGTAGAATTCGCTGGGCCGTCATTGTCAGCCAGTGTGCAGACTGTTTTATGCTGTTTACGCAGTCGGCTCGGCAGTGCTAAGTTTCTGGACCGTTGATGCACTATTGGATATGCTTGCTAGTTTACAGACCTGTGTGTATGTGGTGGCACTGAGGAGAGGTGTTGCTAAGGAGAAAGTGTCAGACCGATGACACACTATCAGTTTGTTTGTTGCAGACTTGCGCAGTTTTGATGCTTAACAACAAGCTGCATGTCTGCCATGTTCAGAGATGGAACAGGTTGACATTTTTATGGTCCGACCTGACCGGTAACGTGTCTGTTCGACCAGCCGGAAAATTGTCAATTGTAGACTAGGTGTTGACCAAAAATTTAGATCAGATAATGTCATGCCAAACATAAACAAGAGGCCAGAGCTCATTAGGAGAAGGCTGCACCCAATGACCCCGCGCATACGGCACGCGGCGCACACTGCACGCGCTGCCGCCGATTTAAGCCGCGTGACGGACAGACTGACAGCCACCGCGAACATCGGTAACAATAGTCAGCATATCATGCATTCGATGCAGCCTAAAACAGCAGTATACGTTAAAACTGTATGTATTATGTCCATAATGTCAGTTAAGTCTGCATAAATTAATGATAGTCTGTAAGTCTTCAATCCGAGATTCTTGGGCAAGAACTTTGTTCTGAAATTTAAATTGGTCTAATTTTTAGGCTGCATCGAATGCATGAGATGCAGACTATTGTTACCGATGATTGCGGTGTCTGTCTGTCTGTCATGCGGCTCAACTTGGCGACGCGTGCAGTGTGTGCTGGGTCATTCGGTGCAGCCTTTGTCAAATCACTTTGGCCTCTTATCCTAATGAGCACCAGTCAAATACTCTGACCCGACCCGACCGGTAACTCGACCCGACCTGCTTCCATCTCTGCCATGGTTGCGGAGTTGCTGCACAACAAATTGCGTTCTTTGACAACCTATGACAGACGTGCAACGCACAAGTGTGCAACAAGTTGTTCGTGTGTCATCAGTTTAAAGATGATGTTGCTGTCAGGTAGTTATCTGCAGAGTGTTGTAAGAAGACAGGTCTCATTGGTGAGTGGCTGTATGGATTGAGGCCTGACCCAAGTGATGACATGGCGGTTAGAACAGTGGCGATGAGGGCAGGCGCAGGTATGGCGGTGGAGGTGATGAGTGCTGGTGTCTATGCTAGACCGTTAGGTCAAACAGTCAACGAACACCGCCTCAGTACCAGCCCGCCTTAGACCATGACCTACAGTATCAGTATAACTGGACCAGACCGACCGGACCTCGTATGTGTTTCATCATAGCATAGCTCACTGGTCTCAAGATAGTGCTCTTTTATCTCAGCTGCCGTGAGCGCCAAACACTCACCGCGTCGGTGTGTTTACTAGTAGATATAGACAAGAGTCTGATGAATGGCGGGTCTATCACTGGTCATCTGCCATCAGCTGTCACTTCCAGTTATACGGGAGACTGTTGATTGTTTACGTCTGTAGTTGTGTTTGGTTCTGTGTCGTTTTGTGGCCGCATTACAACAGCTACAGTATTTCTTGCTTTAGTCACGATAGGCCTAAGAGCAGCGCTTTGGCTAACTGCTAAACAACAGCGGTTATAAGTTGTGTCTTGTCGGCCTTTATCCCTCAGGGCCGTGACAGACGTGAGACGACGTGTCGGACTGATGTATTCTGTCGTCAGCTTTATACACATGCGAGATATTTGATGTTTAACGTTGAAGATCTAAGTTGATGTAATACATGATGTGGTATTGATTGCCAGTTTGACGTGGCCGTATAATGTATATGTCTGTCTGTTTTGTCAGTGTGTGACACGTGTGAATGTCTGCATGCTGACAAGCTGACATTATATCGTCATTTGTTATTGCTTAATACTCCTGTGCGTTTGCCTTACTCATTGATGCTTCTACTCTGAAGTAAAAACTCAGCATAAACGCTGCCTGCCATCGTTTTTTGGCGCAACGGGCTATATCCTACTATAAATTTCTCACGCTATTTTATTAATACGGCATTGACACAGTGATGTTGTCAAGTCCACTTGAGTCCACAGACTTTTAGTAACAGTCTGAGTTCAGTCCGAATAGAACTAAAATTCATCATTCACAATCTAACAAAAGGTAATCTGTACAGGTTTCTTACAGTTACAGGGGTCAAACAATGAGAAAAGTATCAAAAAATGCAGTTGAAAACTGTTACGAGATTATTAAAATTAACTTTTTAGTTATATTGAACTGTAGTCGAGTCCCGTAAGTCCGAATCTATAGGTCTCGAGTTCGAGTCCTTGGACTTCGAGTCCTTGGACTTCGAGTCCTTGGACTTCGAGTCCAAGTTCGAACATGCCGGATGAGAACTCTGTGTAGAGTGAAAATTTCTGCTTTCCATCAAATTATTTCTTCATATTTACGTCTTTCGTGATATTTGGTGTCATTTTTACGTGCTAAAAATGGGGGTTTCCAGCACCGGGGGTATCGGACACCTTTACCAGTTTAGTGGACAGTGGTTGAATGTTGGACTGTTAATAATGGAGCATTTCTAGTTTTTTTCTACTGCATTTGTATTCAGTCTCTTTTGCGCTGACAGGCTAACCTTATCTCGTCAGTCACTTGCCGTTGCCTAACACAGTTCACTCGTGTGGACGCTTTTTGCTGCATTCATTCATATTTTATCTTATCTAAGTGCAACAGCGTTTCAAGTTTTAACGCGTCTTTGTCAACGTTTATAAACGTCGCTGTCGCTGCTTGAAGGCTAAGTGTCTGGTCTTTCATCATTTTGAATGCATTAAGGGAGGGGTGCGGTAAAAACGTCTATGGTAGTTTTATGAATGAGGACTTGCGGTGGTGGAGATGAATGAACAGAACGAGTGAATGGCTGGCGGCTGAGTCAGTCACGCTTGGCTGAACTTGGGCCAGTTGTCAGTGAGTAATGTTCATTTTACACTGACAGTCTGAGTGACTCGGCAACACACTTACAGATAGTGTTGTTTGGGTTTATGTAAACATGACCTCTGAGAGGGAATGGATGGTTGAGTGAGCAAGGATGTCAACTTGGTAGCATGTCACGTCCTCCGTCCAGACAGTCCATTGTGTGCCGAACAAGCTTTTCAGTGTCTAACTAATATTATCTGTGAACATTGTCTCTGTCTGTCTGTGTCGTAGCATGTTTGTCAGACATTTGGACATTTGAGTGTCGTGAAAATGACATCATTGGCAGTCGTACAGTAGGCAGGTTGCATACTAGTGCAGTGCCACTGTCTAGGGAGGAACATGGGTCTCGTTTAATGTCATCAGAGGGCAAACAACTGACTAAAGTAATTTGGCGATGTAGCAGCCGTGTGACCAGCAACTTGTGTTCGTGCATAAAATGATGGAAATTGTTAATTTGTTTAATAAGTCAGGATGCAGAGAGCGCACATGCCCGTGGACTGTTGCATTTCAGCGGTCTGTGATGGTGATACGTACTACATATGTGCAGCATGTCGTATGGTATGATGTGATCTATCTGGTGATGTAGATGTATAGAATATAGATGTGGGTTGTCTGGTGCACTACTACTGCTGTTGCTACCATTTGCGGCTCATGTGCCGGTAGTCGTGCCGCCAGCCCGGTAATCGTGTCTGCTGACCGTACAGTGTACGGCAGCCCATGTAGTAGGCGTACAATACCATTGACTTCAGTGTGTACGAGGCGCAGTCAGGAATTTGGCCTATGCGAGATAGGCGCTCGTACTGTATACGCCAGTCCGTGCACGCAGCACGGCCACGTGTTGAGTACGCGCACTCAACAGTTGGATCAGTATGCATACTATGTATAGTAACTTGATACATCGGCGACTGTTCCACTTTGAGCACTCGTTCAGAGCTCTGAAGGAAGCAAGGCGAGGTCGAGAGAACTAACTCGAGTATAGAGGTCTACTGTCCTGCAATGAGCGTCTCGTGTAATGACGTGTTTGCTTGCACTGTACACTGTACAGTGCCAGTTGATAAATTCACTGTCGGGCGCCGTGGGTGGTCTGTTTCGATCAGCGCTGATTGGCTGGCCTGATTTGCTGTAGATGCGATGAGTTTGCTATATGTGCACAAAAATGTGGTAAAATATTTATAATTTATTCGCCTCTTCTTAGCTGCGTAAAAGTATGGTAAAATGTAACAGACTAACAGTACAATAATGGTGTGTGTGTGTATATATGTTTGATATAGACTGGTGGCGGTGAGCTGATCACAGCACCGAGCAGCGGTGATGACGGCGACTGCCAGCGGGTGCGTGCTGCTGGCGGCAGTGATGCTGGCCGTCCTGAGAGCTGTGGCATCTCAGAGCTGGTTCAGATTCACGCAGCCGGTCTACAGCGCCAGAATAACAGAGAACGCGCCGCCACGCACCTATGTGACGCCCGACCAGCCCAAGATGGGCATCTACGTCGGCCGCGACGCGACTTCAGCCAGTCCGGCTCTCTCCGTCACCTACTCCATCCAGCGCGGTCGCGTCGGCAGACTGTTTCGACCCGAGTCCAAGTGTGTGGGGGACTTCTGTTTCCTACTGTTACGGACGCGGTCCGGTACGCACGCGACGCTGAACCGTGAGCAGACGGACAGTTACCGGGTGATGGTGGACGCGACGGCGCGGGTGCGTGGTCGGCCGCCGCTGAGCGCTCGTGCCGAGGTAGTTGTGAGCGTGGTCGACGTGAATGACCTTAGTCCGTTGTTTGATGTGGTCGACTACCGTGTCAGCGTACCAGAAAACACTTCCCTTCATCACAGTATCGCCAAGGTGACGGCCTCTGACGCAGATGTCGGCGTAAACGGCGAAGTTTACTATGGACTTGCGCAGATTTCCGACACGTTTGCTGTTCACCCGACAACAGGCGTGGTGACGCTGACGAGGCACCTCAATGCCGCTGATCAGTCCGCATACGAGCTGCAGGTGACGGCTCAAGATCGCGGTCCAAGACGTCGTCGGGGAGGTTTTGCACGGCTGAGCCGAGCCACTCTCCATGTCACTGTTATCTCAGAGAACCTGCACGCTCCAGAGCTGAGCGTGCGTCACATGCCGGCCGTCACCGAGAACGGTGCTGTGGGTACCATCTACGCCATTGTGACAGTAAGCGACCGCGATTACGGACGTAACGGCCAGGTCGACTCGGTGACGATCGTCGCGGGTGATCCAGTCGGACACTTTGACGTGCAGCCATCTCCCGGCGACGTGGACGGCAGCGAGTATGTGGTGCACGTGGTGAAGATACTGGACCGAGAGACAAACTTAGACGGGTTCCACCTCACTCTTGCGGCAACTGATCGAGGTCGTCCACCCCGGACCGGGTCAGCACAGGTGACTGTGAGGTTACAAGATGTAAATGACCATGCACCCGTGTTTGCGTCTCATTCCTTCAACGTCAGTGTCTCAGAGTGTCTTCCCGTCGGTACGCCAGTCGTCTACCTTGCAGCTGCTGATGCAGACGCGGAAGAGAACGCCAGGTTGACGTACGACATCATGTCCGAAAGCAGTCAGGGTCTGTTTGAGGTTGGGTCATCTAGTGGGGTGTTGCGGGTATCAGCTATGTTGGACGCAGAAACCACCACGTCACTGGATCTGACTGTGGCTGCTACAGACCATGCCAACCGGGCGTCAAGGAAGCAACAGACAGCTCAAGTACACATGAGTATTATCGACTGCAACGATAATGCACCTGTCTTCGGCCACATACCTTCTGTCATTGACCTTCCTGAGAACAGCCCCGCTGGAAGCGTGGTGTTCGACGTGGATGCTGAGGATCTGGACTCTGGAGACAACGGTTTCGTGAGCTACAGCTTGGCAAACGCAGACAGCATTCCGTTTACAATCAACCCGTTTACGGGACTCATCACGTCGAAGCAAACATTTGACTTTGAGACAATGCGTCGTGACTACGATCTGTTGGTCCGTGCGTCTGATTGGGGGTCACCATTCCGCCGCGACGTGGAGGCACTGCTCCATGTACGCATACTCGATGTGAATGACAATCAGCCGCAGTTTGAGAGAACTAACTGTTCTGGGTTTCTGTATCGTGGTGCTGTTGTGAACACCGATCTTGCTCACATCTCAGCTGTTGACTGTGATGCCGATGACGTTGTGAGTTACCGCATCGACTCTGGTAACAGCGATGACTGCTTCGAGGTGAACTCACAAACTGGATGGCTAAGGACCAAGTTCTGCTCTCCGGGACTGTTTGGAAGTCGCTTGGATACACGAGTGATCGTGGTTGCAGCAACAGACGGACAGCATCAGACCAAGACAGTCGTAACGATCCACCTCCTCAGCAACCAGAGAAACAGGAAGTTAGCTGGCCAGGATGCGAACATTGTCTGTCAAGAAACAGGAGTCACTGCTGAAATTCGTAGAATTGTGGATCAGCAAGCCATCCTGGGTCCAACTACAGACAGTCCCACATCAGATGTTGGACCGAACCATTTCTCCAGAAACCTCAACTCGCCCCAGTTTCCAGCAACAACTCCGAGACGACTGCGGGTCAGTGAAGGTTTGGGTGTTCGTAAGATTGCTACATTGCCGGCAGTGGATGACGATCACGGATACAATGGTCGACTACTCTATGTTATCTCTTCAGGCAATGATGAGGATGTCTTCCGTATCGACACCGAGACAGCTGAACTCTTTGCCATGGGAGTGCTTGACCGCGAACTGCAGGACCAGTATCATCTGAACGTGACTGTGTTTGACATGGGAAGTCCTCGGAGGTCATCATCGTTGCTGGTTCAGGTGGACATCGAAGACGTGAATGATAATGCTCCAGTATTTCAGAGGCCGTCCTACAGTGTGAGCATTCTGGAAGATGCCCCGTTGGGTTCCGTGGTGACGACTGTATCAGCTCATGATCTTGATGTAGGTGACAACGGGCGCATCATCTACCGCCTTGCTACCGAGTCGGACACATTTTCAATCAACTCTGCAACTGGTGAGGTCCGCCTGTCTGCAGCCTTGGACCGCGAGACTGTGGCAGTCCACAGGGTGGATGTGATTGCCGTGGACCGCTCATGGCAGTCTCCTTTGTCTGGAACAACCACCCTCACAGTCCGGGTTGATGACGTCAACGACTGTCCTCCAGTGTTTGTGCCGTCCCAGTACCGCGTCCGGTTACTTGAAGATCTACCAATTGGAACGGTCGTCGGAACCGTGTTCGCGGTTGACCAAGATGCAGGCAACAATGGAGTGGTGAGGTATGCTCTGGTAGATGGTGACAACGGCTACTTCGGCATTGACCGCGTCACTGGAGTCGTGCGTTTGACTCGTCAGGTCAGCTTCAACACTCGTGAAATGTTTAACCTAACAATCCGTGCCAGAGACCGAGCCAGATCCGAGTCCCTGACGGCATTCACGTCCATGATCGTTGATGTGGTGCCTGTCAACCACAATCTGCATGCACCACGGTTCCGTGACTTCGTGTTTCATGGTCGAGTTCGTGAGAACCAGCCGTCAGGTACCAGTGTCATGCAGCTGATAGCCACTGATGATGATGCTGACAGTCCTCTCGCGTCTCCCAGTGACTACCGCGTTGTCTACTCCATACGGAATGGCACTGGACTTGGTCGGTTCTCCGTCGACAGTAAAGGTAGATATTGTCATATTTTTTATTATTAATGATTTGTACATTTGGATAGTGCAAGGTGTCATTGCGCCCACTTTGCTTGCTTGTTAACGTCAATGTTGTATTGATCTAGTTATTATGCACTTCGTCGCCAACATTTGTTTTGCACCTCACCTGTGCAACACTATATTGCAAGTGGAACGAGGAGAGTTTGGAGTGTATCCTATGTCTGTCCTAATGCTGGTAACATTTTGGTAAATGTTAATAGCCACGTGTGTGCAGATAAATGCTGTATGTTCTGCTGTTGATTCGTCTTTAGCACTATGACACACAGAACACACTTGTCTATGTTCTGTGTGGCCAGTATAACAGCGTATAGGCCTACATAGAAGTGTAGTGTTGATTCAGGTTAATATTAGCGTATAGGAACAGGTAGTGCAGGTGCAGCCAGCCAGCAGGTGGGTCTGGCCGGCTGTACCTGCAGTGGTTTTGCCTTGCTGGTGGTCCATATAGCCACCGATGCACTCCTGTATGTACAATACATCTACTGCATCATGGTGTCTGCGGCGAGCGAGCGAGCGAGCGGGTGGCCAACTTGTGCCTGCCTAGCAGCATTGTTCTGCTTCGTGTTTGGGCACGGACAGCTGCAGCGACGCCTGCATTGTGGAGAGTGCGACCTGTTGACCGTCTCTGTCAGTACTCCTCAGTACTCTTTGCTGGTTGTGTGAATCCACGCAGTGCGGTACTTCCACGTAAATGGCATCTGCACTCGTAATTTACCAGTTACGTTGGCGTGGTCGGCGTAGTGGTTAAGTTTGTTGGTCTGATCAACGTGAGGCCCTGTTAGTACTGAGAGTGAGATGGGTGACCGTGTGCATCTGGGTATGTAACCGGCCAGCTAGATCAACTCAGCTTTCCATCTCTCCGCGGTCGGTAAAATGAGGACCAGCTGCGGCTGGGAAGGCACAGGCGTGGTTCATACCGTTTGCGGTTAAACACGTGGGTGTGCATGCTAAAACTGTGCGGTCCCTTACAATTACAACGCGTGCCATAGGTCAGCGCTTCTGAGGTGGGTTTGCCAGTAAGAGGTGCTATAGCAAGTGTCCGCACCTTCACATTTACTTTCGCTGTGCACAGGTATTTTCTGCCGGTTTGCAACTTTGCATTGAGTTGGAATTCTTTTGTCGAGGATGTATTTGGTTTCTAGTTAGTCGTTCTGTCAGTTCGGTACGTGAAACACCACACAGTCACATGCTGTTAGTTCTATACGTGAATCACGCTTATAAGCTGACTTCGTGTAGTGCAAACTTCTGCAATCTATGTCCCGTGTCATGGCATGTACACGTTAATTAGATCTGCGCCGTTTAATTTGTTCCATGCACGTGTGCTATTTCCGTGCTCTACGGTATCACAGGGTACCAAGGTCCGTGACTGGAACTTGTCTTGCACGGGAGGGCCAGGCCAAGACACAGCGCTGTACAACAGATGTGTTTATTCTTAACTTCTACATGTAACGTACAGCGCTGAGTGTTTGAGCGTCGTCATGTGTACTCCGTATATAGCAGTGAATGGAATACGTAGGCGACGTACAAGTTGGCTATCTGTTAGCAAAAGGGACCTTGTAATCTATCTTCTCCATCGCCAAACCTAATCTTAATGGCGTGGCTTCCTGTATCTGTGACGTCGACGACCGGATAAGAGCCAGCAGATGACGACTGAACCCAGCCGAAACTCGGGTGATGTGGCACGTCCCATCACAGGCTCCAGACGATGTGACCACATCTCGCACATGCTAGTCCAGCTGCACTGGATTCCTGTCTGGCGACGAGTGGAGTACAAAGTTGCATGCCTGGTGCATCAGTCGTTGTCAGGTCAAGCGCCAGCATACTTAACTGACGATATCAACCTTGTCGCTGACAGTTGCTGTCGCCTTCTCAGATCAGCAGCTGACAGGACTTGCGTCGAACCCCGCGCCCACAATACGTACGGCGACAAGAGTTTCACTGCTACTGGTTCGCGTGTGTGGAACAGGCAGCCATTGTATAATTGCATGCCATTCATTCATTTGGCCAGTGTCTCCTCCAACCTCGCAGCTTTCAGCCGCGCAAGTCATGCAGTTCCAGTCTCCTGTGTTCGACGCAGCTGTTCTCTGTAACTGTCGTTCTCTCTGTCTCACTCTCTCTGTCTCTCTGCGTGTGTCTGTTTATATATGAGTCTGCAGGTGTCACTGCATGGTCACGCCACTTCCGGTCACTGTTTATGGCCTTCTTGTTCCTGTGCACTTCCTTTCCTCGTCTGAGTAATGTGTTGACTTTTGATTCTATGGACGATTCGTGCCGTTATTAGTGGAATGATGACAGAGTGCACCGTCCGAGGACTGTGTGATGATCTTTCTAATTCTAATCAATCAGGTAGCCCTTGGTATACATTTCTGTTATGCCTTAGCCATCCTGTTAGCTATCTGTAATCCTGTAATATCAGGCCTGCTGTTGTTGACGTGAACGCACCTGCTGTGGTCTGTTCTGGTCTACTCTCTGTGGTATTGTTAATGTACCGCTCACTGGCTGAGAGGCTGTTCAGTCGCTCGCCACGCCTCTGCTGACTCACTCGCTCTGGTTCTGGTACTCGTTGCCTGCTGCTGCTGCTGCTGCTGCTAATACTTTGCTGTTGTCCAGTCATGAGCTGGCTCTGTACTCTGTAGTGTACACATATTGTTTCATCATTCCATGCGTCGTTTGGGAAACGAAATGCGTGACAAATACGTAAAGAGACATTTGTTGTTGTTTTGATGGATCCACGTAAAATCTGCATCCATTGAATTTAGTGCAGATTTCACAGAATCGGTTCCGTGCGGATGTCGATTTGCCACATGGACTTATCCGCTCACTGCAGCCAAAGTTATTGAACAACAGGCAAAACTATATAAGCCTGTAGTAGTAGTAGAAGCCGTAGTACTGCATTAGTTACAGATTTAGTAAATACCAAGTCATATCAGTGCCTTACACAGTAACGGGATTGCGTTTGTATTTACATACGTTTTCTTTTGCTTTTTTTGTTTTCCACGCCAGGAAGCGAAAGGCTCAGTACTTCGGACACATGATCAGAGCACAGAACCTCTGTACATACATTTCTGAAGGGCCATTACATGGCACAAGAAGCACGATGGCGTGACGATATCACAGACTGGACCGGCAAGGCGGAGTGCACAACAATAGCAAGAGACAGGAAGACTTGTAGAAAACTGGTGTGTCGTTCCGCGTTCTGCAGCCTTCAGCAATAAAGATGGAATGATGACGACGCTACGCCAGATCTGATGGTGGCCAGTTGCTGTAACTGTACCGCGCGTAGTCGTGAGATGTGATCGATAGTTGTCGGTCGTTAATTGGAGGCGACTGCAGCGCTCTGTTTGATGGCAATCTCGTCTCATCTTCTGTCTCTGCGTCAAGGCTCAAGCTTTCTGCATCCGTGGGTGCAACTGGACACCGAAAGGTGGGGGTCTCTCCCCCTCGTTTTCTCTCCCCTCCTTTCCACCCTCCCCTTCTATTTCAGTCGGTCTCCTTAAATGCCTCATTAATCCAGCTAGGGGTATGGGGAGATCTGTTCCTAATTATGTCGATTTGTCAGGAAATTACGTTAAAATATGATAACTGGCTCAATATAGGGGGTCGGTTTTTTTCGCACTCCGTATTAGTGTGACTTGTGATCCTGGAATTAGGCACTTTATTTAGGCCACTGTGAAAATTATTACATTACATTACATAATTACAGTATAGTACAAAAGCCCTGTTGCACCCGTGCCTCTGTCAGCTTGGCTCTGTACTCCAACATTACCTGCGAGCAGCACAGTTGCAGCTGTAGCTGTGGTTAACGTAACGAGCGGCTGAGAAATGTCATTTCACAATGATGACACGATGTGTGTGCTTGTGCCAGTCGCTATGAGGTGAACGAACTTGACAGACTGGACAGTGTTCTGCTGACTGCATTAGTGATGCAACGTTGGCTTGCATGTCTCTACAGTGTACAGATGTCACCGTGGCCGCCCTGCACACAGATTCATATATTCTACATTTATACATTCGTGGTCCTGCACTTCATAACTAAGTTTGTGACCAGGTGGAACTAAAACCAGTTGGAATGAAAAGATAAAACTTTGGGGCCCCTTAGAAACCCTAAAAGTGTGGAATTTAAAGAAGATTGCTGAACTAATCTGGAATTGGAAGGAAAAGTGATGGAATGTAAATAAGGGGAAATCAGTGTTCTGTACAGCCTGGAGAACGGTCCTATACATGAAACCAGACGTGTTGCTTTTACTGGGTTTCCGTGAAGTTGATCTCATTGCAGTTGTGCAGACGGTTTAGACGACTAGAAGATACGCAGCACGGCGAGTACCTGTCAGGTCTTGTCAGTGCGCTACCTATTCTGTCTAGTGCTTGGTCAGTTCTGTCCACTTCCAAGTAATGACCGGATGGTCAGCTGACTGGTCGCTGTTGTATCACAGTAGTTGGAAACGTCGGCGTCGACGTAATTGTGCGGAGTGATGGCCAGTGCAGATCTAGTGAGTGAGGCGTGTTTCTTCGTGGGTGGTCTGATGGACTGAACGCGTTGTTGTTGTACTCTAGCCTGTAGCTGTCTACGTGTTAGTGACAGAGACGATTGGCATCGTTCTGGTGCTAATTGCGCCGTGCAGAACTACAGATGTGCACTGTGGTTGAGCTACTGCCGATAGGTGCACTTCGCCGTCTACACGTGTTAACAGTTAGGTTGCTCGGAGTGCCAGACTTGTATCTTGCCAGTAACGTTGCGTTCAGCGATCGTATGTCTTGTCTTCATGCTATACTCGCTTCCTTCAGTGCGCCTGTTTGCAGCCTGCCTGCACTGTTGTGACAGGGTGTCGTCCCCTATGGGATGGAACGATATCTTGCCTGCTGCGGGAAATGCCCACAATTGCGCAACTATTTCTGGTGGTGATTCTGGCGTCAGATTTAAGTCAATAACCGTGATTTCCTATTTGCATAGCGTAGCTCTATCTGGCTTAGTTCTGCAGATATTCGCGTGTGACATACAGATGGACAAACGCTGCTGTGCTATGCGCCATGAATATTCATGACAAGCCTATATGTACATGTACACAATACGACATCAGTAGCAGCTTGCTGGTGGCGGCACATTTGTGTGTTGCCGATGAGGATGACAGCGTGAATGTGATGTGGAGTGTGGACTGGTATTGACTGAGATGGGCCCCTCAGAACGGAGCCGATTACACGTCAGACATTTTGCAGACTAACCATGACCGTATAGGTCCCTAACCCTGACGTTAGGATTCGTTCTAATGGGAATTGGTTGTGACGGGAATTCGTTTTCCACGCGCTTATTCGTTCTGACAGGATCGGTCGACACAGGCTCAAAGAGCTCTTTGTTACAGCGGCTGTGGTCCGGACCGTCCGGCTATTCACATCCGGTCACAGCTCAGGGGCGGCTCCATGGGCTAGCGTCCGGCTTGACGTCGTCTTGAACCGTGGCCTCGAGCAGTCGCTGGACGTCTGGTGGGGTGAGATGCGAAGGGGAGAATTGGGTGGGGTCAGTGAGAGCAATACCGTGCTGCTGCTGCTGCTGCTGATGGCTGATGGCTGATGCCAACTGGAGCGTAATGCCTCGACGACAGCTGACTGAGCCTCCCTCTCTCCCTCCCTACGTGGCTTGTCGCATTCCGGTCATACTGCTTGGTAGTGCGTGCCGAGGAATGAAATTGAGGAAATGAGGTCAGCCATGCATATTACATTCACCGGTGTAGAGGGGCCAGTGGGCACTGGTCAGTCGGTCAGTGCCTGGTCATTAATGAGGCTGACGTGTCGGTCGTTTGCCTGCAGTGACTGCTGACTGTCGCGTGTCACCTGGTTTAGATTTTCAGTGCCTTGACAATTGACACTGTTGGTTGGGTCGTCTGGCCTGTAAAACCGTTTTCGAAATGACCTATAATGTGTCGAGTGGGACGTTAAGCCTTTACTCACCCACTGACGTTCGTTGTAATACTACCCGTGTTGGTTCCGGGGCTTAGAATAGACCCACTCCGTCTCCTGGCCGAATGTCGTAAAAGGCGACTAAACCAGGCACCCTCAACCTCCGCGGCCTCAACTGATTACTGATGATGGTCTGGAGTAAAAGAGGGAACATTAACACAGCTGCTGTAGTTACTATAGCACAGTACAATACTCTTGTTGCACGATGTTCTAGGCAGCTTACAGGTCCAGCAGATTGGGTTTTTGT
>Ga0126335_1001147_pt1 | contig 14355 bp, 10 predicted proteins | sample OlaspJWI45metaG_FD_108409 | JGI IMG/M metagenome (GOLD analysis project Ga0126335, IMG submission 108409) | Marine gutless worms symbiont microbial communities from Oahu, Hawaii - Olavius sp. 1 OAHU.JWI-45 metaG | ecosystem: Host-associated > Annelida > Digestive system > Unclassified | place... | reverse complement strand
TTTATGTTGTTTCTTGTTTTACGAGGTAGAGTCGAGACATAGTTAAGGTGAGATGGTAAATTTTTATAAGATTCAATAGAGTATTCTTTCCTGTATTCATTGTTACAAAAAGTGTAAAAATTGGCAGAGAAACGTCGGACTTATGGCGGAAAACAAAGTGGCACGTTTTCTATGGACACGGCGTAGACTGTTCAGTTTGACTCTCGTGATTTGGTTCGTTTTAATGATTCAGGCCTGTTAAGTCACTCAGCAAAGCGTTTTGACTTTTTTGTGTTTTATTTTAAAGCTATTTTTATGTTAACCTGAATTGTGTCATTTGTGATAATTATAGTTGTGTCGACTGACAATTGAAAAGATTGTAATACTTACCTTGAAAAAATTTTAATTGTTACTTGACAGCTAAATGTTAATTAATTATTTTCGATTAAAAACCAAGCATTACTAATCGGCCCAGAAAACTTTTCATTAGTGGATTAATAGCTGTTATATTTGTTTATTAAAAACAGCTGACATGATGCAAACACAATAAGATGTGATTAGTGAGCGTTTTTCATTTTATATTCATGTCCATTTTATAAAGGTTTCTTAGTGATGTATGGTCTGATGTATGGTCTTAGTTTAAATTTAGCTACTGAATTTTTATAGTATAATTTGTCCAGTAATAACAATGAGTGTTTGATGGTATAATGAAATTTGAGTGTTTGCACTAATGGTAGGCAATGCTCGGCGTCAGTGGCCAGCAGCAAGCGCACGTCGTGGCAATGCGGTTGACAGTCATAAAACATCACTGGAGGACAGACCAATCAGCTCCACCCGATATATTTCTGATGTTTACTGTATGTCGCTTAGCTTTTTCTACTTGCTGATTCGTCGAGTGGTTTTGTAATTTACCGTATAAACGTTTACCAAGTTTTGCATTACATTTAGCAAGATGTCATTTCCAGTTGGTGTCGTTTCATCGTCTCTGTTGCTATAGCATGATTTCATCTTATTGCTGGTGCCACTGCTGTGATGTCAAGCAATAGTAACTTTTACATATTTGTACTCTCTATGCAGCAGCCCATTTTACACACCGTTGCAGTAGTCTGTGATTGTAAGGTGAGTAAATGAGTGCAGGGTGCAGCACAGTGCAACTGGTTACTTATTAGATGAGAATAGAAGTGCTGTAACACTTGTCCTAACAATAACTGAATGTCCAAATGACCTGAGGCAGAGATGACATAATAGATCACTGTTAGCGTTGCTGAAAGTGATTTCATTGTTAGAATGTTACGCAGTGACATCTGTTACTTTTTTTTGCCTCATGTTGTGCTTTGTTTCTTGTATCGATTGCTGTTTGTTAATTGTTTTATTAAAGATGCTATTGATAGTGATGATGATGTACATTTGCATGTGTTACATGTTCTAACAGTGTATGATGCTGGCGTGTGTAGTGAGCAGAGAGATAACGCCACTGCGTAGTCGTTACGACAGCTGTGCAAGCTCTGCTCAGAGCTCATGTCTGAGCATGGGCAGCAGTTCACACAGTGTCCGCTCAGCAAGTCCTCACAGTCGCCGCCACACAACTGTCGCTGCCACAGTTGGCCGCTATCACCCCTCCAGCGTCACAGCGTCGCCATATGAGTACGACATGACATCAAGTGAGTCAGTGGCTAGGTCAAGTCGAACATCAGCAGCGAGGCATGCTGGGATGACGTCTCTTGGTGACAGTGTTGCAAGTGACGGTGAAGTGTCATCGTGTCGGTACAGTGTTCGTGGCAGTGTGTCGCGTTTCCTGGCTGCACGTCGTCGTGAGTCTATTGACAGTGGGCTAGTTGACTCAGCAGCGGCAAATCACATCGATTTCCGCCGTGCCAGCGACCCTGTGCTCAACAGCTGTGGTGTAGCCGAGACTCCACTGACCCAGCGATGTCACAGCTCGGCGAGTGCTCCGGGCACCGCTGCAACAACTGTCTGGCGTGGACATAGAGTTGGAGGTGGATCAGTGGCAGGCAGCCGTGGAGGTCCAGCAAGCTTGATGTCTTCACACAGCAGCATCGCAACCAACATGTCGGAAGATGTCTGTGAAGTAAAGTTCACACGACCACCACCACCATCGTCAGAGCCATTGGTTGTTGACCAGGACGACGAAGGACTTATCATTCCAGATGAGATGCGTGACTTCATCAACAAAACTTATGGTAATCAACCAGCTGCAGCAGCTGCGATGAGCCTGAATGCTGACAGCACAGTCGCTGACTCACCCGCTGCTCCTGTCGAGTCTACGTCGGGATTTGATGACCCGGCGGCTAAACTTGCTGACACAAAGCCATCTACGCTGACTTCCTGCATGTACGAAGGCCAGGCTGGTGGGAACTCTACGTCGCAGAACCTGCGCAACTTCACACAACCACAACATTTTGTCCGAGCCATAAACACTGCTGTTGGAGATGTCCACAATACCATGGTGACTCTTCCAGCATCTGATGTAGTACCACAGTCTTTCGCCATCCCAGTAACCAGGCCATCAGCTGCATATTTTCGATCTTCCGGTGTTACAAATGCATATCAGAACAGTGTCGATGAGGTACAAGTGTCACAAGTCAGCCAGTCATGGCGCCCAGAACCAGCCACCACTCCAAGGACGTTTGGTGCTGGAACATTGGACCTCTCTGCTGATGACCTGGCTGTCAGACATCGACGTAATCCACACCAGATGAACTGGTGGACACGTATGTATGGCTACCATTCTGGTGGCACGGCAGGCAACTACCACCGACCGAACTATGCTCTGCCTCTGACGTCCACACAGCCACCACGTACTGCAGCCAGCTTCGTCTCCTCACACATGTCACCCGGCTGCAACCAGGTTCTCGACTCACTTAATAGCAGTCACAGTACTTTATTGACATGTCGATGTGGGCTAGCATTAACTAGTTTATGATTGACGTTGTTAGAAGTTTGTGTCATCTTTACACTGTTGTTTTTTTATATACATCAGATGATCTCTGAAAATAATGATAACTTGATGACGGCACTGTAAAGACTTCTCTTATTAGGTGGCGTTGAATGCACAAGATGCAGTTTTTTTGCAACCAGTGATGCTGTAGTGTGGGTGACTCTGTCAGTTTGTCTGTCTGTCATGCGGGCAGCTGTTCACTAGGTGGCACCACAATGTAGCTGTTACTACGTCACTGTAGCCTAGTGTTATTATTGTCATCATCATGTTAGTGCATTTTTCGAAAAGTTTGTGAGAAATGAGTGAACTTTCAGTCTGTGAAGTTTTGTTGTCAAATTGTGATAATGATTTCCAACAGATGCAAGTGACAGTGATGTGATGGTTTGGTTTGCAGGTCACAAGCTCCACAGATCGTCGGCAGCATTCAGCAAGCAGAAACATGAACGACCACCTCAGCACTGCTCTTAACTCCGTATGCATGACGGACGCCGTGGATGAAGCTGGCTTTCTGGAGAGCTTGAGTTCACTGTCAATTGACAGTACAACACACCCCAGTGGAGGAGCACTGAGTCCGACGTCGCTGGTGTCAGAGAACACACGGCTACATGCCACACAGAGAGTTGGACCGAGCTACCTCAATACTGCCACGTCTAACATGGTGATCAACGACATGGACACATCACTCAGTCAGCTGCAGGCGGAGGAGACCAAGTACCTCATGACTGTGCATGCGTAGCACCCACCTAGCATACTTGCCAAGACTAAAAGTCGTTATTGATGATTGTCAATATGAGTTGATTTTTTGATAAAATGAATAGTCTCTGAAGCAGAGAAGCTTAGTTATGAGCACTTAGCGAAATGTACACCAGTTATTTAAATGGTGCAAAAGTTAGGAGATGATGTAATACAATTTATTGTCCCAGTTTGTCTGAATTGTCTGATCATTTTTACAGCTAAGCTTGAAGACTTGTCTCTGATGCTGTCTGCAAAGTGTGGAGATGTATGTTGAACTTGGCTCAGCCACAAAACTGCAGGTATGTTGTTAAGTGACAGTTGTATGACACGTTTTTGTGGACTTGAGGACCATGTCTTATGTGCCTTAGGCAGTATTTTCGACAAATGTATTTTTCGTAACATGTCGTCAGTTGTTTTGCATATCACAAAAGGCCAAAGTGTGCCTTGCCATATAATCAAATGCTCATCAGGAGTTATACTCGTATGATGGTAATTGAAATGTGTTTGTTTTGTACACAGTCCATTGCTTGGTTACAAGTGACAATTGATTGACTGCTGACTGTTGCATATGCATGATGCTGTTATGGTTATGCATGCGTCATTTAGTATGACAAGCTGTTGAATTGTTTAATTTGTGAAGTAATCAATGTTGGACTTTGCGATAGGTTGATGTATTGCCAGTGATATGACGTTTGTTTTCTGCTTCATTGAGCATGTTTAGTTTGACAACCACTCACTGTTTCAGTAATAGTTTAGTTGTGTTGCTCCACTGCTGGCAGTAAGTTTCTGTATCTGTGCCAGTTGTGTGTATAAGAAGAAATGATGTCATGTTTTGTTGCATGTTGTAACTGTTTTGTGTTCGTTGTTGGTCTAGTGAGTTTTGTTTGTACAGTGTGCACAAAATGAGTCGTTCTGTTCATAGTCTAGTTCACGGTAGTAATAACACTAACTACTTCTGTCAGCTAGAAAGCACTGTTCTAGGGATTGTATGGCTGTCACAGAAATGATTGGTGTGATAAAGGCTGTGTTAGGGCTGCGGTGTTGTAGAATTGATCGACTGTTTACTGGCTGGATGTCGTAGAAGGCAGCTGAACCAGGGTTTTGTGTGCGTGTCTATGGCGAGTTATGCAAGTTGAGTATTGGTGCTTGTTGTATTTTGTTACTCAATACCAGTTCAGTTGATTGTGTGTAAAGATGGTCCCTGAAAGGACCTGCTGTGTGTTACTAAAACCCTACTTATTCATCATACCCTACTTGAGGCATTTTGCTTCCAGTTTGCATTTCCATACATCACATTAACAGTGGAAATAACATCCGACATTCCTTTTGCATCCTCTGCCCATTGTTGCCAATCAGTCCGTTAAGCTGTTATCTCAGTTTGTGTTCTGTCTGTAGGAGGTTGTAGTAATGGTTTCACAGAACATTTCATTTGGACTTAGTTTCATGTTCATATGAGTTATGTAGCAGCGGTATCACACAGTTGTTAGTTAGCATTTCTGTTTCCGCTGTTAGTGCAGCATTTTATCACTCCACTCATGTCACCCGATTTTTTTCTGTGCTATGCTGTACAGCAGTAGTTTTAGACCGTTTATTGCTGCAGACCCCGTGAACATGTTTTAATTTAAACTCGATGTGGACCTCCAGGGTCCAGGAAATCAGATAATCACTATTGTAAATGGCAAGCTAACAGGAGGAAAACGTAAAATTCTTGCCCGTAACAGAAAGTTATGTTTGTGTAACAAGTTCTGCTTTAATGGAACCGATGACGATGTCATGGACCTCCAGGGGTCCACAGGTGACAGGTTGAGAACCTGCTGCACAAGACCAGTAAATGTTTAAAATGAGTGCTGTCACTGTGTGACTTGATGTTTTTTGTTTGTAATTAATATTAATTATACAAAGTTGTTTTGTGATGATGAGATGAGATTATTTTCAGTTGTTAGTTAAGTGAAATCTGCATGACACACTGAGTTGAAACCATCTCTCTGGCTTAGCAGATTTGCATTAGTTGTCTTCTCTGTGTGTATATACACTGTGTCCTAGAAAAATGTACACCACATACAATATTTGATAGAAATGTCAAATCTCAACGCATCCTGACAAAATTATGTGCACTAGATTCTGAATATATCTTTGAAAGAACCCCAAAGCTTCATTAGAAAATTATTAACAGTGGATTTATTAATCTGAAATATCAACAAATTATAGCAGTTTCCGTCATGTTAATTAAGGCAGTCAGTGGTCTGGAAGTGACTTGCTGACAAAACAGTGCTGCTACCCATAGAGCATGTGAGACCGTGCAACTGTTAATCTGTGAAACACTAGACTTTATCACTCCAACTCTCTGGCCAGCCAAGAGTCCTGACCTCAGCCTGGTTGACTACCGGATCTGGTTGAAGCCGCAGGAACGTGTGTAATGTTTAGTTTATTTCGCATAAAATGCAGCAATACAAGCATGACAGATAAAAACACAAAAAACAAATACAACACAAACACACATGCACACACACCCAAAATTACACACACACACACATACACCACCACGCAGGTACAGCCATGAAGACGACTTAACTGTAATTACGAACAGGCAAACTAGTGGCTAGAAATAAGTCACCAAATGAGTCAATGAGTCGATCCATGAACTTTATAAGCCTCTTTTCCACTATTTTGGCCACATCGTCCAAACCAATAAAATTCTGTATATCTTTTACAGTATAACTGTTAGAAACATCAAAAATTCTGAAAACTGCTCTATTAATACAATTATTCAACTCGTGCAGCTGACTAGGAGTGAGTGATACAGATTCAGAGGCATAAAGCAACAGGGGTAAGCAGTATGCTTTTAACAGTTCCACTGCTACCATTTCAGAATTGGCCGCTGTCAAGCCGGTGTAAATGCAGTTAAAAGCTCGATAAAATTTAATCTTCAAATGACTAACACTAGTAATGCAGCCGGAGTCATGATGTCGCCCAGCTGAAGTCGTGCCTGATCGAAGAGTTGGAACATTTCAACCAGGTGATCAGCAGATCATCGATAAAGCAGTCAGGCAGTGACGTTCACATCTTCAAGCTTGCATTTGAGCTTGTGGATAATATTTCGAACACGTGTTTGAATTTTGCACGTGACAATCACGTATAAACGTTGAAAATAGTGGACACTTTATGTCTTCGTGTGAGCTCACTAAACTTGCTGTAACTTTTGCAGACGTTGAGGAATTTTCCTGAAATTTGGTGTGATTTGTTTGAAATTAGATGTTATATTGTTGGTGCAGAATTTGGTTAAAATCTGACGTTGTTTACAGGAGTTATAAATGTGTCGTTATTACGCTGGTGTACTTTATCCCAGACACACTGTACATGTCCCTTGCCAGATGTGTTTGTATAGCCTACATAGCATGACAATGAGTTCAGTTCTGTTCCTTTAATTTCTGTTTGCGTTGTTCTAAGCGTTCAGTTTGTTGGCCTTAGGCAGGGTGACTGCCCAGGGTGACTACTTACTGGCAAATTTGGTAAAGTGTGGGAAATTCAAAGGAGAGACACAGGGATGTCAGTGAATTTGGGAAAGTTGGGGAAGATGAAATCATTTACAGTTGAGTTAAATCAGTACTGTGTGGCAGAAACACTCGTAGCTGAAGTCAAAATAATGGGCCCGTATCAAATAAAACAATACAAATTGTTTATAAAAACCGTTTTAGTACTTGTTTGTGGGAATATCAGTTCTGAATCGGCTGTAAAATTGACGAACTCAAATGCTACATGTCACCAGTAGATTACGTGAAAATTGTTTGGAATTATGCACAACGTGTGAAGTGCTCACCCTGCTCGTTATGGATGCTGCATTTGAAGCTGCTATTAAGTAGTAATAGTTGTCGAGCAATTTTTTCTTGTATTGCTATGTAGAAAGAGTGCCAAGCTGAAATCGTTTGGCCACCAAATGTCTCTTGAGATTACGTTTCATATCATCAGATTGTCTCGTTTTTGTTAATGTTTTGCCTTAGGTTTAGATGCAACGAGTGTTGGTGACTATTATGTGTCAGGGTACTTGCTGTTGTGTGCCTTTTCTGACGGCTGCGTTATGATTCTGATTAATTTTTTTAGTTAATTTTCAGTTGTTTCAATTGTTGGACAGTTTTCAGTTATCACAGTAACGATTATATTATTGTGTGCTGACTAGTGTTAGCGGATAAGTCAACAGTTGAGAGAGTTTACACTGCTTGTGTATCTGGCAGCTGTTGCTTAGTAGTAATTCAGTAACTAAGTAATTCTGTTGTTTCTTGTTTTTGTAAGAAATACGTTGTTTGTTGGTATCATTTGCACAGCCCACTGTAGGCAGATGTTTAATAAATAAGATGGATTTTAAGAAATGATGTACAATTAATGATTTTTTGCTGTCATAGCAATAGTCACTCAGCAGCAAGAACACTGCAGAAATTCCATCAGTAACTGTGATCTGCGTACAGGAAACTTTCTTAGTCAATGTCAATGTCAATCAGAAATTTTTAGTGTGGCTAGAATAGCAGAGCTATCATGAAGTGCACGGAGGCGCAGTAGAGTCACAGAGCTATGTTGGGGAAGGATTAAACTTAAAAGGAATGTTTTTAAACGTTGGCGGAAGACGGGCAGAGACGGGGATGATTGGATGTCAGATGGCTTTAGTGTCATCATATTTGATGCTGAAAGAGAGTCGGAACTGGTGGGAAGCGAGTTTGGGTATTTCTGATGTTGGAATGACAACAGCTTTGCAGTCCCAGACGCGTTTGTCAGCTGCGTGGAAGTGTTGCTGGCGTGTTTGTTGTGGACAAAACAGTAATTATTGTTGATGGTGAATGAGGATTGTAGATGGATTTCAGGTTGAAGTTGTAGTGTTGAAACTGCAAAGAAGAATTTACAACATCGACAAATGAAATGTCATCAGCATGTTAAGTTTGTGTTTAAACACTGGCCACCCACTGTACTGGGTCAAACCGTCGTCAATAGAATCAGTTATGTGTCTTTTGACTGGTTTAACACACACATGACCATTGACCAGTGGCTCATAATCTATATTGTGAAAGTTCTTATGTTGACCGTTTGTCTGTTTGACCGCTGTGCCGTCAGCACGGGGCCAACGGGCGGACGGTCACACGATACAGCTGCTCCAGCGCAACCCAGGTACGACGGCCAGCCCGGGACAGACAACCGCTGCGAATGTCGAGCCACAATCGCGAGATTCGTACCTCATAATTTGCTGATTTTAAACGGTAACATTGGGGTTACACTGACACGTTGGCGTCATTTCAGTCCGTCGGTCATTGTTATCTGACACATCCTTTTGTTGCCTTCTCCGTGTAGCGGTGACATGATAGAATCTGCCACAGGTTTGAGAGTGTTGTGCCAACGGGCAGACATTGCAAAGTAGTTGCCGGCAAATTTTGTAGAATCTTTATCTTAGAGTAGGCCTACAGTGCAGACTGCCATTTTGAGCTCGAGTTATGCTAAATTCTTAATTTTACAGTTCACAGCCTCGGGGAGGCGCGGTCCGGAGACGAGACGAAATGTCGCTCAGCAAGTTTTGCGATTTTTATTAACTGCGTTTCACATAATTTGCCAGATTATCCGAGATTTTCAACTAATTAACGGCTGAGGCATGTAGTTAGGCGTAGTTACGACACGACGCACGAGCACTGTAAAGTGTACAGTAGGCCTAATAAGACATACATACATGTAGACGCAGAAATACTTGTAGACCTATGCTTCCTTTGAATAAACCACCGATATCGCTAGAGGTTGGCGTAATTGTAATTTTACACGGTATGAATTTCAAATAGGCTATTCACTGCCTTCTCACCAGGTAGGTCAACTCCTAAGTTAACCATGAACAATTATAACGCCCTCCAAAATAACGTTGAAGAATTGTTTGGAAGCGTGCTACAAGCACATGGGCCTACGTGTAATTTCACCAATGATGGACACGATACGTCAAAGCTCGAGACCGAGACGTTGGCCTCATCAGCCAAGACGATACGGAGGCGTTCAAATTCGAGACGAGACATCAGTAGTCTCAAGACGTTAAAACTGAAAAACGTTGTCACGAATTCACGATTGCCTTCGTTTACTTCTCATGCTCATTATCTGTTAGTAAATGTCAGTATGGCTATGTTGTGCGCCCAAAGGCCGGCTGAGTCAGCGTAATCTGCTGCACTCGATGCAAATACTTCAATACACCAAGTGGGCCAAATTCCACGCGACCAGACCATCTAAGGTAGAGAGGAAGCTATGGAGGAAAGGAAAAAAGGTGAATTCTACCGGCTGAGTCAAAAAAGTAACCCCTAAGACTTTTTCAATTATAATCAGTTTTAACTGTCAAACCTAACCGATTTTCAAAATTCTTTCACCACTGGAAAGATCATAAAATTTACAGTCAAAGGTATATACTATTTGCCATCGCACCTTAAGTATGTTTCTACACTACCTTGGGAAGTTAAAAAGTTCAAATATGTTAAACGTTACAAAAGATACAAAATCACATCTTCTGTGACAAAAATGAAACATTTCATGTCATATGACTAAAAGGATATTAATACTGTCATAATATTGCTTGAGTGTCCACATTTGCCACACACATGCACTAGGATGTGGATGGTTGCATCGTCAGTGACGCAGTGGTTCATGCAACGACAAACATTCAGCAAGCGCTGCTTCTGTTTGTCAACGTTATGCACTCACAACTAAAAAAACTGGCTGCTGGACGACACTCCATATCTTGTAGTAAGCCAGATTGAGGTCTGGGCTGTTTGGTGGCCCCGGATCTGGTCTGGTCGCACATGCCCAATGTGCAGGGGCGCTAAATTTCGACCTGTTTACATAAAAATGTGTGTTATTTAAAAGAATATTTAACAGAAACCATAAACTGAAGTAATAAGTAAGTAAGTGTAAGTGTGCATGCAAAAATCAGTGCATGTTGTTTGCATTCTGTTCTATATCTGCAGCAAATTTGAACTTTTTAACTTCCCAAGGTAGTGCAGCAACATATTTAAGGTGTGATGGAAAATGTTACACGGTATTTGTTGCAAATGTTGTATGCTTTCCATCGGTGAAAGAATTTTGAAAATCGGTTAACGTTTGACGAAGTTAAGGCCGATTATACTTAGGCGGTTACTTTTTTCTGACTCACCCGGTACAGAGAGTGCATGGAAAATCCCAAAACAGGAGAGCTGTGTGTTGTATACATCTGGCTGATAGGTGTAAGTAACCTAATGCGGAGAAAATCATAAGCTTTTTCTACAATAGGCCTAAGGCTGCTGCATAGGCCTACCAAAAACAGATGTTTTGCGAACACTGAACTGCTTGGTGGAGAAGATAATCAAACGAGCCTTATTCCGGTTAACGTCAGCGTATTCAATAGCCACGGCTGAACTGATTTTCGTTATTTTGGCCTAAATAATATTTGGCCGAAAACGGGTCATGGGCACGAGACGTAGTGGTTGAACAAGCTATGGGCAAGGAAGGAGGGCCAATGCCCTTCCAGATTTTATACAGTAGGGCGAGGATAGGTCTTTGCCGCCCACTTTTTAATAGCTTTACACCCTACTTTTCACTGTTTTAGGGGTTAGTGTAGCAGTGTTCAAACATCAAAACCGTATACTATGCGATTTATAATTGACTGTTATTTCAACAAGTATGTCCTAGCTTAGAGGAATAGCCCATGCCCCACAATCTGGGGGAGCAAACTGGAAAAGTGGGGGTCAGCTGAGAAATTTTCGAAAAGCGCCCAGACGTTGGTATGTCTCGAGACCGACTTGTGACCGAGACGTCGAGGCAAGGGACCACAACCACGAATTTCAAAGTAGTTTATACAGACATCTAGAACAGCAACAGTAGACAAAGTACTGCATAACACCGGCGTGTATACGTACACCATCCAGCGGCGTCATTCATTGCAGGCACTTATTGCGGGTTTGGACTGGACTGATGTAATTACCTGAACCAGCGGGCGTCGAGTGGCAGACGTTGTAAAATATCGACACAGTACCAAATTCTGTGGAATCTTAAATCTTTTACAACACACAGTAGACCTACAGACTACCATTTTGAGCTTCCGAGTTCTTCAAATTTGTTAACAATCTTAGAGGTTTCCCAGCCCTCCCCCCGCTATATGACGCCTCTGACACAATACGAAAGTTCACTAGTTCTATGTGAGTTTCTCATAAATAAGATGCGGAGATTCATCGTCTTTCACGTGCGGCGTGCGGACATCGTCTATACTAGCGCTACAAACAGCTTGTAGATTAGGCTATAGCAAGAGAGACGTGCAGTTTAGTGCTAAGCCGATTTATTACACGGTAAGTAGTAGTACCTTAAGTGGCGTCTGCCCAAGTATTCTGACAGTAGCCTGCGTGAAAATAGCGGAATACATTACGCAGGGATCTATTCACAAACAGTGTTCGAAAATTCGTCGCCATGAAAGGCTTACATAGCAAACTACGGGTAGTCCATTTAAAGGCTGCAGTGAGTTTTATACAAAATATACGTGTGCAAGTACCTATGTACAGATTTGCGATTTGGATACGAAATCTAGTCATTTGCCATCGGCGTAACTGGGCCTCAGTCGGACATAATCGAGTGACCGGCGACGTAGTCAGTTTATTAACTGTTGACGTCGACGTTAAGAGCAACGGATGGACACAACTAAAACAAAATACTTTTCTTTGGGTATAGTGAGTGAGCTCCCCCAAGGGAACGGGCAGACCAGGTCGACAAACGGTTTCTGGGTTTAGATAATTACTACGGTAACATTTTTGCAGAATTTTCCAAAAATTTGTCAGTAATTCTGCTGAATTATTGACACACAACAAATTTGCACAAATTTGGGGAGGGCGTATCGCGTACGCCGGTTCTGCCGCTCACAACCCAATTCCAACTTGTCCGTGATACAGACGGGCCTAGAGAGTGGCAACGATATAGGCCTAGCGCATGTCCAGGTAATGATTGCAACTTTACATAAAGGTGAGAACTGAACAACTGCGAGTTCTGTCAACAAAAGATGTCGACGACATTGATATGCCTACGATACTGCAGTTGAAGATATGTGCCAGACAGAGTTAGCAACTCAGAAGCTGGTCGTTTCCTTGGCGTTGCTCGCCGCCTTGGGACTTTGCATGAAGTCCATGCCGTTTAGACCGCCTACTGGCCCTGCCTGAAAAACAAACACGACACGACATGAATTTTGAACGAAATCCAGCAACCAGTGTGTGGTGCCCGCCTGCAAGTTAGGTCTGATGCTTACCCCTTCCAAACTTTTATTTAAAAAACTAAGCTAGCAGTGATTTATAATTATGTCAGCAATTCTGCTGACAAACACATCCTATTTTTTGTCAAGATAACTGCTATACAGTATAGCCAAGTTATTCGAGTCACGTTTAGGCTAATAGGACTACAGGACCAAGATGAGCAGGAGTGAGTAGAGGCTTAACGTCCAACTCGACACTTCATAGGTCATTTCGAAGACGACGGCAGGTACTGTATACGTCAATCGAATAAGGCCTATATCCTCTTTGTCTTTGATTTCTCTTCTTCACCCAGAAGGCGTATAGGCCTACTATCATAATAAAAGCATTACAAAATTATGTAAATGTATCACCCGACCCCGTGTTTCATTTCAAGGAGTCATGACAGTGGGTGACAATGTATTCGATCACACGAACCTGTGAATAGCGGCGTGCCTGCATCTCAGCGCGTTCATCTTCCATGCGGATACGTTCATCACCAGGCAGGATGTGATCCAGCCAGTAAAGTTCGCTGCGTGTGAATACAAAGTCCATCAACTTGCGAATCGCCATCATCGCAAGCAGCTGTACCAAACACACGCATATGCCTCATCTTTCATTGCAATGCATAGTTTGCTGCCACAAGCAGCTTTCTCAGTCTTTCTGTCCTGATCTATTCTACAGTATATCTGTGTGTATATGTACGATTATATCTGTTCGCAATTTTTCACTACGCTGCACAGCACGCCGCACGGCATGACGTCAGTTATTGGCTGGCGCTGTAGACGGGTGTCATGCTAACATCTACCCTAGTAGGCTACACAATCTCTCCCCCACCGGTGTACTAATTACATAGCAGGGCGTCAGCCCAGTCGGCTCTGGTATTAGTATTAGTGAAGTTTGTTTGCTCTTCTATCTCAAGGCTTATTTCGTCATCGCCATTTTGTGACTTCAAGTTACGGTATGAATTTTTTTTACCTTGAATTCTACGGTACAGGGGCGTACGCAGAGAGTCGGGACTGAAGACCCGCGCCACCGCCGAATGCAGAATCGAGTAGTTTTTATAGAACTATTTTAGCAAAAATCCACATGTATTAATAAAAATACCACCAAGAAACACCATCAGTAAACCAAACAACCGTATTATTACAGTGTAGTAAACACATTGGTAGTTAAATCCGAGAACAGACAACAGCATCTGACCGTGAGTGGAAATGCAAGTGAAGTGATGGTGATTTCCTTGACAACCATGATGGCAGCGAAGCAGATGGCCTGGACGAGCGTGAAGAGATGAATACGACGAGTCTTGACGTGGCGCAGGTAGATGAGGTCTGGCTGGTACTTGACGGGCATAGGCAGGATGTACAGCCGCTCAATGAACTGCAAACACGCCCCCACAGCAAGACAAAATGCATACATTGAAATGATTGTGGAATC
>Ga0126335_1001146_pt1 | contig 14356 bp, 11 predicted proteins | sample OlaspJWI45metaG_FD_108409 | JGI IMG/M metagenome (GOLD analysis project Ga0126335, IMG submission 108409) | Marine gutless worms symbiont microbial communities from Oahu, Hawaii - Olavius sp. 1 OAHU.JWI-45 metaG | ecosystem: Host-associated > Annelida > Digestive system > Unclassified | place... | reverse complement strand
AATAACCGCGTGAAGAGATGAGTGGCTGAGATTTTACAAGGAATGGGTTGGAGAGGGATCGGTTTTTGGCAATAAGTTATTTAATTTCAACGTGTTATCTTTAAGTTAATGGCATTGGGTCGAATCAATATAAATAACTGAAAATATGCGAAATTCCTTTCTTTTTCGACATCCGGTGCCGTCAGCACCACGTTTTCGATCTCGGTCTGTGCTACCGGTCCGCTTTTAAATGGACGGTCTTTCCAGGATGACTTTGTGGGTGCGGGCGACTCCGTAACATTTCGCCAGGCACAATTCGTTGAAGCCGTTCTGATCGGAAAATGTGCGGCGCAGCTCCCAAAATTCGGGTTTGTTCCAGATCGCATCGGTCGATTCGGTGGTGGCGTTGCCGAGCATCATGTGCGGGTATCCTTCCGCGTAACAACAGGGATAGCAGTAGCCGTTCGGGTCGATGTAAAGATTGTCGAGCCCCTGGGGGCACCCAAAGACAGCCGTCCGCTTTAAATCGGGACGATAGGATGCATTTCGGGAGCGGTATGCTTCACTGTTTGTGACACTGGTGGAGGTTTTCAGTTTGACGAGGTCGACACCGAGCCCGTAAGCGAATTCGGGCAGGTCGGGGATTTGGTGCTCGTTTTCGGCCATCGGGATAAACTGAAACACCACCCGGGTTTTGTACCCCCCGCGGGACTTGAGCTCGCAAAACCGCTTCAGGTTAGTGATCACCTGTTTCAGATTGCCGCCCTTTCGGTAGGCGGCGTAGGATCGCTGGTCCAACCCGTCGATCGCAAACACGATTTGGTCCAGCCCGGCATCCAGCAGTCCCCGGGCGCGGCTTTCAGTAACCAGGCTGCCGTTGGATGTGACCCTGACTTTTGCTGCGGTGGATGCCTTGAGGAGCGACACGAACCCCTCAAGCTGCGGATGCAGCAAGGGCTCTCCGCGGGTGCCGTAGAGATTGACAATCCGCAGACCCGAAGCAATGGGGGCGATGATTTTTTCGGCGTCTTTGATTGTGGCTATACGCCGCGGCACCCAGTCGCGCAGATTCGTTCGGCACAGCTCACAGTGATAATTACATACATTGATCGGCTCCAGGTTTATTCGATTCAAGGGCAAGTCCGACGGATCGTCGCATGGCTGGGGAAGATTGATGGGCGCAATTTTCCGTAATTTAAGGCGGTTGATGATCTCTATTTTATCTTTGTGGTCGAACCGGTTTGTAACCAGTTGGAACCTGTCGTAATCTGGATTCGATGGGTCTGTTTTCATTGACTGACTACGTGGTAGATGGATGGGGTAAGGCCACTGCCCCACGTGGTTTTTTTGTTTATAAGCGAGTACATAAAGATTTGCGATGACGGACACGGAAATCCGTTTTTCTTTAGCAAGTTATACAACAGGATATCGGAATTCACAGCACGGGCCCGAGCATGGCAATGGCGTTATTCCATAGCCGACGGTGCCAGTCCCAGCCCGCCACCATTTCGCCGGTGACCGGTTTGGATTTGGCGATGTAGCTTTCCTGCCGCCGGCGCATGTCGGCGGTCAGTGACCGGTCGTAGAACAGGATGTTGTTCTCATAATTGAGTTCGAAGCTGCGGCGGTCCATGTTCGCCGAGCCAATCAGGGTGATGTCTCCGTCAAGGGTCAGGGACTTGGTATGCAACAGCCCGCCCCTGTATTCGAAGATTCGGACCCCGGCAGCCAGGAGATCGCCGTAATAACTTCGACTTGCCGCACCGACGATCCATGAGTCATTCCTGGCCGGGAAAATGATGGTCGTATCGACCCCGCGGCGGGCGCTTGCGCATAGCCCGGCCTGCATGGGATCGTCGGGAACGTAGTACGGCGTCGAGATGACCAACTCGCGGCGGGCCGTGTACATCAGCGACTCGAACATCTCGGGCATAGCGGAGTAGCGAACTGTCGGTCCGGTCCCGATTACCTGCGCCGGAATCCCGGGCTGGGTCGGCGGGATGGGCAGGCTCAGCAGATTGCTGATATCTTCGCCTGTTTCGGTCTCCCAGTCGCTGGCGAACAGCAATTGGTTCTGACGGGCAATCGGCCCCTCGAAACGCATCATAGCGTCCACCCACGGAGCATACTTCGCCTTGACACGAAACTCCGGGTCGGCACAGTTCTGGCTCCCGCAATAAGTGATGAGGTTGTCGATGACGATGATTTTGCGGTGATTGCGCAGGTCGATGCGGCCCTTCAGCGACCGCAACAGCGGATTGCCGATAGGCAAGGCGCTGGCCAGGCGGACACCGGCTGCGCGCATGGCCTGCCAGTGCTCCGAGCCGATCATGCTGCGCGAGCCCAGCCCGTCCGCCATGGCCCGGCAAGTCACGCCGCGTGCCGCCGCGCGCTTCAGCGCTTCCACGACCTTGCAACCGTTGTTGTCCGTCAGCCAGATGTAGAACAACAGGTGCACGTGGTCTTTGGCGTCATCGATGTCAGTCACAACGGAAGCAATGGTTGCGTTCGAGTCCTGCATAAGGTGCGCCCGGTTGCCGCCGACGGGGTCGAAGCCGTTGACCGTTTTACCGACATGAAACAGATGCGCGTAGCCTTGGGGCACATCGACCTGCAGATTATTTGCGTCCGCGCCTGCAGCTTCGGTCACATTTTGCAGACGTGAGATGACTGCACGCATCCGCGACACGCGGCGACGACCGATGTTCGTCTCACCCAACAGAATGTAAGCCAGGATGCCCAGCACCGGTAAGGCGATGATGACCACGATCCAGGCGATCCGCGAGGCCGGATCCCGATGGGGTCGCAGCAGCACCCTTACGATGAGCGCAATCTGAATGAGAACGTGCAGAATTACCAACCCGGGCGCCGTAAACGGACTCTGACTCATAAGTCACCTCCTTTCGTAGCTTTTCCATCTGCAGTTTTCATTAAATTTCTGCGATCTGCATTAATCTGTGTTCAATGGACGCGTTCTCTTTACTTCCATCTTTTCCATGTTTTCCAGCATCTTCGCTATTTTTTTTGTAGAATAGAAAACACGTTTCCAGTCGCGGCGCATACTGACCACCAGCCAGCTTTCCTTCTGGGCTTCGGCCAGCAGGTTCTGCACGCCATCAGTATAACGATACTCGCGTTTTTCGTCATCATGGCGAATGACTATGGCAAGGGACGGATGCTGCTGGCGGTACGCGTATTGCAGCATTTGCATATCGGCATCCGAACTGCCTACGGCCAGGATCGGTCTGTGTCCGCTGTAGCGTAAAAAATTGCCCGGTTTCCCATCGTGGATATTGACCGGCGGCACGTACTGCGAGGAACGGATGAACTGGATATCATCCGGCGTCATTTCATAGTGGGTACTGACGGCACTTCCGATAACGTTTTTGGGTGAAATGCCGAAGGACGGGACAGAAAACAGGCGAATAAATTCCATATCGCCATCAGCAACAATGTAGACCTCGAATTTGTTGTGTTTCAGGTAGGCAATCAGTTCGAGCATCGGCAGGTAGACCGCCTGGTAATAGGGCATCTGAAAGCGCGGCTGATCGGCCTGCATTAAAAACGCCCGGGCCTTTTTTACGTAATCGGTCTGGGACATATTGCTGAAAGTTTTTGCAAACAGATTCAGGGCCTGGAGCTTATTGAGCTTGCGGAAAAATTCGAACTCGCCGGTCGCGGCAGCGTGGTACTGCGGAACAAGCCGCAGATCCGGGTTTTTGGTCGCTTTTTCGGCCAGCACGGCAATAGTAAATGCCAATTGCGGATCTACCGGCCGGTCACACCAGATGGTGCCATCGAGGTTGATGGCTGCGATGCGCTCCTCCGGCGGGGTATAGGACGACCCGCCACGCCGGGAAACCGACTGGACAAATTCCAGGATATCCTGTTTAACCTTGCCTTTTTCCCAGGACGGCAGAGGATCCCCCGGATTAACCTGGTCAAACATGCCCGACCAGGGCGTTTCAAAAGCGTATCCTGTCTTTGTCGCAACCGGTGAGGAAATGAACAGTGCCAGAAGGAGGAGACCGGAAAACCTTAATGCATTCGAGCGCTGCATGCAACGTATCCTTTCGTTTTCGTTGTTTGGGCACCCCGGGGTCGAGGATCCATCCTGTCGCTTTGGATGCAATTCACTGCCCGGTCTATTTCAACCGTGATGGCAAACGGATTCCCCATACCGCCAACGGCGGGGCGGCGGGGAATTTTGCCAACTGCGGGACTGCATGGCTGTCCAGGGCTAGAATATCTTTTTCAGACCTTTACCGATATCTTCCAATAACGTATCTGATTCTTTAACTCCCGTCTCAAGGCCTTTGCCGATCTGCCTGGCTTGAGCGGTGCGGATTCGGGGGCCTGCCAGGGGACCTTCGATATCGATCCGGATGCGGGTCACATCCGCCAGCGCTTTTCCCACGAGCGGAACATAGTTGAGCGCCTTATCAACTGTTGCCAGAGGCACCAGGAGCGCATCCATTTTCAAGTTCTGATGGATCAGGTCAATTTTCCCCTGACCGTCTACGGTCATGGCATTACTTCCGAAATGGTACTGGCTGATGTTGAGGCTGCCTTTGTCAAAAGATGTCTGGGCGCTGATCGTTTCAAAGGGTATGCCCCGGTCCGACAGATCCTTTAGTAAACCGCCTGAGAAAAGGCTCCTGATGTTGGCCATGGAAAACAGTTTCGCGAACATTTCGCCGGCCTTGCCGACCCGGTTCAAAATTCCCGGACCCAGGGATGCATCCAGTTTTCCCTCGAGGCTCGCCAGCGTTTCGGTGGTGCTGCCGGTGCGGCCCTGCAGCTGACCCTTCAACGTCAGCGGTCCGTTGAGTGGCAAATTGTCAATTCCGAGCGCCGGCGTAACGGATGCCAACGGCAACGCGCGGATATCCGGCGCTACCGAGAAGCCGATGTGATCCAGGTCCCGCAGGTCGGCCGAACCTTTGGTGGCAAAGCTTCCATTATCAATTCCGAAATTCAGGTCGTAGCTTTCGATAACACCCTGCTTGTAAAGAAGGTCCAGGTTCAATTTTTCAAATCGCAGCCCTTTGTATCGGCCCTGATCTGCCCGCACCTTAAGATCGGCGGTCAACTTGCGGGCCAAAGTCGGCAGTTCTGACTTGCCGGCCCTTTGATCGGTTGACGGCTTTTGGGCGCGCCGATCATCCTTGCCCTTTGAGGCGTACGGCGGCAGAAACCGGTCCAGATTCAGATCGGGCGAGGTGACCCGCATGATAATATTGGGTTCCACCGGATTGGATACCTGTCCCGACAAAGATAGGTTCTGGTCATTGACCTGCATGCTCATGGTTTTAATATGGGCGCTGCTGCCGCTCAGCTTTAAATTTAAGTCCCCCTTTGCAACGGCCAGGTTGGATGCAGCCAATCGGAAGCCGGCGTCGCGGGTGGTCACGGTTCCTTTGAGCCGGGTTTTTGCGGGAGCAGCATAGGGGACGTGCACATCTACATCCATGTCGAGCAGTCCCTTTAACTGCATTTTTCTCGCTGGTGGCAGTAATTCGGCCAGGTGGGAAAGGTTCACTTTTCCGGCATAGGCTTTAGCGGAAACCAGCATTTTGGGAGACCCGATACCTAAAATCCTGCCGGACAGCCGAACCGGCGCCCGGTTGATCCGCACGGTCATATCCCGCGCGGTGATATTCATTGTTTTTTCACGGCTGAATATTACCTGCCCTTTGAGGCCATCCAGGACAACGGCCGCGGGATGGGTCCGGGCCCGAGCATCATCAATAACCAATGATCCGTCGGCCGTCCAATCGTCGGGCTTGCGCTGGTCAAAATCGGCGCGCATATCGATATTGGCCGAAACCGCGAGGCTTTTCAGGCCGTATTCCAGAAGCAGTTTTTGGGCCTGTGCGTTACCGGCAGCCACTGTCTTCAGCGGTCCCTTGGCCCTGAGGGATAGCTTGAATTGATCGGTGATGTCCGTGGCACGCATATTCAGAACAGGCAGGGCGATGGGCCCGAGCCTGGCCTGGACGTTTTCAGCCACCAGTACATTCTTTGCGAGAAACACTTTTCCCGTTAATTCTTCAATTTTAGCCGGTGAAAGTCCGCGCGGCACCGTGATATCGGTAAACCGGGTGACGAGCTCTACCCGCGGCAGCAATTGTTTGGGGTCTTTGGGCAGCCTGGAAAGACTAATTTCAGGCAAAGACAAAGCTTCGATGGTGATAAAGCCGCCGGTATCCAGAATCTTTTTGGCGGGCTGAGCCGACTGGCCCAATTTTTCCCAGGGCACCATCGATGACAGCAACGGCAGGTAAATTTGCGACGTTTTGACATTCTGCAGCGTTACCGAAGGATTGTGCTGCCAGTCATCGACCTTGCCCTGGATGTCCAGTGTAAACTGTTCGTCGGCCGAAGTTCCGGCAGCCGGTAACGCTATAATGGCGGATGCCTGGGACAGGGTTACAACCCCGGGCTCTATGGTCGCCCTGGCGTTGAGTCCCTGAAACAGCGCCGGTGTGTAAACGGTTTTTACCTCAAAATCTTTTAACCCGGCATTTCCCCGGAGCTGAAAGTCTGCCGGCCGGGCTGTTTCCAGCTCAACGGTTAAATCCAGATCGATTGTGCCGACAACCTTTTGCATTCCGATTATTTCCAGCAGCTTTAACAATTCCTCATCGGCGGTTGCATCCAGTAGGAGCCGGCCGATCATTGCAGCCTCGATCTTTGGTTTTTCCAGTAATTGGGTGATTCTGGCAGAAACCGGGGGCAGCGCGACCGATGCGATCCGGGCTGTCAGCCCCTGCACCTGCGCCGCTCCTTTTGCCAGTTGAACGGTCCCTTCTATGTTTTGTATTTTGGGTATTTTCGGTGTGGGCTGCATGGACACCCCGGTGATCCGGGCGGTCATTTCGATTCCCGGCATCAGCGCGGCAAGGTTTTCGGGGAGCCTGGTGAGACTGATCTCCGGCAGGACAGCCTTAGATATTGTAATTTTGCCGCCCCCCTCGAGAATTGGCCGAATAACAGCGGCATTATCGCCCAATTGCTTCCAGGGGATCAGGGGTATTACACCGGCCAGGGGTAAATCAGAAGAAAATTCAACATTTTTGATCACCGGCGCCGTGTTCCAGTTGTGCAATAAACCGCGTGCATCCAATGCAAGCGCACCTTGCTTTAAGCCGAATTTTTCGACCGTCAGATTTTGGGGATCGAGATTTATCTGAAAGGTGACGGTTGTGTTACGTCCCGGAAGTGCGCTATCCCACAAAGAAGGATTTGTGTAGGTCAATTGGCCAAGATCGATTACTCCCCGGGCCTGCAAGTTTTGGCCCAGATCGCCCTGGTAGTTAATTTCCAGCGAGATACTGCCGCCGAGCTGATTTTTTAACCGGTCGTTGGTTAAATAGGGCTTGACGGCATCCAGATTGAAAGCGTTCAGGGCAGCCTTCAGCTTGAGATCGGGGTTTTCAAGCGTGAGGTTTTTGGTCAGTCCGCTGAAGGTTCCCTGCGCTCTAAGTGACCCGATTCCGGCCGGGGCGCTATCCTGTAAAGATAAATTGAAGGCCATGACTTTTTCCGGCGCTAAATTGGCAGCCGCCAGGTCAATATCGGAAAACAGATACACCAGCGTTTGGCCGGGCAGCGACAACGCGTCGACAAGTTCAAATCGTTTTATGGCCACTGCCAGCTTCTGGATTTCAATTTCAACCGGCAATTGGACACCTGCAGATTTTGTGTTGTCCGCCGGCGGGCCTGCGTCCTTCGTTTGGGGTTCAAGCCTGAATTTGACCGCGGCGCTTTCGAGCTGCAGATTTTGCAGTACGATCTTTCCGGTCAACAACGGGGGAATCGATACGCTGGCATACATGCGAGTGAGATTGATATCTCCGGGAAAAGCCGTGGCAGCGCTGATTGAAAATCCATCTACTTTCAACCAGATTCGATGCGCAATACCCCATGAGATGTGTCCTAACGTCACCTGACCGCCGACGGCTTTTTCCACCTGAGAGACGATGACGCTATGGTAGCGGTTGAGATCCAGAAGCATGGGTGTGACAATCCCAATGATGATCAAGACCAGGACCAGGCTACCCAGGATAATGCCTATTTTTTTCCATGTTCGCGGTTTCATATTTATCAGGTTACCCCCATCCCATGTGATTCTTTACGCCGCTTGAATTGCTAAAGCCAACTCATAGCAAATGGCGAGCACCAACAACATGGATAAAAATCGATTGACTCTTTTCACCGGTTGGCTTGCACCCGGTGACTCGGCCTTCAGGCTTTTTGCGGGTGAAGGTGCCCCCCTGTGACCTGCCGGAAACGGTATCAATCCAGATCATAGCGATTGGACCGTTGAGGCATGCGCGAAAAATTTAGATCATCAGAACTTCCCAGGTATTGTTGAAGTATATTCTGCCATTGCCGCCCACGGATCTTTTCCAACAAAATACGGTTGATCGGTTTACGCAAAGAACTGTATGGTGGTAAGGCGATGCCATAATCTTCACGGTAGAAGATTTGCGGTAAAACCTCAAGATCCCTCATCAACTGCTGATGGATCAGGTAATGCAGAATGGGGGCATCGTATACCAGCGCTTCAATAGAACCCTCCCTGACGGCCTGCAAGCCTTCCAATGCAGTTTTGTATGAAGTATATGAGATCCGATTGTCCAGCAAATAGGACTCACCGGTCGTGTTTGCAATCGCACCGACGCTCACATCGGGCAGGTCCTGTGGTCCCTTGACTGACACATCCAGGTGTGCCACCGTAAGGGTTGATGTGATCGTCGCCGTAAAGATGGATACGATTATAATCGCCAGCAGCATCCAGATAAACGCTATAACGCGCCCCCCGAAGGTAATTGGCGCTTTGTCTCCATAACCAACTGTGGTCATGGTGACAGCAGACCACCAGAAACCGGACCCAATTCCGGATGCGGTATCGCCACCGAATTGTTCCGGATTTTTTTTATGTTCAAACCACCACATGAGTGTCCCCAAGGTCAGCAAGAGCACACAAAGACCGATCACAACTTTCAGAAAATGGCTCGTAAAAATCTTTTTTAAAACGACAAGCCAGGGGGTTTTGTGCTTTGAGGCAGTTGCGATGCCAAGACCGGTGACGTAGTAAGGGTGGCTGAAGTCGCAGATCTTCTCGTTATCCGCGGTTACGGACAGTGCTGCAACGGCGACGTCCAGAGAGCCGTCAGCAACCCCGCTAATTAAACTCTGGACCTCCAACTCCCGGAACTCGAACGGACGGTCCAGCTCGGCGGCAATCTGACGCCAGAGATCGATGCTTACACCAATCCAGGTGCCCTCACTATTTTGCATTGCGAACGGGGGCGCCACTTTGGTCCCGACGATCAATGTCCGGTCAGCTTTGCCCTGGCCCTGCGCCTGGGTGCAGAGGCCAACCAGAATCATCAGCGGTATTATGACCCCGGTTAATCTGTTTACAAAACCCATTTTGCCTGTCTTTGATATTTATGTCCGCGATAGTTTAAAATAAGGGAGGCCTGTCTGAGAGTCAAACTCAGTTTTATTGCCCATGCGGCCGAACCTGGGGTCCACGGTGGAATCGTCTTTGTCCGTTGCCCAGCAGAGCAGCACACCACGCGGACCGAACTTCTCCTTGAAGGCCGGGTTCTTCACTCCCGGGTAGTCGAGCTGCTCGGGTTCTTCCTCGGCATTGAGGTGATAGAGGTTGCCGTAAAGCTCGTCAAAGCGGTGCGCGCCAATGGCCGGCAACCGGAATGACAGTTTCCGATGATTTCAGGCCCTGAGGCCGTCCTTCCACTTTGGCACCAACCGCTTCTAATGGACATCTTTGGACGTTTGGTCCCCGGCCGCGAATATCTTTTGCCACATCGCGCGATCCAGGTCTTTCTTGAGTTTGGCCCTGAGACGGAGTATTTGATCCTGGTGTCCGGTCCGCAGGGTTTCGAGCTCATCCAACACCGATGTGAATTCGCTTCTGGCGACGAGCCGTTTTCCAGTCAACAGCTGATCCAGTGACTTTCTCGCTTTGTCGACCTTCTCGGAATTCGCCTTGGTTGCTTGTTCCAACTCGTCGATCACGGAAAGGGCGAGTTCACGCTGATCCCCGGCGACGATATCCGCCTTGACGGCATGTTTCAGTTGCTCGATGTAGTGAATCATAGGGTCAGCACCTGAACTCGATCCATACAGTAAATAACCAACAAGTAATGCGATTAACATTTTCCTTATCCTCCTCTGGGATCACTGAATTGTTTTCAGATAATCTTCGACGGACTTATCGCGAACCTTTGACAATTTCTTCCACTCCTCAGGCGTGAGCAACTGCATCATCTGCTGGTGTATATCAAGCGCATCGTTCTGGGCCGCGGAGATTCTCGCATCCTGGCGCGCAAAGAATTCCTGAAAAGCGCGATCTGTCGTGTCGTAGTCGGCGTTCAGCACCTTAAATTTTTCCAGGTAATCCTTGGTGTCCTGATCCAATTGGATCAGGTTGTTGAGTAATTTTCCGTACAATTCCGCGGCACGCTCTGCGCGCTTCGGGTCCGTGACCGTCTTCAACGTCGCCTCACGCAGTGTGTTGAAGGCTTGTTGTTGCCTGTCGGCCACGGTCAGTTGCCTGTGACTGCAACCGGTTATAACTGCGGCTGCCAATGCAACCACGATCAAGAAACTGGCAGCAATAGTGATTTTGGGTATCATAACAACCTCCTTTCAGGAAAAATGTGGTCTTGCCGGGGCAGACGCATCCACGGACAATGCCCGGTGCCTGGTTGGAGGCACTAAATGAAATTGGCACAAAGTGCTTTTTAGGCGAGGTTCCGAGTGTACGCGGCAGACCGAATGCGTGAATCAATCCCCACGCAAAATCCGTGCGCCGATGAACCAGGCAGGCCATCCTATGGCTTACGCGGCGGCCCGATCTGCGGCGTGCGCACCGGCTTGGCCATGCCGAAGAAAATCGTCACGCCCTGGCCGCCGCAGCGGGTCGAGAGGGCTTCCTCGGAATCGCCGAAGCAGCTTTCCCTGTTCTGCCAGTTGTTGGTCACCCACAGATCGCCCGCCGGACTGATCTGCACGTCAACCTGCATCTGCAGGCCACCACCCACATAGCCGCCGGGAGGCGAAATCTGGTCGCCGGTCTTGAACCCGGGCGGGCAATTTTCGGTGCGCACACCGCAAAGCTGTGTGAGGGGGTTATGCGGGGGGCCGAAGTTCGAGATCCAGACATTGTCGTTGCCGTCCACCGTCGCAGCCCACGGCCCGGGGAGTCCGCCCCCCGTGAACGGCGAGCCGGGATATTGCGTGCCATCCGGCCGCAGCAGCGTCACGCTGCCGCCGTCCTTGCCGGTCTGCTTCGACAACTGCCTCGTCAGCGTCCGGTCTGCGTTGCCGCCGGTTTTCAGGACGGCGATGTCCTCGACGATATCGAACATCCCCCGGTCGAAGTTGCCCAGGCGATTGGTGACCCAGACGTTGCCCTGGCTGTCTATGCCGAGCCCGCTGCCGCTATAGCCGGTCTTGAATTTCTCGGCCTTGCTCGGGTCGGCGGCCGGGAAGCGCGTCACGTGGGCGCCAAAAGCGTTGGTGACCCAGATACGGTCCTGCTGGTCGATACCCAGGCCGAACGGCCCGACGAAGGATTTGCACGGTTCGGCGTCCTTCCTGCCTTCGCAGACGATCCGGCCTTTGCTCAGGTCACCCTTGGGGAAGTGGACGAGCTGGCTCTTCGTGATGCCCAGGGCCCATACGTCGCCATCAGGGACGACTATGATGCCCTGCATCAGGCCGAGCCGGCCGTCGAAGGTGATGCCCTCCGGCGGCGTCAAGGGCTTGCCGGTCTTGTCGAACACCGCGATCGCCTTGGTGCCGTAGGTCGAGAACCACGCGTTGTCCTGCGCGTCGACTGCCAGGCCAAAACCCGGGCCACCGATGCCGCCGCCCGTAAATCCGGTCGTATTGGGCGACAGCGGCTTGCCGTTGGGATCGAACTTGCTGGCGTTGCCGTTCCAGAGCGTGTCCTGTCCCTGCCAACCTGCCAGAAAGTTGTTGGCCGTCCACAGGTTGCCCTCGCTGTCGAACATCGCCTTGCCGCCGGCACGATAGCCGCCGCCGTCGAACTTGAGCGGCAGGACCCAGGCACTCGGTGAGAAGCTGAGGTAGGGCCCGTACGGCACCGGCCGCATGATCTTGCCCTTCGGAATCGGGTAGTAAGCCTCGAGCAGCGCAAACACGCGCTTCGGCCGGTACCACGGATACTTCGCAATCGACTCGGCTGCCGTCAGCGTGTTGGTGGGGGTGCCTCCGCTGGGCCCCGTCGCCGCTGTAAAGAGCCGGTCGCACGCCTCGGCCGTCACCTGCGTCACGCAGCCCGCGAGCGCATCGGCCAGCGTGTTGAAGTTTGCCATGGTAGGGGTCTGGGCGCCGTTGAGCGAGTCCTGGATGACGTCTCCCAAGCCGCCTGTCCCAAGATCCACAAAACTGGGCACGTTGCCCGCCGCAATCTTGAGGCCGAGCGCGGGACCCTTGATCGCGGTGCCGTCGAGGAACTGCGCGTGGGTCCACACCGAGGCGACGGTCGTCATCTCGTTGATCGTTACCTGGGCCGGCGGTTTGCTGCCCAGCACCGTCATGAGCGCTATGGCAGGGTTGTCTCCACTCGCCTTGTTGGCGGCAGGCTGGCCGCCCTTGGCGACCAGATACAGCACGGCGTCGGCGCTGCTCGAATACTTCATGGCAAAGCGGCCATCGGCACCGGTGCGTGCCTGCGCCAGTTGCTGGGGAGCACCCGCCCCGGCCGCCCGCAGAGTCACCGTCGAGCTGGCAATCGGAGCACCTGCTCCAAGGACCTGGCCTTCAAGTTCAGCTGCGGAAGCCGATCCGGCAGCTAAAACCAGTACAGCAATCGACGTATACAGAATTGAAAACATCTTCGTTGTGGGTCTCATTTTTTCACTCCTTTTTTTATCTTCATAAGCAGTTCAGCCTGTTTCATCTGGACTAATTTTAGCAAATGCATTGCGTGGAAGCGGCATGAGAGCACAACCATTTGGGGCGCTTCCCGGCCGTTGCCATGCTATTGAGCATGGCGAGCCTTAACGGCAGCTTCAACTTGAGCCTTTACGGCTTCCAGGTCAAATGATGCACTTAATTTGTATTGTCATTGAACTCTCCTGTTTATCGTCTGTCAGGCATAACGCAGATGCTCAATCAGTTGTGTTATCCGACTATTGGTCAAACGCAAAGATACGCGACCAGTCGTTCTTCATGCTGATAACGACCCAGCCCTGCTTGTGCGCCTCGTTGTACAAGGCCTGGGTGAAGGCGCCGACCTTGGTGTCAGGCAGCCCCAGGGCCGGCCCGTCGTTCCAGGACGGCAGGGCATTATCGGCGGCGATTGCCGAGTTGGCCGTCAAGGCCGCCGCTAATATGACCGCCGTATTCGATAAGATAGAGGTTTTTACGGCTGACACTTTCAGTTTTTGCTCCTTTCCTTGCGGCTGTTTCCAGTGGATTTGAGATTGAACATCAGCGAACATCCCACGCCGACGCAATGCGTCGGAGTTCATTATTGAAAGAACTTTTTAGCTTCAGTGTATGACCGTGTTTTTATTGAATCGATAGATCCCGGTTTCTGAACACACCGTTTTTGGGTTCACCCACTCCAGTTCCGACGATCGGGAAACCGAGTGGATTATCATTTCCGGCCGTCGGCTCAGAAGGCTCCTGGTTCCCATCAAAACCCTGAATCCGGCCGACCGCAGGTGGTCATTCAACGCTTGCCGGGTCTCCCACTCTGCGACCCAAAATAAATCATTTTCATTCTCGGCATTCTGGTAGAAGTTCGAATCCACACATCCTTTTTCCTTTCGTATCTGCTCAACAAGCGATTCGATGGTCAGCCAGAGCTCTTTGCGTTTTTCAGGCCGCACTTTCATGTTGATGAAGGTGATGATCATGTGGATTGTCTCCGTGAGACGCAGGGGGTTTTAAAGCTTGAAACTGTTTATCTTTGTTTAACCAAATTTTATGCCAACGGCTGCAATCTAATCAAATTATCTTTAAACTATTAATATAATTATTAAAATTTAATTAAACCAGGTTTCTGAGAGCCTTTTTTTTAAGGGGATTTCCGTGGGATATCAAGGAAACGTTCAATATCGCGGAAATTGCCAGGTTAGTTCGCTTCGCTCCGATTGGGATCAATCATCAATCGGTTCTTAAATGCCAGAGATTATTTCAGGGAATAGCTTACAATTTTTTTTGACAGGATCTAATGGATTGGTAACGTTCAAAAGTTGTGGCACGGACATGTTTCAGCATGAACGAGCTGGATCCTGAAGTTGCCTTCGATGCCTAGCTTATTTTTCCAATATTGTTGCCATTTTTCTTTGGAGTATTT
>Ga0126335_1001145_pt1 | contig 14367 bp, 12 predicted proteins | sample OlaspJWI45metaG_FD_108409 | JGI IMG/M metagenome (GOLD analysis project Ga0126335, IMG submission 108409) | Marine gutless worms symbiont microbial communities from Oahu, Hawaii - Olavius sp. 1 OAHU.JWI-45 metaG | ecosystem: Host-associated > Annelida > Digestive system > Unclassified | place... | reverse complement strand
AAGTAATACACAATAACACAATATAGTCGCAAGTCCACAATACTCCCCTCGCCCACACGACTCGTCAGTCCACTTCCAGTTCCCTCACACTTCTTCAGACCACCAGTGCACTGCACGCTGATCTCCAGCGGTGTCCTCTGTGAGATGATCTCAGCGTCGCCCGCTCACCGCTTATACACTGTCCGACAGCCCAGACGACAAAGGAAGGTCACCATGTGGCCCCACCCCTCGCCGGTCACGCTCCGGCGAACACCAGACAATGGAAGGCTGCCACTCGTCTGTGGCGCCGCGCTGCTGAAGTCGTTCAAACGTGACGTCGCGCCGGCTGGCCGTGATAACTAGATATTGTCCAGACACGCCGATCAAAGGTCATCTTACAGCACCGCTGACCGCTGTGGCTTGCCCAATGTTACAGTGTGCTATATGCATACTGTATGTCGTGACTGTCCACTTCTGATATTGTCCATTGATGCTCAGCTCAGTTCATTTTGGACATTTATTATTGTTGATGTAAGTGACTCTGATGATAAGATTATGGGTCATTAACATCTTGTATGTATGATTGTCCTGGCTTGTCAGGTTTGGGTACTTCAACTGCCAAGGAGGCTAAGGAGTACTTTTCTGACATGGTTCGTCACCGAATTCCATTCAAATATTCGAGTGCTGAGGATGATACAGCCATTGAGCTGGTAAGTTGTAAAGACATTCTGCTTCAGTTTTGTTGTCACTGATTGAACTGTGATGCAGTAGACCTGCGTTAGTGAGTAGCAATAATAATGTTATTTATGATAACAATTTGATTGATAGTAATGTCATGAAATGTACAGAGTCAGAGCAGGAGTTATTGGTTGATGAATTTAGAATGATGCCAAGTAGCTGCTGGCCTACATATCAAGTTATCATAATAGTCCACCTGTAGCCTGGTACTATCCACCACCTCCATAACAATTTATTATTTTATAATTATTACTTGGGTCTTACACAAGCTTAGCAGAAGGTGGAGACTACTTAGACATTGTTGGTGTGCAGCTTGTGCCCATAATGTTGAGTCATGTAATTACTTTTGAAATATATTATTGTTTCATTTCAGCCATTTAATCTTGTCTGATTTACCTGGATGGATGTTGTGTATATTGTAGGCGTTCAGCAAGAAGAAGATAGAGGAGCGTAAGCAGTGGTTGACTAACTGGATGGAAGAGCGCAAACGAAGAGCTGAGTTGAACCTGCCTGAGGTCAGCTGAGTTGTTGCTTTGTTGCTGTACATGTAGTTATATGTCCTTTGTATTGTACACACTGAGCATTTGTGCATAATATGCACATTATAGCAGCTGCAACTACTGTTAACTAGTGCATAAGTTGCTCACGTATAGCCTAATTCTGGTATAAATTTAGCTTTTTTGTGGCTATTTTATTATGCAAGGACTTAAAACTGGTGCAACATGTGCAGCATTTCTAAAATCTGACAATATCACTAAAATAATATGTACTAACCAGTATGTCTAAGCGTGGCATGATTTTTTGGTCAGTTGACTTAGCAGTTTTAGCTATTTTTGTTTGCAAGGAGCATAGTGTATTCCAGGTTTGATAACACAAGTAAATGGCATGCATGGCCTTCCATTTTGTTTGTACATCAGTGACATGCTTGTCATCATGGGATTAAAATTAATATTAACTTCTGCTGATGATATTACCTTGAAACTCATGCTAAGAGTTTTGCTGAGCTTGTTGTACCATACAGTAACACAACAGACATGGCACACACTGGGTTTCTGGATTTACCGACATCATTGGTCATTTACGCTGTGTGCTGCTGCTGCAGTTGTATCTGTATGGCAAAGACACAAAGAAGGTGACATACAACGAGTTTGTGAATCGTGAGTTGGTGTTGTTCAGCAATATGGACAATGAACGATCAATTCCTTCTCTTGTTGATGGCAAGTGTCATCTTCATTGTTGTGTGTTAACATTTCTCACCTCGATGTGGCATCAAACCTGAAAATATTGCTTTTCATGAACTGACTACTAATGCATTTGTTGTCATGGTTACTTGTGCCTGGTTATTATATATGTTGTCATCATTGACATCATCATCATTAGAGTAACAATTGCCAGAACATGTTTCGGTGGCACAAGTTGAACAGATAAACGTGTGAGTCTCTCGTGGCAATATGAAGAGCTTAGTCAACACGTAATTCTCTAAGCCTGATCTGTGACAGAATGTTGTGTGTATTCTCCCATTAGAATTGATTAGATGAGAGACAGTTATGTCTTTTAGTGTAGTATTTGTCTTATTAAGCTGATAATGCCTGTTTCTGTCAAGGCACTTGTTTGCTGTATGTTTACCTGCATGCAAGCTGCGAGCAGGTATTGTTTTTGTCAGCATCTGTGTGTCTGTCCGCACAAAATCTTGAAAACTACTGATCAGAATTGATTTAACTTAGTAGTCATATGCTCCATGGTGAATGCTAGAAGTGGTTGGAGTTTGGTGGCCTTTGACATTGGGCTATTTTCGTTTCCAGCTCAGGCTGTACCTTTCAAATGGTTTTACATAGCAACTTCATTTTTCGTATGGTGATACATCTGCAGAATATCTAAGTCACGGTTCAGTTTCAGGGTCATGGGTCCAATGTCAAGGTCATGGAAAGTGCTGGGACTTGGTCGGAATATCTGTTACGATAACACTCAAAGTAATTCAGAGCTTTTGACATTTTGACCTTTGACCTTGAGACACCAGTTCAAGCTCTAAGTTTTGAATGTCTTAAGCTAGCAGCTTCATTTTTGGTGTGAGGTACATCTTTAGAATATCTAGCTCACCTTCCAGATCAAGGTCGTCCGGTTGATCTCAAGGTCACAGTTGCAAAACAGCGGCAGCACACTGGTCTGTGCTCCCCTCAGACGCAGTTTAATCGTTATTGTGATATTATTGGAAACATGTTCACAAAGGTAGTTTTGAGTAATGTCATAATTACCGTGTTAACTGCTACATGTCAGGTTTCAAGCCAGGCCAGCGTAAGGTGGTGTTTACATGCCTGAAACGCAACCTGGTGAAGGAGATAAAAGTGGCACAACTTGCGGGATCTGTTGCCGAGCATTCAGCTTACCACCACGGCGAGGTGAGCAGTGCTGTTGGGTTGAATGTTATATAAAGACAACTATTACATGTATTGTTGGATGAAGTGGTAGAATTTTTAATTACTTCAATGTGTGTATTAGAGAGCTGCTTGGAGACAAACATTTGTACCAATCTTCAGCCATCTGTGTGAACTTGGAAGTTGTCTCCAATTATTCATCTTTAAACGTCTCCTTATCCATTACTGCACAAGTTGTTTCCATCCCAATCCTCAATCCCATATGTAAAATCCCATCCTCCCCATCACTGTTAGCACTTGCTGGCAATCAGATGTAATTGTAGTTAAGGAATGTCCTTTTTATGCTTCATCCATGTGGCTAAAACTTGTGAATGTGACCAAATATGAAACATACCACAACGTTGAAATGTATTTTCTCTGAAGTGTACAATTCATACACAATTGCATTGCAGTATGAGTTATGCATGAAAGTGATCTTCATAGTAAAGACATTGACTGCTGTGGTATTACCACTGCTGTGCACTTTCATCCTTGCTGTAACCCTACAATAGTCCACTCCACACACAGTATTATTACAAATATCAGTCATATGACTGCAGTGTTCCCGAGGTTACTGCAGCATCGCTGCGTCCCCATTACCATGCAGGTCTCTGATGTGAATTCAGTGTCTGTTGTGGTATTTAGCAATCCCTGATGGCGACCATTGTCAACTTGGCACAGAACTTTGTCGGCAGCAACAACATCAATGTCCTGATGCCAATTGGTCAGTTTGGAACTCGTCTTCAGGGTGGCAAAGATTCTGCCAGCCCTCGTTACATTTTCACCATGCTCAGGTCAGCTCTCCTAACCTGTCATATTTTACTTGTCACAGCAGTTCTTGCTTTGTGTTGATTTTGGTGTGCAATTGCCCACAAAAAGTCAGCTCTCCTAACCTGTCATATTTTACTTGTCACAGCAGTTCTTGCTTTGTGTTGATTTTGGTGTGCAATTGCCCACAAAGTGTTTAGAACCAAGAACCATCACTGCGTCCATCAGTTATAGTCTCCTTGTATTTTGTGATTCAGGCATTTTTAATAGTGATTTGCATTATTACAAAATTGCTAGAGAGCATAGATGCATTGTAATTTTTATTAATTGATTACTGAATCAAGATAATGTTTTGTTACGTTGTTGTGCATTCTAGTTCATTGGCGAGACACATATTTAATGTTCAAGACGAGCCTTTGTTACGTCATCTGAGAGATGATAACCTGAGAATTGAGCCAGAGTGGTATATGCCTGTCATCCCGATGTTGTTGGTGAACGGTTCTGAAGGCATTGGAACGGGCTGGAGTACCAAGATTCCCAACTACAATGTGCGAGAGATTGTGAGCAATTTGAGACGCATGCTCGATGGCCAGCAACCAACCGCTATGGTATGTACGGTAATGAAATCATTAGGCTGTTGTGTTCTGTTTCTTTGTGAAGACTGTGGCACTAGCTAGGTTTTATTGTAGCCACAGTCACTGCTGAGGCGGGCTCTAAGGCTAGGCCCAATGTGCAACTCACGTGTGTGTGCACTGTGCAAGGGTAGTATGATGAGTAGGTGTTAGGCTATATTAGCTGTGAATGTCTATGGTTTATCTTGTCATTTTGTTGGTTTTATTATTTGAGTAAGCAGCCGGGGTAATGTACGACTATGTAGGTACCATCGTTCAAGAACTTCCGTGGCACCATTGAAGTGATTGACAGTGAGCGTTATGTCACAAACGGCGAGATTGCGATCCTGGACGATCAGACAATCGAGATTACTGAATTGCCGATCAGAACATGGACGCAGTCATACAAGGAGTCCGTCTTGGAACCAATGCTTCAGGGCACAGACAAGACACCTGCTTTCATCACGTCAGTAGTTCTGAATGTGTTTTATTTGTACTGCATTTTAAAGTTATTTTAGCTTTACGGTTGAATCATTTCATTGTTCTTACAGTGCAGTTTGTGTGGAAATGTTACTGCAGATTTTTGCATCAAATCAGCTGTGCTGTTTGTTGTAAATGTATGTAGAGAATACGATGTTACATATGTGTACAGTATGAAACTTTGAAAAGTGTTGATTGAAGATAAAAAAGAGTATTCAAACTGTTCCTGGCTGCATCTGTACTGCAGTTGTACATAGTAATGAGCACACTCATAGTGACAGTTGTTACGAGCCGATGGGTTTAAGTTTAGGTTCACTTTTTGTATGTTTACTATTTTTAACTCAGGCCTGTGTGTAGGTACCAGTTCAGTCAGTTGTGTTGAAAGACTTCTAAAGTGATCTGCTGTGTGTTAACTCTACTTACTCACTGAGATGTGAATGTCTCGGTGTAGAAATAGTACATTTGTTGTAGTGACTACAAGGATTACTGCACAGATAGCACAATCCGATTTGTGGTCAAGATGTCAGCTCAGAACCTGAGTAAGGCTGAGCAGGCAGGACTGCATCGCACCTTCAAACTACAGACAACATTGTCAGTCAGCAGCATGGTATGCCATACTTAATTTTGCTTTCGTATTAAGAACACGGGAGGTCAGCCGAGATCATGGCCTGAGATTAGTCAATATGGAGCCATCAGCTGGTCATATGCAGTGGCGAGTGAGTGAGTTAACACCAAGAGTTATCGTAAAAAGTATTGTAATATTTTAAATGAATGAAATATTTATTGCATGCTAGTAGCTTGTGGATACAGTGGTCATTGATAATGCTGAGTGCTGTGATTGCATTGTAGGTATTGTTTGATGCCGCCGCGTGCATAAAGCGTTATACAAGCGTCGATGAGATCCTCCATGAGTTCTACGAACTGAGACTCAAGTACTATGTGAAACGCAAAGAATACATGGAGGGCATGCTGCTTGCTGAGTCTATGAAACTAGCAAACCAGGCTCGCTTCATCTGCGAGAAGATTGATGGACGTATAGCTATCGGTAATGCCACGCTTGTGCCCATATTGTGCATCATGTAAAACACAGAAAACAAATGTACATCGGTTGAATTGCATTGAACAACTGTTTCTTTGATTGTTTTCAAATTTTTCAGTTTTTGAATTTGTAATTGACATAATTAGCAGTGTGTATAATAGAGCTTGAGGCGATCAAAAAATTGATTGTGCCGCATAGGGTAGCTGATTGATTTTGTTTGGACTTGGATATCATTGTGTTTGCTTAACGTACATCACCAGTCACCCACGATGAGTGCCTAGCAGGATGCGTGAGTGAGTAAATGAACAGACAAAAACGGAACAAGGTGGCAGAGTTTGAAAATAAGTATTAGAAGTAAGAATAGAAATAGACAAGAGCTCAGCAATTGCTGGGATGGTCGCATGTAACGTTGCACAAATCACACAGTGAAAAGATAGGGTGTGTCAGTTTTATGGAGAAAATTGAAAGAGAAGAGCACGTCGATCTCTGCTGTTGTGAATCGATATAACACCAAAACTGGAATGTTTTGGGCTAGATTTTTTGTTGCAGACATTATGTGATCAGCTTTACTTAGTTGGCTCTGAAAGCTACCGCTCTGCATGAAATGACGAATTTACTATATAAAAATCACATGGTTCGAGGTTAGCACTTTCTGTAGCAATGCGACTTCCTCTTACTGAATAGTGAATAATACGTGACTGTTTACATCCTATCTCGCACTGTTTACAGAATATATGGACTATTGGTCACATTGTCGCTGTCAACAAGGGAAGAGCTTGCTCTTTCATGCACTCATCCGAAATTCGGGATATGAAATTTGGTGTGACAAAATTAGACGCATCATTCTATTGTATGATGCAAAGCATATTCTGATGGGCTTGTCATGAACCATTTAGGCGGAACTCAAGAACGTGGCAGATAGACAGATATTCTCGTAGTAAATGACACACTTAACAGCAGACCATGAGTAACACAGTCCAACAGGCAATGTGGTTGGCGATAATTAAGCAAGTCATTAAGTGACCTGCATGTATAAAGCTTAGGCACCTAAAACCATTAGGCCTAATGTTACTGTCGTACCATCATAACATGCTATTTTGTAAGGTGCAGCATAATTTATGACAATGGCAATCAGTTGATCGCGCTGTGTGCGCTCAGTGAATAGGCAATGGAAAAATCGATCGCCTGATGGGCGTTCGATTGTTTCAGATGGCAAGCCCTGGGTGCATATGTTTAATACCAGCATTGTACAGAGTTGCCAGTACATTTAACTTTTATACTATCTTTTTCATTTTGCTATGGATCCATTTTGTGTCATTGTATTTACCTGTGTATTTGAAAAGTTTTGTCTTTTTATGAGCCATAGTCCCATAACTTACTTCTGTTATCTATAGATATTAATGCTGTTATTTGCTGTTATTTTTTTGTATGTTACCTCTGCTGTTACGATACTTTAGGATAGTCTTTGGATAAATATGAGTTTTGTTGCTTTCCATGCAGTACACAAATGGATAGCATCTATAATACTGAAGTGATGTGTGGTGACACGGTGTATAATACTAAGTTTGCTTGACAGGCGTGTCAGTTATTCAAGCCAAGACCAGTCACAACCCTTTAGTGGAAAGCAGTCTTAAAGCATAAGGAGATGTAATGAAACAAGTCTATAATGGACGGCATTGTCTTAGTGAAAGTTTTGGACGTTGTTGTGAAATGCAGAGAAGAAATCAGTGAAAGAAATGATTCAAACTATGATCCGTGCTAAATATGACTCTGATCCAGTGAAGGCATGGAAAGAAGCACAGAAGAAAATCATGGTATCTACCAGAATACTACTTATAGCCAGAAGCGTAACGCAACCATCCGGGGACCCCTGTCACTTTCTTAGGTCAGGGCCCCTCCCTCTGATTTAAAATTAATCACTAAGAACTCTAGAACTGTCGGTTGCCCCTTACCACCAGTAGGGCCCCCCGTCACTAGATGCAGCAGCCACCCCATCGTTACGCCGCTGCTTATAGCTGTTGGTGGCGTAGAAGGAAACATGATGTCCATTTTTATTTGCTGACAATAAGACACCGTTAATGCTGAATGAACCGAAACAGAAGAACGCTTTAATAAGCACACACAGCACAGATTGTCTAAACTGGTAGCGACAGTGTGTTTTTGTCATACTTTTTGCAGTAGTACCAACAACAGTATTGTAATGTTAATGATAGCATAATCAGAATTGTTAAGGGAAAATCTGTGCCATGCATGTGACTGATGTTTTTGTTGTTTACAGAGAGAAGTTGAGGTAATTGTTTGTTTTAGCTGATGTGGCTTTGAATTGCTTGCTTGATGTGTGTTGTTTCTGATGTTTTCATTGTGGCCTTGTCTGCGCTCGTGGCTTCTACTGTTTCAATCTGTCCTTATTTGTCAGATGAAAAACTTGAAATAGATTCTAATATGCAGTTATGTAGTGTCTCTGATAGATTTGTAGCATCAGATTTTATGTGCTTAAGTCAAAATTAGTAATAATAATAATAATAATAATAATATAGCCAGACTTATATAGACAGTATAGCCGGACTTGACGGGTGCACGGTGGTTGCAGGCAAGCTTGTCAATCAAGGATGGTGGTCTGGGGGTTAGACGTGTTGCTTTTTTGGCATCTGCTGCTGTCATACACAAACAGTCTGCCTGGGACAAGCCGGGTGTCCTTTGCGATTTGGTGTCAGTGGAATCTTGTCTGGTTACTTCCGAGCAGAAGGCCAGTTTCCTGGCTGCTCCTTCTCCATCACTTCATGCAGTCTCTGTCTCGATGACGAGTCCATCCGTGTTGTGATGGGTTTACAACTGGGGAGCAGTGTTTGTGTTCCACACATGTGCTGCTTCTGGTCGAATCACTGAACATCAGGCTCTGAACATCGTCGTCACAAGGGCATTTGTGTCCGCTGGTCTTTGGTCACCAAGGAGCCCATTTGTTGGCAAGGCAGGATGGCAAGCGGCCTGATGCTAATTCCATGGCAGCGCGGAAAGCCTCTGACTTGGGACATCACAGTGGCCCACAAACAGGCGGGCTCTTACGTGAGCACGGCAGCTCGCTGAAGTGGTGCAGCAGCTGATTAAAAGTCAGCCAAATATGACCAGTCGGTGCAGTCAGGTTGCTTGTTCCAGCCGATCGTGGCAGAGACGCTCGGTCCTTTGAATCAGTCCATGATCTTATTTTTTGCTGAGCTGGGCCATAAGATTGATTGCGGCTGTTTCAGGTAACAGCCAGGAGCCCAGCTTCCTTTTTCTGTGCACATCTGTCGTCATCCAGCGATTCAGTGTTATTCTGCTTCACAACAGTTTCCTTAGTGACAAGGAGTGACCATTCCAGCTTTGCTTATTGATTTTAACTTTTGTTTTTAACCCTGTACGACTTAGGGTAAAAATATAATAATAACAACGATAAAAACAATGATAAATGTTTCTGTCTTGTTATAAGATATTAGTTAACTTTTATAAATACTACTTTTTAGTTATGTAGATGCTTAGCAATATAAATGATTACTGTATTATTTGGCAGTTTAGTTAGACATAGATTAAAAACTACCTATTCAATTTCTATTGCCATACAATGTATTTTCAAGATGTTCTTCGTTTGTAGTATGATTATGTCATTTTGTATGGCATGCTGATTGTGATAGTGTCTAGTTTCTGCTTGCTGTTTCTCTGCTTTATCTTATATTTGTTTTCTTCTTGTTAGTACGTAGCATAGTAGTTTTGGAATTTGCTTGTCTCTGCCAAAGAGGTTTTTTATCTGTTTTTTGGTTGATTGGAGTTTTTATCAGCAGGATTACTGAAAAAGTTATGGATGAATTGTGATGAAATTTGTAGCAGTTAGTCCTTCGCATGATCTTGATCTCGGTATTTTTCAAATTGTTCAACACTGAGATGGGGCATATGTATGATGTATGCTCATGTGAAATCACTGGATGGTACAGATTAGCCATACCAGATTGTTGTACATTGCATTTGGTGGATGTTACTGTTTTGCTGAGTACTTTTTAGCTTCATTGTAAACCCTGTAAAAATCGTCCCTGAAATGACCTATAAAGTGTCTAGTGGGATGTAAAGCCTCTGCTCACTCACTCACTTTTAGCTTCATTGTGAATAGGTATGTAAAACTGTAACTGATGCTCAGATCAGATAGATGCTCACTGTTTCACTAACTAGCTTAGTCAGTAGACCATTGATTAGCATATTTTTGCCGCTGCAGTTGTATTCATATATGATTTTTACTTTTTCTAGTATTTCTTTTCCTTGTGCATGAAACCTGGCATGAGCATTGTGTTGTTGTAGATGACATTGTTCATTTATAGCTGATGCTTTGCTAATTACTGCAGACTTACCTTTTACTTGCTGTTCATTTGCTTCTGTTTTGCTAGTTGAGCCAGTTTGACATTTTTCTCTGTCTTGCGAAAGACTGCCAGTGGCCTGGGATGTAATCAGTTTAGAGCTGAGGCTTAGTTGTTATTGTAGACTTTGAAGTCTACTTAGTCTACCTTCCTTTTGTTTCCATTACTTTCAAGTTCTGTTCATTCACTGTCTAGTGCGATATATTCTCTGCCTCTAGCAATTACCTATAAAGTGTCGAGTGGGACGTTAAGCCTCTACTCACTCACTTACTCTGCCTCTAGCATGATATTGCAGATCATTGACTTATTTTACTGGGTCTGAGTTTTGAATGTAAGCTTGTGTTTCATTTGCAGTTCCAGCCAACAGGCAAGCAAATGTTGTGACATTTGGCATATGATACCTGCATGCCCACTGTATGCTGCTTTGCAGAGCTGTTTTCTTTATATAAACCTATTTCGGTACCTGTTGTTATAGTGTCCGGTTAGGATGACATGTGAAAAGTGCTCGGCCAGTGGTAGTGTCACAAATGGAGTACTGTGCGTTAAGCGTGCTATGTGCATGTGATATTTAGAAAGCAGATCATGTCTCGGAATCAGAAGATGAAGCGGAAGACGAGGCTTCAGACAAGAGTGCCGACTACAACTACATACTCAATATGTCGCTGTGGTCATTGACAAATGAGAAGAGAGATGCACTGCTTAAGCTGCGGGATGAAAAAGCCGAAGAGTTACGCATCTTGCGTTCTAAAACGCCTCCGCATTTGTGGAAGGAAGACCTGGACAAACTTATCACCGAGCTGGATGTATGAAATCAGTCTACATTTTAAAATTAATGCTAGCTTTTTTCAGGAAGATTCGCCGAGGGTTGTACGAATTGACCTGCTCCATTTCCTGGCTAGATGTTGAAAAAGGCAACTGAGGCATCATTTCGTAACTTTATGTTTTGTTTCGTGTTTTTCTTTGCTATGGCACTGTCCAGTTTTTATGTTTTGTTTATAGTTTCTGGTGCACATTGGCACTTCTCTCCGAAGCGATGTGTTATGTCATGTGGGACCTAAAACCCCTTCTTTCTTAACTCAGTTCTTTTAGGCAAAACTGTTTACTGCTGATTTGTTAAAGATGTACTTTAAAATGTTTAAGGTTTACTGCTATGGTAATTACATCCAGCATATTTCGTGATTGATGCAGACCTATGTAATAAATGCTGGCGTTGATTGTCTGGATATTGTGATAAGTAAATTTGCATGGCTTTTATAACTAGGAGGTGATGGTCAGATTAACATTGTTTCATGAAGATGATTTTTTGTAATGCAAGCTGTTGAAATACCAAAGTGATTTTGTTATACCATTTGGTACTGATTATGTGATGCACCAGTTGTTGTCATGCAGTATATAATGCTGTGAACAGAAAGTGGAGCAGCGGGAGCGTGAAGATGAGGCTGCTGGTACACACAAGCATGCAGGTGGCAGTGGCGACGGCAAGGGCAAACACAGGCCCAAGAAGCTGCCAATGGCCGACACTCGGCCATCACCCATGGGCCGACGTGTTATACCAGTTATTGATGCTGCACTCCGAGCAAAAGTGGAGGCTGCAGCTGCTAAGAAGCAAAAGGCCAAAGTATGGGACTGCAGCTGCCTTGTTTGTGTTTTTATTGTTTGAAGAGTTTTTGTACTGTGAGTTGACAGAATATTCAGTTAATATGTAGTTTCATACATATTGGTTTATTGCTGTATTTTAAACAGTAACATGAACTTAGCAACTACTGTCCTGTCAGTAGCACTTGTTGTTAAATGAAATCTGACATCAGTGTTCTGACATACCTTCTTCAGTGTTTTTATTTTTATTTCATAACAGTTACTTCCTACTTAGTCTAGGCAGTGTTACACTGCCGATGCAATTATTATTGCCTTCAATGTGTCTAAGTTCTGCTGTTTCTGGTTTATCACTGAGTGGGTACATTGTAAATTTGGTAACTGTTACAGCATGCTCAGTACCTCACGTTTTGTTTGATTTTTACTTGTGTGTTGTTTGCAGCTTGATTTCAGTGAAGTGAATGGATGATATGTGTGCAGGAACGCCGTGAAGCAGGATTCGATGACATTGATGTGTCGGACACTGAATCACGGCCGCTCTCCGAGAGAGTTGGAACCGTTGACGGAAGTCAGTTACACGATGATTTACCTGTGATGTATCAATAGTGTTCTTATGCTGTAGGTAAAGCAGAGTGAATAAATTTGGGAACTAACTAGTGGACTTATGTTCATTGTTCAACGTACTAAAGCAAACGTTAATTGTGCTAACCTAAAACTTGCAAATGAATACAAAACCATATTTATTAGACACTCATGTGATGAATCAGTGTCTGAGATAGAAGCCATCTTTGATCTTTTTGTTATCTTTGCATTTGTTCTTTCATTTTGTACATTTGTACATTTCCTATGTTCTTTGACATAGGTGGCCTGCTTAAGACACAAAGTAAAGAGGCTAAATGGCAAGTGTCGTACGTTTCCATTCTATAGGCGAATGCTGTTTTGTTATGTGTGCTAGGAAAACTAGGTAGAATATGCATATACTTTAAGTCTGAGTTTTGGTAGCTACAGGAATTAAGTAGAAGATGTCAATTGTAGTGACGGGATGTTACTCCTTTTAACACGAAGAAGTGTGATCTAGTTGATGACATTAAGTGACCACTGATATGTTGTATGTGTGATACATGGCCGCCATCCACCAAATTGGATTTTTGATGGAAACGTATTTGGACCACTCCACACCTTGTAATCTTCGGCGGTGGTGATGATGTGAATAACAAGCCCATTGTTTACACACCCACCAAATTTTGTGAAAATATCTTGATCAGGGGCAGACGAAATTCAAAACCAGCCTTCTGGTGATGGTTCCAATTTTGACAACTGTCATCCTCTGCAGACGTTCTTATGTATCATCGTACAAAATTTCTAGAAAATCGCTCAACGCATGGCTAAGTTATTGCAAATCAACTTTACTTTGCATAATCTTTAAACCTACATTGCCAATGGCACAATGACACAATGCCATCAGTGCAGGCCATCTATAGTTTTGCATTGTCAGGCTGTTCAAGTTTCCAACCATAGACCACATGGGATTTATTCTTACATTTTCTAGTGGGCCAATTTCAGCAAAAAAGTGAATTTGTTAAACGGTAGTCTCGTTAAGGTTGTTATTCTGTAAGTTGTTTTTGTTCATCAATGTCTAAGACCATATGTATAGAAAGAGCTGTTGAAGAATGTTTGCAGGCCACATATTTAGACCTCACGGGATACTTCATGTGTGATGTCTGTTAGCTGAAGTGAAGCCTGTCAAGAAAGGTCGCAAAAGGAAGTTGACGGCACTGGATGGACCCAAAAGGCCTACCATCATCAGCAGCAACAGTCCAAAGAAGACTAAGAGCCCTGCGAAGAAGGGAAAGAAACGCAATCCGTGGTCAGATTCTGAAGGTTCGGATGCTGACAATAGTGATCAGTCGGACTTAGACATGGATACTAGCTTCACCGATGTTGCTGAACGAGAAAAGGCACCGAGGCGTGCTGCAGGTCTGATAGTTTCGTTTTCTCACCATTGCCACTGCTGGTACTTGGCTATTTTATTTAGTGTGACTCATTTGGAAGTGCTGTAACAGTTAACTGTACCTCGTTCAGTCTACTTCTATGCCACATTGTCTGTTTACAGTTTAATTTCATAGACGAGTACTACTACTACTACTACTATGTCGAGCTCGTTCCAGCTTGAGCTACAACGGTCCTCCACTGTCCTTTGTCTTGCATGCAGGCATGCATTTCCTCCAGCTGTAGTCCTGTGTCCCTCGATGAAGGTGCCAGTCGGGCGTCCCCTTCCTCTGCTACCCCTATCTGGTACCCACAGCACAAGGTTGGAAGCAGCTTCTTCTGGGTGCCTGGCACAATGACCTGCCAGCTTCAGCCTTCTT
>Ga0126335_1001144_pt1 | contig 14370 bp, 16 predicted proteins | sample OlaspJWI45metaG_FD_108409 | JGI IMG/M metagenome (GOLD analysis project Ga0126335, IMG submission 108409) | Marine gutless worms symbiont microbial communities from Oahu, Hawaii - Olavius sp. 1 OAHU.JWI-45 metaG | ecosystem: Host-associated > Annelida > Digestive system > Unclassified | place... | reverse complement strand
GCCGAAAAGATCCTGGTTTATGATTTCAAAGAAAATAGGTTGCTTTGAGCGAATTGAATAATTCTATAGGTGGGTCAACTCGGTTGAGTAAAGGCGGGTCAGTTTAAATGAGCGTCAAGGGAATATTGACGGTTGTGCGTAATACGTTCGAAGAAAAGCGGGCATAGATGGCCGTAAAAATGTCGAAGCGCAGTAAAAACGAGGTAAAGATGAGCACATAGTTAAACGGATGGAACATCAAAGCCACCGGCAACCCCCAGCGACTGTAGAGCCGCTTGACGAACAGCAGCAGAATCAAGCTGACAATATTCAAGACCCCCCTGAAATAGCCGAAGAATTCTATGAGCCCGCCTTCGGAGGCAAACTGTTCATCCAGGGCGTAATTAAACTGGTAATTCATGATCGGAATAAGTACATTTGCCAAAAATGTCAGCAGTACCAGAATCTTAATCAAAACTGATTTCTTAAGCAGGGGTAGCACATCCTTGAATTGATCGGTCAATGAGCGCTTTTTGCCTTTTTTACCGCCAGCCGGATCTTTTTGAAACAAGGTTGGAAAACGCCGCCCCATCATGGCAACCACCACTGCTCCGGTAAGGGTCGTTCCCAGATAGATAAAAAGCAGGTTGTCCAGCATGAGCCAACGTGCCAGAAAAGGGGTGGCGAAACTGCTTAATATCTGCCCGATCACACCGCCGGCCGTAATTAGCGGAAACAGCCTTTTGGACTGGCGGGTATTGAACATATCGTTGGCCAGGTTCCAGAAAAACATGGCCAGCAGGACTTCGTATTGTGACTTCAGCATAAACAGCAGGGGGTAAATTAAATCAATCCCCAGCGGAATAATGAGCCGGATGGCGGCGATGGATAAACCACTGAAAACAAACAGGTAGGTAAACAGGCGCACACTCGCCACGCGGGTCATCAGGACTGTCAACAGGGCCATGACGGCAAAGGTGGCCAGCGCGTTGATCATGTTAACGATCGGCAGGTATTCGACCCCGAAACGTTTTAAAAATGCGGTTTCGGCATAGTTGTTCAGTAAAATCCCTGAACTGCGCACTAAAAACAACAGCAGGCAGGTCCACAGGAACAGGCCGATCTCGTCTTCGTGTATTTCAAGCCATCGTCCGATACGTTTGATCATGTGTTCGTTCAGGGCCCTTTCTGGTTGTCCACATAATCCAGTGGTCTGGTCATCCAAGTTTTGGCACCGAGGTTCGATGGTTTAAGCTCGAGTACCAATCGAAAACCTGTGGTCGGCAGGCGGCTGGCAGGATGGCCGTAAGCACGATTGGCGGAACGCAGGCCAAAGCCGCCACTAAACCAGCTGCCGCCCCGGCGTACTCGCATACTCCCGGAATCCGTTTGACAGGGGTCGGCCACCGCTTCTCCCGGGTAATCGGCAAAGAGGTCCAGGCACCATTCCCAAACGTTGCCATGCATATCATACAGCCCCCATTTATTGGCCGGATAGCGCTTCACCGGCGCCGGCATCTCTTTCTCCAGGCCCCGGGATAAATTATAGTCGCGGCATTCATTCTTCCCTTTGCGGCTATGCCCATACAACGCGCGACTGCAATCAACGGCATCACCCCAGGTAAATGCAGTCGTGGTGCCGGCCCTGGCAGCATATTCCCACTCGGCCTCAGTCGGCAGACGGTAATACCCCTCGTTTTTTTTATTCAGCTTTTCTATGAAGCGCTGGACATCATACCAGGACACCTTTGCAATCGGTCGATCCAGGGGCCACTTTACATCTCCAAACCAGCGGCGTCCCATAATTTGCCGCCATTGCGCAACCGTCACCTCGGTAGTTTGCAGGTAAAAAGATTGGGTAATCGTAACCTGGTGCGGTGTCTCACTACCGGCCCGGCCGTATTCATTGGCCGGGCTGCCCATGGTGAATGATCCGGCCGGTATCAACACAAAGGACATGCCCAGGGAGTTGGTCATTACCGGCTTTTCAGCTGCGGCCGTACCCGGTAGAAACAGCAGACTGATTACCAGGATTATCAATATGTGTGCCCTGGTCGCCAGCGGCAACCCACGGAACAGGTAGTATTTCATAAATGCCCTCCCGATCGGTCAATCAGAAGATAGCCGTATGATTTTATATGGTTAGGTGCTGGCACGAGCTTTTACGTTGCCATCATGCATCACATAACCTATCATAAAGATTAACTTAAGAAAATGTAATAGGTTAGCAACGCAGCCTTCCGGTTCATATAATAACCACAGTTCTCCAAATGGAAACCTGATGGGACACACCGCGTCACAGACCCCGATTCTGGTAATTGATGACGATCAGAGTATTTTACAGCTGGTAACCGATATTCTGACCCGCCACGGCTACGCACCTTTTACCGCGGCAGACGGGCAGGAAGGGCTGGAATTGTTTCAAAAAGAAAAACCGCCGTTGGTCCTGACGGATATCCAGATGCCCGGTGTGTCCGGCATCGAGATCCTGAAACAGATCAAGAAGATCTCTCCCACCGCCCAGGTAATCATATTCTCCGGTTTCGGCACTACGGATGATGTCATCAGGGCCTTGCGGCTGGGTGCCAGCGACTACCTGGCCAAGCCTTTCAATATCGGCCTATTACTCCACACCGTGTCCCGCTGTGTTGAAAGACACGATTTGATAAGAGATAGAATGGGACGCAAGGCCCTACTCGAAGAGACGGTCCGCGAAAGAACGGCCGCCCTGACGGAGAGCTTTCATGAGACCGTTCGCACGCTGGGTCTGATTACGGAAAAGCGTGATCCCTATACCGCCGGCCACCAGCACCGGGTAGCCCTGCTCGCCATGGCCATCGGCGAAAAACTGGCCATGACCGCGCGGGAAATCGAAGTCCTCAAAGTGGTTGGTTTGTTGCACGATATCGGCAAGGTTGCCGTACCGGTGGAACTGCTGGTTAAACCGTCCCGACTGTCAACCATAGAAGCAAACCTGATGAAGATCCACCCGCAGGCCGGCTACGACATTATCAGGGGTATCCCCTTTATCAAGTCCCTGGGCGCAGATGTGCCCCAGATGGTTCTCAATCACCACGAGCGGCTGGATGGCAATGGTTATCCACGGGGACTTGACGCGGATGAACTGGAATTGGAATCTAAAATTCTCAGTGTGGCCGATGTGATCGAGGCCATGTCATCCCACCGCCCATACCGCCCGGCCTTGACCATGGACACCGCCAAGGCCGAAATTCTTAAAAACCGTGGCAAAGCCTATTGCCCGGAGTGCGTGGATGCCTGTATCGCATTGATCGAAACCCACAATGATGATAGTAAACGGCTGTTTGACTACCTTGATGCCCACAGCTTTTAAATCCGGCCCCCGATTCTCAGGATCGTCCATCGGGAACCAACGACAACAAAGGAAGGCGACATGATTGTGCCCTATGAAGGCAAGACACCCAAGATTGGAAACAATGTATTCATCGCCCCGACTGCAACCCTCATCGGTGATGTCACCGTGGATGACAATGCCAGTATCTGGTACGGCACAGTTGTCCGAGGAGACATGGAGCCGATCACAATCGGCCGTAACACCAATATCCAAGACAACTGCACGGTGCATACCGATTACGGCTTTCCCACCATTATCGGGGGGAATGTCAGCATCGGCCACAATGCGGTGGTCCACGGCTGTACCATTGAAAAAAACTGCCTGGTCGCCATCAACGCGGTGGTCCTGAGCGGCGCCTACATGGCGGAAGGGTCCATATTGGCGGCGGGATCAGTTCTGCGGGAAAAAGATAAACTGGGGCAGTACAACCTGGCGGCCGGCGTCCCGGCCACCGTCAAAAAAATATTAAACAAAGAAGATGCCAAATCATTTCGGCAGCCGGTCAAAAATTATCTCCAACTGTCGAAGAAGCATTTACAACTATATTAGAAGCTTTCTGAAGCAAGTCTTTTAGCCCAATCTCAGCGTTGGGCGCTCGGTTCAAATCCTCGAAATACACCAGTATTCCTCCGGGTTGAACCTCACGGCCGCCTTGATCTTGAACCAAATTCCATGTTTCAGAAAGCATCTAACAGTATTCCATAAAACAACGATTCACCCATAAATTACAAAGCCGTTACCATGACTCCTGTAACGTATACATCCTTGCCAAACTATCGCGAATTCTCGGAAGAAGAAATGCGGACGCGTGCCGCCGCATATTATGCCGAATTGAACCGCCGCCGGACCGTTCGCGACTTCTCCGCGCGCCTGGTACCGCAGGAAGTCATCGAGAATTGTATCAGGGCTGCCGCAACCGCACCCAGTGGTGCCAATCAGCAACCCTGGACCTTCGTAGCCGTGAGCAACCCGGCTGTTAAAAGCCAGATACGAGTTGCGGCTGAGAAAATCGAACAGAAATTCTATACGGAGACTGCTACGGAAAAGTGGGCCAAAGCCCTGGCGCCCCTGGGCACCCACGCCAGCAAACCGTTCCTGGAAACGGCCCCCTACCTGATCGTAGTATTTGCCCAACGCTATGGCGTGGCTCCGGACGGCCGTAGGATCAAACACTATTATGTCCAAGAGTCGGTAGGGATCGCGACCGGCCTGCTCGTCGCGGCCGTCCACAATGCGGGTCTGGTGTCCCTGACCTACACCCCAGCCAACATGTCTTTTTTAAATCGGATTTTGAATCGTCCGGAGAATGAGAAACCTTTTTTAATCCTGGTCACCGGCTATCCAGCTACAGGAGCGAGCCTGCCTGACATCAATCGAAAGCAATTGCAGGAAGTGGCTGCCTTTTTATAGTCATTGCAAGAGCCGGTCAGGCTGGCTCAATCCGATAGCTGTGCGTTACACTGGCGTTGAGCGATGCCAGAGCGCTGCAGTATTTTTCCTCAGACAGGGCAATGGCCTGCTCCACGCCCTTGGGTTTTATATTTTCGCCGCTGAGCACATATTCGATCGCGATGTCCGTGTAGCGGTGGGGCTCGGTTTCCGCCTGCTGGCCGGTAATATTGACCTCGAAATTGGCCAATTTCGCCCGCTTTTTCTCCATGATCAGCACCACATCGATGGCCGTGCATCCGGCCACCCCCATCAGCAGCAGTTCCATGGGCGTGGCCCCGCTGGCCCCTTTGGTCGAATCGATCACGACAGCCGACCCTTCTCCGGCCCGACCGACAAACTGCAGGTCCTGAACCCATCTCACGTTGGCCTGAATCGTCACGTTGCACCTCCCTGATAGGATGATTTTGTTGGCTGGCTACCGGTAGAATTAACACTATGGCGGGCAAACTGCAATGCTTGCAAGAATTCAAAAAGTGCGCATATTAGGGCGTATTGATTTTCCGGTCGGAGGGTCGTTTTGAACCTGCTACGCCACATGATGCGCCTATACTTTTACACCCGCTATGGTTATCATCGGATGACCGGCACCGGTGCTTTCAGCAAGGGCCACGTGAAATACCTCTATGGAAATGTGCAACCGACGTGGAATCCTCTGAAGCAGGCTATCTGGAAAGCCCACGTCAAACAGTTTCACGCGTCCTCCTGTTCCGTGGCCACTGTCGTTACCTGCATCAATGCCGTCCGCGCCCTGACAAACGGCAATGCCGCCCCTGTTTCCCAGTCCGCTATTTTAGACCGGGTGACCACCGGCCACTGGAAAGAACGCATGAGTGACAGTGGCTATCGCGGACGCCGCGGGTTACCGCTGCCCCTTTTGGGAAAAGTTATAAGAGACAGCCTGGTCGCATATGGGATCAGCTTTCGGGATGTGGATATCGTCCAGACGCCTCTCAATGGATCCCGTCTGTCGCTTGTAAAAAAAACCCTTAAACAGCGTTTGCATGATTTCGACCGCCTGGGTGACAGCCTGATCGTCGCCCATTTTGACCAGGGCAGCCTGGTACCGACCTTGAACATCCCGCACATTTCACCGGTGGGCGCCTATAACGCTGTTACCGAATGCGTCACCGTCCTGGATGTGGACCCCGATCAGAAAACGCCTTATGAGGTCGCTTTCGATACCTTCTACAATGGACTCGCCAGCGATTACCATCGCGTGCTCCTAGCATATGGGTATGGCAGCGGTGGTTATGTCTATATCAGCTTATCCTGAGGTGCCGGGCAGGTACTTCCTGCTCACGGATCGCTGATACCAAATTTTTCATCAGACCGCTTCCGGAGCCACCGGCGGGCTTCCGGCCTGGTTCTGAATACCAGGCCCTCCCAACCTGAGCGGTGCTGAAAAACTTTATATAATCCCTTAAGTCTGTTTATTAAATCGATGTCGGCGGTCATGGAAAAATAAGCCACGACCGCTACCAGAAGGTGAGGATTGACACGTTCAGCCGCAGCACACAACTTGGCGATAGCATCGGCGGTCTTATCCTCAAGATTCATCCTGGTGACAGCCGAGAAATCAAGGATCAGATAGGTAAGCTGCTTGAATTCTTCCGGCCGATGAAACTGCCGGTGCAAGGCATCGATCAATTCATCGTCGCCCAACGTACCGCGGCAGTCCATAATGGCGCCGCGGCCATTATCACCTATTTTTGCTTCAATGGGCACGAGCAATCCCAATGGTAATTTCGGACGCTGCCACTTGCTATGCGCCTAAAAACAATTTTATTAGCCCGCCGGTCAGCCCCAGCAGGGCGGCTCCGATCAGGGTGGTCACCAAAAGCGTCAAGCCTTTGCGAGCCGATTCGGTTTTATCGATCGGAGCATTCTGAGCAGACGTGGTCTGCGAAGTGACATCCTTGCCGTTCGACAACTGCAACGGCATTAGATTTCCGGCCAACATGCACAGGCCGAAAATCACCAGGAAGAGCGCCCCTTAAAGGTATCCGGTCCCCACACTGCCAATCGTCCGCCAGCCGAACAGGTAGCAGGTAAATGCTATCAGGGTGGACGCCATCAGGTAAACGATGATTCCACGCCGCAATGGTCGGATCGATTCCTGACGGGACCCGACCTCGTCACGATCCGGTTTCTCAAATTCCATGACCTAATTTACTCCCCTCCGGTCGACACGGCCGCCGTTTGCGACACTTTGGCGGCCTGAGCCTCGGCAAGGGCCGTCAACCCGCCCAGGGCCCCGATGTTCATCGATTCCAGCGCCGAGCTGGGCACAATCATCAAGGACCCCTTGTCCTTCAAGCCTTCAAACAACATGTTCATGCCCCGCAGTTGGAGGGCCACCGGGTTATTCATGTACCGCTCGCTGGCCTTGGCAAATTTTTCCGCGATTTCGGTTTCCGCGGTTCCCAGGATTACCCGGGCCTGTCGCTCCCTTTCCGCCTGGGCCTGCTTGCTCATGGCATTGGAAAGCCCGGTAGGTATGATGATATCCTTGATGCCCACATTGTTGCAAGTGATGCCCCAGGGATTGGTGGCCTCATCCAGATATTTTTGGAGGCCTTCGGCAATCTGGTCGCGGTGCTGCAACAGGTCGGCCAGTTCGTGTTTGCCGATGACATCCCGCAATCCGGTCAGAGAAACATAGGACACTGCGTCTGCATACTGTTGGACCTCCAATGCGGCTTTTTCCACGTCCCAGACTGTCCAATAGACAATCGCATCCACCGTTACCGGCACCGTATCCTTGGTAAGGGTCTTCTCGGCGCTGATGTCGGTTACCCGCAGCCGTTGATCGATATAGCTGTCCACCTGGTCGATAATCGGAATAATCAGGAAAAATCCGGGCCCTTTCAATCCCCGGTATTTCCCCATGCGCAGGACCACCGCTTTTTCCCACTGATCGGCAATCCGGATGGCAGTGGCCAGGAAAAAGGCAAGCACCAGGCCGGCCAGACCAATGAGGAGCATCGGTTTGGTTTGTGGATAGACCAGGTAGCCAAGGTATCCACTGACGGCAAGTGTCGCCGTGAAAACGGTTGTGGCTACCGGGTTGGAAAAGACTTTGGCCGCTCTGTTTATTTTCATAGGGCACCTCCTTCTATCCTATTGAGTTCCGCAATTATCTCCTCCGATTTAAAGCCGTAACTGGCCGCGATGGTATAAAACTCGGTACAGATCGATTGTAATTTGGCGGCCCGTTCGGCAGGATCGATTTCCACCGTGAGGGGTCCTATGAAAGTGCCGGTGCCCTGATGGGACTCCAGCACTTTCTGGATCTCGAGTTCCTTATAGGCTTTGCTGACCGTGTTCAGGTTAACCTTGAGTTCCACCGCCAGGGCCCGCACCGTGGGAAGCTGCTCGCCTACGGTAAGACTGCCGGCTACGATCCCGTATCGGATCTGATCAATAATCTGGCGGTAAAAGGGTACGCCGCTTTTGGGGTCCAGTTTAAAAGTGATCATGGCTATCACCTGTTATAAACATACAGTCAATTATTGTTATATTTATCTATTACAATATGCATATCGAACCCTCTCGTCAAGAAAAAAATAATTAAGCCTGCGACAGGCCGCCGGCTCCGCACAGACATCAGGTAGGAAATTTCATTAATTGCAGTAGGTTACAACTATCAATCCAGAGGACTGATCGGAGTGGGCGCCCCGCCGGTCCAGTGAATTTTCTCCAGCTGGGGGACGGTTTTGGCACGGGGTTGGGATTCGAGTTCCCGGGCAGCGCGGTTCTTCTCGTAAAAATGGCCGGGCTCCAAGGTCCACCCCCGGGCCAGCCTTTTCTCCTCTAGTTTAGTGGTTGCCATCAGGTAGCAACCCACAACCGGCGCCATCAGGCGTGTCTTCCAACCAAACTCACGACAAATGTCTCTCAAGAGCGCCGTAAGTTGGGCAAACAGGCGTTTGTCATGGCGATACATTTTTCGTATGGCCCAGACCGCACCGGCCCAGGTTGACTTGAGCCCGGCGACCTCAAACTCGAAGCGTTTACGGATCCTGGCCTGCGGGTGGTCTTTGTACTTTTGCCAACCCGCCAAGAGGACCCGCTGCAGCCGGGCCAGGCTGGGACCGTTGCGTTCAAAATCACGGTGAAAAGCGTTAAGTAAATACCGTTCTTCATGGCCTTCGGGGATGTGTTTGTGTTTGTAATTAAACCGGTACTGCCCATGCGTGTCGGCTGTGGGCATTTTTGCTTCAGAGAACAGGGTTCCGGCCTGTCGATGCTGCTCGTAGAGGGGGGTACCGGGAATAGGCGTATAAAGCATAAATTGGTGAAAAACCGTCTCGTGGCTGATCGCATAATCGATGACCGCATCGATATTGTCCGGGGTGTGCTCCTCCAGGCCGATGATGGAAGATCCCAGGACCCGGATCCCGCTGGCCTGCAGATCGGCGACCAGCGCGCGGGTATCGATCCCGGAAAGCTTCGCATACTTGCTCTGCCGCCCCTCCAATCCCATCCAGACCCAGCCGATACCCAGCCCGATCAATTGCTCCATGGTGTAAGCCTTGAGCACGCGGGCGGAACTGAACACATTGAGGGCCCAGCTCTTGTCGTGGGCCTCCATGAGTTCCAACAGTCGCAAAGCGCGCTTGCGGTGGAAGAGAAAATTCTCATCCATAATGAAAAAGGAATTCACCTGCAGGTTATGCGCCAGGCGCTCCATCTCGGCGAAGAGTTCATCACCGGTGTCAAAGAAATTGACGGACTTGCCTTTGCCGCCGAACAGGGCGGAGGTCGAGCAAAAATTGCACCCCAGGGGACAGCCCACCGAGGGAATCAGCATGGCCGCCGTGTCGCCCGGCTTGTCTCGCAAGGTGTGCCCCATGATACGGGTCTTGAAACCGGATAAAACGGCGGGATGCTTGATCGGCTTGTCGGGATCAAGGCCCAAAAACGTCCGAAACCAGCGCACGCCCTCACCCTGGACAATATGATCTGCGCTGATGATGTCGGCCAGGCCTTCCTTATTGGCAATGTGCCCACCCACCACGATGGTGGCCCGGGGCTGGTGTTCCCGGACCAGTTCACACATTTTTTGCACCTTGCCGATGTTGGGCAAAATGGAACTGATACCGATGATATCATAGGCCGTGTTTTTGATTTCTGCGGTAAACCGCGCCAGGTCGGGAAAGTCGAGCAGTGTACAGGGCGCTTCGATATTCTCTTTGATCAGCATAAGGCCGAAAGAGCGATGGAACATCCGCAGTGAATAGGCCCCCTGCACCCGGGTCACCTGGTTCTGGTAAAGTTCCATGGGGTTGTTCTTGCGACTGCCGTAAATGTCATCCTGGGCAAAAGGCCCAAAAACGCTGGACAGCAGGACTCTGGCTCTCTTTCCAAGGGGATGGACTGTCGGGGAAGGCATAGCGTGATCTCCTGTTGATGACAACGCAACTGTATCCAAATTCGCCAAACAGTTGCTGTTCTAAACAGGCGATCGCATTTTAACAAGCTGATTTCAGGGATTTACATTTGTTTTACAATACGGGCGAGACAACCCGGCGGACAAAGCCGGTCGGCCTTCGGCCGGGAAGGCAGCGTCGGGTCTTAGCCGAAGCCCCTCAATGAAGGTGTAAATATCTTAGGCTAATCCAATAGCGCTAGGTAACTTGCCCTTTGGTGAATCCGAGTAATTTCAGTAAAAGGAGGCAGACGGAAAGAATCTCCGTAAAAACCAGCACCGTTAGGCCGACGCTCCAGCCCCACCACAGGGGGGCATTCACCAGCACGGTGCCCCCACCGACAATGGGCAGCACGAAGATGTTCATGACGGCAATCTCAAACGCCACCGGTGTTTTGAACTCGGGATCGACAATGCGCAAGAGCAGCAAACCGCAGGAAACGGTACCGGTCACCGTTCCGAAGATGGCCGCCGAGCGTTCCAAACCAAAGGTCTCGAGTCGTTTACCGAAGTAGATCACGATCAACGTGGTGAGGATGCCATTGGCCAGGGCGATGACGCTGATGGGCAGGATGTAGTCCCAGACGATCCTTATTTGGATCCCCGCCACCGTGGCTACTATGAGATAATCGACGGACCAGCCGGTGATCCGGCGTTGAATCCCCGGGTCGACGAGATAGACAACGCCGGCGGCCTTCATCAGACCCTTCAGAATGTAGGCCGTCCCCAGCCCAAAAAAGAAGAAAAAGCCCCAGAGGATGGTCGCCACATCGGGCGGCACCCATGATCCCAGGAGCCTGACAAATGCCCAGGTAATACCGTAGATAATGCCCACCAGGGCGGCCTGGAAGGCCAGGGTTTCCGCATTGCCCGTATGGATGGTCAAACGCCCGGCAGATTCTTTGGCGTTGCTTTTGGGCAACAGGCCGACCAGGAAATCGCGGGAAAGCTCCCCGGAACCAAAGGTAGCCCAGCCCTTACGAATCCCGTAGTTTACCAAGGGAACGCCCACAAAAAAAGCGAAGAAGAATCCTATGGCGGCAAAGGTCAATCCGATAGTCGCCGCGTTGGCAAAGCCTACCCCCTCCCAAGCCTTCCCGATGGACAGCGCCTGTCCCGGACCTTCATTGAATCCCAAGGGTACCAGGAAACCAAAGGTCGGAAACAACTCCATCCCAACCAACCCGAAACCAATTACAAACAGACCGCCAAGCACAGCCTGGCTGGGGAAGGTCAAACCCTGCATGAGCGCCATCCAGGTTGGGCCTTTGAGCATCTGCTTTCCGGAAGGCTGGGCGGTATCTGCATCATCCCGGGTCAGCCCTACGGATATGAAGGAGATGTTGAAAAAATGGTAGGCGAACGTCTCGATGGTGCCGGCCGTGATGTCCAGCAGCCCCGTGTGCATCAGGACCAGGCCGAACACCCCACCTATCAGGCAGCTGGGAAAAAGAAACCGCTGCAGGAATGCCACTTTGGCCCGCAGCAATACACCGAGCAGCATTAGACCGGAAAGAAATGCAAACACCAACATGCCGTCGAAAGGGAATGGGCTGTGCATAAGGTCTCCTTAAAAAGCAGGGGTCAAGGATTCCAGGATTCGAGGGTTCAAGGGTTCAAGGGTTTTAAGGTCTTAAAAGCTTCTCACTCGACCCCTTGAATCCTGGGACCCTTGAGCCTTAATTTCTCAATCACATATGTAGAGATTCGACTTCCAATGAACCAACTACCTTGCCAAAGAAGTCTTCATTGCACAAAAAGATCATTCACAAAGCTAGTCAAAATCTGCTCCCGGGCCGCAGCGGGCAACGCATCCAGTACTCCGTTGATATCCGCCATGCGGTCAGGTAGTCGGCCGGCGCCAATATCGGCCATGGCCAATAGCCCCTGGATATCTTCGTCCGATGCATTTTCCAGATCGACCTGCTCCAATCCCCCATGAACCATTTTCACCAGATCTCCCTCCGGTAAGGTCGCGGCAGACCGGACACACGCTTTTAGATCTTCGAGCAGATCCTCTTCCCAACCCACATTGGAAGCATTGATGGAAAGGTGAATGTGGGCGGGAGAGTTGTCAAACGACAGGGCCGGCTGAATGTACCAGCCGCGGGCATTCATTTCATCGATGATATGAAAAACATTGACCGTGTCAGACGTAAACGCCACCAGGCTCATCTGCGGTTGCGCCAGCAGCCGGAGACCGTCGATCGCCTCGATGCCGGCCGCGATTTTCTTTACGGCCGCCAGTTTCCGGCGTGCGATTTCCAGGTACCCTGCATCGCCCAGGTAGTTCAAGACAGCCCACGCGGCCGCCATGGGACCGCCGGATTTACTGCTCTGCACGGCATTGTTGATAATCGTATAACCGATCCAACTGGAACATGCAAATATCTGGTGCCGCCGCAGATCCTTGTTGCGGTAGAGCACCAGGGAGGCGCCCTTGGGTGAATAGGCATACTTGTGCAGATCCATGGATATAGAGGAGACCCCGGGCACAGTGAAATCAAAATCCGGCACAGGTTCACCCAGCCGTTTAAAGTAAGGCAATAAAAAGCCTCCCATGCACGCGTCGGTATGCAGCCATACATCCTTTTCCAGGGCAATCTCACCAAGCTCCGCAATGGGATCGATTACTCCCTGGGCGTAAGAGGGGGCCGAGCCGACCATCATAATGGTATTGCGGGTGATCGCTTGACGAACATCGGCCGTGCGCACTTTGAAAGTATGCGGGTCGACGGCAACCGGCACAACGTTGATATCCAGATAATGGGCTGCTTTGTGGAATGCCGCGTGGGCAGTCGTCGGCAGAACCATTTCAGGCGCACGAATGTCCGGCCTCTCTTCACGGTAGTAGTCCCGGGCGGCCTTGGCGGCCAGGATAATGCTTTCCGTGCCGCCGCTGGAAAAATTGCCGACCACGTGCTCATCCCCGCTCAGGTGCCGGGCGCCGAAAGCGGCCAGTTCTCTCTCCAGCCGTTGCAGGCTCTGGAAGACGGTGAAATCCAGACCGTTTTCCGACAGAAAGGCATTGTAGGCCTTTTTGCCCACGGCCATCACATCTTTCCCGGGGTCGAATACATAACCAAACACCCGCCCTTCCTGCCATTTCAGGTCATCTTTGCGAAAGGCTTCCAGTTGGGCAAACACCTCTTGTTCCGACATCCCTTTTTCTGAAATCTTCATAGGTACTCCTCATCAATATTTGAAATCATCCGTGCATATCCCAGATTGTTTTGGTGAGTAGCAGACCTGAGAGTAAAACCAGGTACAACATCACCTTTTTCCGGAATACATCCTGATCCGTTTTAAAAAAAGTTCGCTTGCCAACCGCCAGGCCAAGCCCCATGGGGACCAGGGCCATCAAAAACAGCCGCAGGTGGTCGGCTGTCAACAACCCCATGCCGGCAACGGTGCCGACCGCGATAATGTCTGTTCCGAGGAAATAGGCAATCAGCGACGCCCGTGAAACGTCGGCTCCCCCTGGTGACGAAAAAAAGAACAAAACAACCGGCGGCCCGCCTACCGCAGCACTACCATTGAAGATGCCCGACATGGTTCCGGTTATCAGCGTGCCGCCGCGTCCAATCGCTTGCCTTGGTCGGTACCCACTGCGGAGCAACCCGGCCAGAAGGGCCACCACCACGGAAATAGCTATTTTCAACTGGTGCTCCGGCAGGAAGCCCAGCAGCCAGACACCGATTGGCGTCCCCGCGATAACACCCACAGAAAGCCAGAGCAGAGCCGGCCAGTTTATCCTGCTCCAGCAACCTATAATCAGATAGACGCTGGCCATAATCTCCAAGAGCAATACGGCCGGTACGATGACCATCGGCGGAAAAAGTAGGGAGAGCCCGGCTACGGTGATCATAGAGAACCCGAACCCGCCATAGCCCCGCACATATCCGGCCAGCATGATAACAACGGCAAAAAAGACGAACTCCAACGGGGTCTGTGGCATATTATCTCTTGACTGTCACCGTAGACGCAGGTAATCTTCATTATAGTGTTTCATATCCTCGATGCTAACAAAAGCTGACCCCTTTACACTCAATTAAATTAACCCATTTAGTGCGCGTCTGTTTGCAAGATCGAATCTGATCAAAATCGGAGGTCAGCATAATATTATCGATGGGTT
>Ga0126335_1001143_pt1 | contig 14375 bp, 11 predicted proteins | sample OlaspJWI45metaG_FD_108409 | JGI IMG/M metagenome (GOLD analysis project Ga0126335, IMG submission 108409) | Marine gutless worms symbiont microbial communities from Oahu, Hawaii - Olavius sp. 1 OAHU.JWI-45 metaG | ecosystem: Host-associated > Annelida > Digestive system > Unclassified | place... | reverse complement strand
GTAACTAGTTACTGGCTACGTTACTCCTGGCAAATAGTAACGCGTTACTCAGCTAGTTACTCGCAAAAGTAACGCGTTACAGTAACGCGTTACTTTTGTAACGCGTTACTACCCAGCACTGTCTGTCAGCATGTATAACGACTATTGATGGCACTACCCACTTCATACTTACTCCATAGAGTATATATGGCAACAAAACTGTCTTTAAAATTTTGGTTTTGCTGAAAAAACGAGTTTACTACTCGATAAACAAAAGGAGAATTGCAGATTAGCTGTTAGTAGTCGGCATTGCCTCGTGACATTTGGCGGCTGTGGCTAAATAAAATTATGGTTGGCTAGCCATGGCTAACGTTATGTTGTGGCTGGCTATGACTAATGATTTTAATAGCTGGTGGCGGCAGCTAATGGCGGCTGCTTAGGGGTCTGCCTCTAAGGTATGTATAGCAGGTCAGTAGTGACTATGTACAGTTTTGCAAGAACTGTAGCATTTCCAGCTGAGCTAGAGGACATTTTCAAATTTTTTGGTATTTCACAAAATTTTTGTTAAATGTGCCAAAAGACTGATCACACTATTTAATAAGAAATGTGTATTGACCAAAAAACTAATGAGAAAACTGACAAGGTTTTTTGTGTTATTGAGTTTGGAAACAGCCGTCTTATACATATTCTCTGCTGTACCAGCTTTTGACATGGCAGTTTTGATTGCATTTGGTATAGAATGACACGTTTTCAGTTTCATTTATCCTTTATTGTCACATCACTCCTCTATTTGGATGATGATGCACTTAGGTAACAATAAGCACAATGTCAGCCTTCAGTGTCTTAATTGCAGGCAGCTTGGTTTACCCAATAGCAGAATGTGGTTAACCATAGAATTTTGTTGATTTTGCCGTAGCCAGCTTTGACATTATTTGCAAACTGCTTTGTGGAATTTCCTGGAATTTTCTGTGCATAATTTATGCATGCAGATCAAGAAGTGTTCTTTCATTTGTCATTTACCTGATGTTTCATATAATGTGATGCATGAAAATTGAAGATGCTGATCATGTACACATGACTGCCTGTACTGTAATGTGAATGTAATGTATGACAGGTAATGTCATATGATGAGACCTGACTGATCAGAACTGACTGATTTTACAGTAAAGTAGTTATTAAGGCTGCGGCTGAATGTTCATGTTTGTTTCGAAAAATCGGCAGTTGAGGTAAATGCTTAGCCATAACGAAAGTGTCAGTAAATACATATTAGGTGGGTCACATTACGGTAATAGGTAAAGGTAAATGTAATGTTAGAGTATGCTGGATATAGTACTTTTTCATGAGGCTACCTCATCATAGAAGTGCTCAGGTAAAGCATACATTGTCAAGGGATCACATGGTTTTACCTGCCACCCATGAATTTGTAAAGAATGGAATGAACCATACCTTTGGCATCCCAGCCAAAGCTGGTCCTCATTACAAACCCAATCAGCACGTCTCACGTGGACGCGGTGAGTAGCATGAATGTGCTTGAAAAGTCTATGTCAGCTTTTCACTATGTGTCCGAGTTTTGGTTTCAGATTGGCTTAAAGGTTCTCATTGAATGAATATTGAGAGTGTCTGGTAGGCATATGTACAGATGCTGTTGACACCGTGAGATATTGTGGACGATTGATAGTTGTTGCTGTGGGCATCTGTAGCTTGCCAGTTTGCTATTGTAATCTGTGTGTAATGTATTGAGACTTGTTGTGTGGCTGTCATCATGCTGCTTGGATGTGTTTATTCCATGATATTAATCCGTTAGCTCTGTGTCTAGTTTATAATAGTGACAGTTTATTGGGCTTCTTCACATCTGCCAGCATTCAACATTAGGGCTCATTCGTAAAGGATGTTTGTATAAAGTGGCACAAGCGAACCCTCTTCTTTTTTATCAGCGTTGCATTTTGCTTTCCTGTCATCTGTCTGTGCATATGCACCCACAGTCAGATTGCAGTTAGCATCACATCTTATGGTCATTTTATCACGATAGACTGATGTTCGTGCCTAGTGCCCACAGTGCTAACAGATTTGCTTGGCTAGATCATTTGTAACTGACAAAGCTACAGGTACTGTGCAGAAGGGAATAGAACCCTAGCCGTAGCTACAAGCTCTTATGGCTGGCTTATGACTGGCTGGCTAGATGGCTAGCCGCAGCTAGCTGGCTGACCTGCAAAGTGTAAACAGACAGAACATGCAGTTCTAATCATATGTACGTGGTAATGTCACACATTGCAGTCATAACTAGGGCAATTGCAGCTGCTTTTGCTGTTTTAAGTATCACAGACTGCGTGTATAGTATACCACTACGGCTGCAGATGGCAGTGGCTTACATTTTTCATGGAGCGGCTGAGAAAAATCTAGCAGCTTATGGCTTTTTAGCCATATGGAGGATTACAGTGGCGGCTAGGCGCTCTAGAAGGGAATGTCATGGGACATGAATGTTGCTGCTGCTGTGAACTGTGTGGGAGAGCCAGCAGTCATCAGTAGCAGGCTGTGTCTGCATCAAGCCAGTGTGAGACTGAAAGAGCACACAGCTCACTTATACAAGATGCCTACTGGAATATGCTGAAACCCACCATGTCTGCATTCAGCCTTAGCTCTCTTTTCCTTTATACAGATGTCCTTTATGGATGACCTTTACTGTTTATGTTTAATGATTGTTAGAGCTACTTGTGCTAGCAAGTATACCACCGGTTTTTGTTTGTGACAGTTGTGTGTATTGTGCACAACCAGTACATCACCGATGCTTGTGCATATCACTGTTGTTCTTAAATATAGAAAATAGAAAGTTGTCTAGTATAATGCTGACATAATTAGACAAATTTGAGTATGTTTTTCTTTCTTTCTTTTCTGTTTCTGTTTTTAGGTTTGTGTTATCATTGATGGTGTATTTTTCATTGAAAGCAAGTGTTGCACGTGTTGGTTCTGTTTTGCTGTACTGGTCTCGGTTCTGTTTTGCCTCCATATTTCAGTAGTTTAGGCTTTTGTTCTAAGTGGTGTGTAGGTTAGGATGGTGTGGTCCTGTTTTGAAAAGATAATGTTTTGGTTAAAAATTGCATGAATTATGAATTTAAACTAGAGTCTTGTCAGCGATGAAATGATGTAGCTGACAATTCGATATATTTCACAAATTTCAGAAGACAGTTAAAGATGCTGGTTTGTAGCAGATGGAAAAGATTGTCATTGATATTGAGACTGATAATGGTGATGGTGACTGATTGTATTTTATCTGTCGAGTGGGATGTTAAGCCTCTATTCTTTCACTCTTACACAGGGTTGTCTTGGAAGAATGACCCTAAGACAAACTTTTTGTTCTCTGTGACTCAGGTCACCCCTGACCCTTAGTTGTATGCTTGTATTGTGACATCTGGTTTGTTGTATGTCGATTGAAAGCTGATGTGTCTTTACCACTGTCTTCCGCTGTATGCAGATTGATCTTTTGTCACACAGGGACCCCTGCGCTGTGGTTAGCCTAGAGGCGGCTGCCTACAGTGCATATTGTAACCTGGTGGAGTGGTTCTGGTGGGATTTTATCTCAGTGGCCAACTGGTTTCCTTCATTGCTTTGACGCTGTTGGTAGGGTCATCTGGCCTGTAAAAATTGTCCCCAAAATGACCTATAAAGTGTCAAGTGGGATGTTAAGCCTCTACACACTTATGATGTATGCTTCAAAATATGGAAATTAGTGTAGCCTAAAGCCAACACTGGGAGAAAGCTTGAATGTTTAAATGAATGTGCCATGAATTGGATAGAGTAGATTGGTGTCACTAGTTCATGTTAGCTGTCTCTGCAAATTACGTGATAGTGCTTCTGTGCATGAAATTGTTGTTGGACGTTTTGTTATATTGTTATTCATTTTCCACGCGTCTTTAATTGCAAAGTTTTGTTGCTGTGTTTTTTTTACACAAGTTTCATTAGTGCTTCTTCTAATGGATAATTTAACAACACTTGTGTATATGTTGTGCCAATATGATATTTGCAATGATATACATGTAGTCATACTTCACTTAAGCCATGAAAAAAACAGATTCATGAAAGACTAATTTTCAGTACTCGGTCGTGTCAGAGTTTTATAACTTACCTTGAGTAAGTGTGATTTGTTCTCTGTGTAACTCATTGCTTCATGTTTTCCTGCTGTCGTACGCGTGCCAGATGATGTAGCTGCCTAAAACTTGTCATGGTAGTAAATTGTCAGTTTGCAATTCTTCTTTTCACAGTAACTTTAGTGTGCTTAATAATTACGTGTGTATATTCTCAATATTCTTGTGCTACAGTCCTTTGTATTTCATTTGTGTATTAACATTATTTAAGTGAAACTGAGAAGCAGCTAGTGAGTTGGCAGTGTATGGATTGGATATATGGACAAAATTTTGTCGAGACAAACTTGAAACTGGAGTTGAAATGTGTGTTGAAGTAGTACCGTAAGTCACAACTTAGTCATTTGGTGTAAATTTGCACATTCTGCCTATCACTGACAATCGACATTGGCCTACCAATTGCAGCTCACACCTGGGGTTGGATGTTAACTCGGAGAATTAGTAGAACACTGTTTTGTGCTAGTGTAAAGAAGGATTGTATGATAAAAGTGCTAAGTAATTTGAGCACGTGTTATAAAGCAGTGGTAGCCTCTACCTATTGAAACAGAGGCCAAAGTGATTTGGCAAAAGCTGCACCGAATGACCCCACGCAGTTTAGCCAAGTTAACTGAGTCGTGTAACGCATGGACGAACAGACTGACAAGACGCCACGCACATTGGTAACAGTAGTCTGCATCTCATACATTTGATGCAGCCTAATAATACTATATAAAACTCTTAATTGCAACTGCAGGTCTGCAACTAAATATTGCAAGATATTTGACATATCTACTGTACTAAATAACATCGTAAAATGTAAATTCTTCAGATTAAAATATTATGCATTTAAACAGTTTGGCAATAAATTTAGTTGTATTAATTGTATTTCAATATAATACTAAATATCTCCCTACTAATCAGTTGGTCAGATGCTGAATACTAATTGGTGTTATCGTTCGAGTATCTGAATGAAGTATCTATCGCAGTACTCGAATTGTTCTTCGAATTCGATATTTAACATATTACACAGATTGGCACATCCCTACCCCCTATTTTTCATCAATATTCTTTGTGTGGTATATTTCCGTAGGTTGATGTTATAATGTAGTTAATGTACGTTATCATAGTGATTTGTGATAAATAACAGTGGTGTCAGTATTGTTTAATACTAGTAACCAATAGTGGTATGTGTGGTTGAAACGGTGACTTTCTGTTATTAGTCCCAAATACACCATCGCTACGTAGATAGGAAATTGTCGCCGCGCCCCTTTCCGTAAGATCTCAGCCAACTAAACGGTTTACAGCCAGCTCGTCCACAAGGCTGAACCTAACCTTAATCTTTACTCTAACTGTTGCCCTAATCCAGACGCTAACCAAAACCTTAACGAGTTTTAACGAGTTACTTGTGACGACTTGACTATGGAAGAGTTGACTGCCACCCCAACCAACAACCTAGATAGGAGTTATGTATGTTATTTTGTTACGTTGTTAAAAATGGTTAGGGTATAGCCTATAGGTTTAAGGGTTAGGTTTAGTGTTAGGCTGTTGTATACTTACATACGAAATTACGTACACTGCAGCAGTCCACTGGTTGGCAGTCTACTTGTCCATAAGTCATCTCATTAGAACTCGTTAGGGTTAGAGTAAGGGTTAGGGTTAGGGCCAGGGTTAGGTTAACCTTGCGGATGAGTTGATCACTGTAAACCAGTCCACCAGATAAGTTGGGACCACTGTTCTGAAGATTACTGACATTTCCTTCTATTCAAACTTATATCTGTTAAGACTGTTTGCATATTTCAGTTTCATGCATTGTTTGGGTGAGTTGAAGTAAGTATGTCCTTGCTGGACAATAAGTGTGGTTATGGTCAAGTTAATGTTCTATTATTGTGCATATAACAGAAAAGTTTGAGCTATGATGACGGTTCAATGTATTGTGTCATACATGCCCCATTCTTACTATTAGTTGTCTAATAAAACTAAAGTTTCTGGCATTTTCTGCAGATCTATAAGTATTTAGTTAACTGCTCAGTAAATAGGTAGAAAATGTAAGCATTGTGATTATTACTGACACTTTTTTGTTTCAGAAGGAAAGTGACAATCCTGCAAAAGTGATGTTTATCAGAACTGCATAGCAGTAAAAAGCTGGTACTGCTTAATCTCGTGTGTCTATCAGCATTGTGCAGAAAAGCATATGGCATGGTTAAAATTGTGTTATACAAGTGCTGTGACTTCATCACATAGAATATGTCAACCATGCAGTGCACATGACATCTGCATGCAGCGATGGCTCACACGATATGCAGTCAACTACTATGATGTTCTTGGACTGAAGCCTAATGCCTCACAGGCACAAATAAAGACTGCATATTACCAGCTTTCAAAACTGTACCATCCAGATACTACTGAAGGTATTCCCAATGCCAAGGAGAAGTTTGCTAAGTTGTCTGCTGCATACGAAGTGCTTGGTAATCCACATAAGCGTGCCTTGTATGATCGCCATCATCCTAGTGCCTCGGCTAGACCTATTGGCAATGAAGATGTAGAGTACAGAGACTTTTTGCGGCGAAGAGGTACATTTTCTCCACGGCATGGTGCCGGGACAACATTTACCACTGGTACAAGTGCAGGAACTGAATTTGACAAATTTTACAAGCAGCACTATGGAAATGCCATTAAATATAACAGGGAACAGAAGAAATACAATAAACAAAGAATGAAACAGCAGACCCAGGGAGCAGGAGATAGCAGTGACATTGTATTAGGCTTTCTATTGACAGCATTGGTTTGTGCATTTTTCTTATTTAAATAGTAGTGTAGTTGGAAAACATACAAGAAAAATACAAAAATGCTCAGTACAGTTGTTTGTGGTGTGGTTATGTGTATTTATACTGTTCCCCATTTTTCATTGCTCAGAAATCTTGTCAGAAGTACAGGATATCTGATTGCAATGGCAGCTAAGCTCAGCATCTTATGCAATATGCTAGTCTTTTAGTGATATTCTCTTCTACTATGACATTTAATGCAAATGTTCGTAATTCGGCATTAATCTTCTGCATTCTGCATATGGTGCGACGAGTGGTTAGTAGACAGGCAGAGTGAAGTGTTCAGTAGTCAGTATTTCAATCCTTGTTCTCTCACCAGATTTATTTATTAGGCCACGTCAAATGCACGCGATTGGAACTACTGCAATTGATGTTCCGGCATCTGTTAGTCTGCCTGTCATGCAGCTTAGAGTGGCTTCACTGTGCAAACACGGCCGAACAGATCACAGTCATGCTTGTGGTGGAGACTGTCTTGCGGATCTATGCAATGTAATTTTTATTAGATGTGGGTCTCAATTTACACATGGATTCAATGTGGCATTTGCCAATTTACTTTGGTTACTTGTTCCATTACCCATTCTAATAAGCCATCGTAAGTTTCACTTGTGGCGATTTTTAACTACATATGCTATAATGTGCCACTGCGAACTGCATCCTAGAATTCTATTTCTGGCTGAAATCAGACAATTTGCCTAGATGCTTTGTGGATACTGTAATTATACACATGAAAAAAATCAGAAGCACGTGAACTTGTGAAGGCATGTTTTTAGTGTTGTATCGTCATTTGTAAACTAACTTCATTATGGTTTATGACTACCTGAGTGCATCGGGTATGCAACTTCTCTACAAGACTAGATGTAAAAATCAGTTACATATAATGCTTCACAATGATACCTATCACTTTAGCTTAACAAAACTGGCATAAATATCACAATCACAGTCATAAATAATACACAATGCACATTGCATTTTCTCCTGCAGCAGTGAGGCATGCAGGAAGCTTGGCAGGAATAATAAATATAAGTACATTATTTGTATGCCTACATCACTGTGTCCGTCATATCTGTCAACAATAATGAATGAGCATCATGGGCTTCCAACTGACAGTTCACGGCAAACAGATGCAGGCATTCTTTTGTGCCTCATAGAATGCAGGACATCCAAAAACTGCTGTGCTGCTGTAGATAACTTTCATCACTGATTCACATGCTGTTTACAAAACATTCAAGCATCAGTGCACAACTCTACACTACATACTAGTAAATGGGTACAATGTGTACAGTGTCATCACTTAAAATCAGAGAGCAAAAAATCTATTGTACTGATAAGTATATCATGTATGAAGACACTTACTGCAGAAAATTATATCATGGAAATGGAAGACAACAAATTTGTTACAAAGTCAATTTGGCGATGGCTGCCTCGAATCCCCTCCCGCTCTGCATGGGTTGATCCAGTGGCATAGCCACTGATCCTGCAATGCAGGGGGCCCTTCGCTGGGAAAAAAAGTTGTAGTACTAGTTAATAGCAGCACAAATCGCTTAATTCTTACCCAAATGTACACAGGGCATAACTACTGGCCTTACAGACCCTGCAATGTGTGGGACGAACCTAGAAGGCCCACACGTGGTGCCTTAAATAGTCTAAGCTCAAGAGGCTGCCAGTGACCATGTGGGTATTTGGCAATGGACGAGCTAGGCAGTTGCCTATGGTGGCAAAATCGTAATTAACAATGCAAAAGTAGGCCTATGCAAGAGCACAAACTCTGCATTCTGGTTTAAATAGACATTTTGATCTGCACGACAAATCAAAATCGTTGCTTCAGACATGCTTCCTTCCTAGGCTAAATTATTACAACAATGCTTTTGCGGGGGAGGGGAGGGGGCTCCACCCCGAACCATATTGGGAGTTTAATTACCACAAGCTGGATTTGGTTAGGCCACATAGCAGCCAGAAGGAAAGGAGATGAAAGGAAGAAAATCCATGGCAATTGCAGCTGCATCCCAACCTTTGAACCCTGGTTGGCTCCACCTGTAGAAAACCATACCCCATGAAGTAATGCTGACATGCCTATGCACATATTCAAATGCAGTAAAACAACAGGTAACTTTGCAGAAAATTTCACCAGTTGAGGGTACATCGAGTTGTTTGCTGCAGGTGGGCCCACAATTTGAAGTTACGCCACTGGGTCGATCATCTAACAATGTTCCTTGGCCCCCAAGAACCTCCACTATAAACAGGACATCGATCCACTTTTGTGAAGCGCAGGTGCATGACAGACACACCATGCTGCAGATTTATTGACCACAATAGGCCACATCATGTGCATTTATGAAGTCGAATAATGCAGCAAACAGGCTACAATAACTGATTAGTGGCTGATAACTATTTGTTCTGGAGCTGAATTACTACAACACACACCCTGATGAAACTTTGCCAACTGTGCTTTTGACAGCTGCCCATCTGCAATGGAACAGAGCTTCTGGACACACTTCTTAAACTCCTTATCACATGCAGTTTTGACTGAGCCACATGTGTCGTAACACTGGTCGTGTCTATTGCAGCACTCTGTTAACTCTGGCAAATACCTGATATGTACCTGCCAATGCAACACACACCTTGACAATTACTGTAATACATGCTGTGTAAAAACTAGATGGAACATTTGAATATTATTTCAGATACTGTCATATTCAAAAATTCACAAAAACAATGCTGGTGAAATGCCAGTTGTGTGAGTTAAAATGTCTCTTAACATGCTACAAAATCATCACTGGAACCACATAATGCCTAAGATAATTTTATTCTAAAGACAGTTGCATTTCTGTAAGTTTCACTTTAATGTTCATTTTTAGTCTAACTGCAGTTTGATGCAAGAATGAGAATAAGGTCTGAACAATTGTCATTCTTGTTAATGAAGATGTCATGCCTTTGCTGTAATGCCAAAGTCACAAACCTCAACACCATATGATCCACAGCCATTCACTGTTGGCTTATGGTACTTGTTTGGGTAACGATGCAAACCTACAATTTTCATCCACACAAAAACTTACTGATAGCAGGCTTGTTGTCATATGAGCAAATCATACTCTAAATTAAATCTAGGAGCTGGGACAATGCATCACCAGAACAACAGCTACTGCTAAACCATGCTCATTTCATGGTCTTAATGTAGTGTCTTGCACTGTCCTAAGTAAGTAAGTGCCGAGGTCAGTTAACGCCCAAAAGGCCCAAACAGAAATGTTCTGTTTTTGCTTAAATAGTCCGTAGCTAATGTCGCATCATAAATACGATGGGAGACTGTTCTACACACATGGAACAGCCGCAGTGAAACTCTTGTTGCCATACGTATTGTGGGTGCACTGCATGGTACGACGCAAGTCCTGCCGACTGCTGATCTGAGAAGGTGACAGCCACTGTCAGTGACAGAACAGTGAGTTACAGTAATCCAGATGGCATCAGATAAATGCTTGGTTTGTTTTAGGAGCATCTTTTCTCAATCAGCGAACTATGATGCAGTTGTCAAAGTTGGAAATATCAGATCGGCAAAGTGCAATGACGTGTAGATACATGTAGTGACAACTGGCTGTCAAAAATGACTCCAAACTTGCAAGCAGACTCGGCGACTTTGACCTCCATTGACAGGATTGGAATGTCAAGGACGTCCACCTGCCTGAGTTGCTGGGGTAATCCCAGCCACATCACCAGAGTTTAGGCTCGGTTCAGTCACAGTCTGCTGGTTCGCATCCAGTAGTTGATGTCGCAGATACAGGCAGCAAAGTCTGTACAGCTGATGCAGTACTGCTGACTGTAACATGTACATAGACATGCTAAAGTTTAATAATGTATTAGTGGATAGTTAATTCTCTGGTTTGTCACTTCTTTCTTTCATTTTGGTGTAACTTGAAATTTTTATAACAGGATGCCAGTAATTCGTGGTAGTTAGCGCGAGTGTGGGCAGTGGCACTGTGCGTGCGCACGGCATCTAGCGATATTGCATCAATAACACAGTGGTTAGCGCAAAGTAAGTACTTATGTACCATGCATGCGCGTGGAACATATCACCTCGCTTTAACTAAAACTGCTTTGAGAATATTCAGCAATTTGGAAGCATAAACGAACGACAGATTATCGTGAATTGAAATTAATGATGCTTGGTAATAGCATCAGATCGGTAACCTGACAGTAAGCAAGTAAATAACTGATATGATCAGATCGTGGCGATCTAACACCAAGGTGTCCTATAAATTGATAGGTTTACATCAGCAATTTCAAAGTCATAGAATAAAGCCTTCAAAATATAATGTTTTTGTATATTTTGTACTTGTATTTGATTGGTCTACAATACTGAGGGTATAAAAAAGCCGTAATAAAAATTTTATTATTAATTACCTGTTTAGACTATTATCATTGTCAAGAGATATGTTACAGACGATAACTTGAGCCGGTAAGGTAGGTCTTCAGAGTCACCGCCAAGAAAACAAAAGAAATGCAGATCTACAGGGGACAAGTGGCAGGCTCAATCACTGTTAGAGGACATAACATTTCTATTTACAATGAGAAACAAAACTTAATTTAAGAGTTGAAAACCACACCCCAGGTCTTTTATTACATCAACACTTTCCAGAGCTGTAGATGAAACATAATATTTGTACTACTCATAATTAACATCTCTTCCATAAAAAGCTATCTTACATTTATTTATAGTTAACCTTAACAACCACCTGTCTGACCACTCTTGAAAAGTATTCAAACCCTTTTGGAGTACCTGATGGTCATCGTCAGTAATTATATGCTTATATAGCTTAGCATCGTCTGCAAACAGATAGATGTTAATAAACTGCTTACATAACTCTGGTAAGTCATTAACATAAATAATAAACAAAACAAGACCTAAAATAGTTCCCTGTGGTATTCTACTTAATACATCAGCCCAGTCTCAGTAAAAGCCATTAATTTTAATTCGTTGTTTCCTATTATACAAGAATGATTCTATCCATATATTTACGTCTTTCATGATATTTGGTGTCATTTTTCTGTGATAAAAATGGCGTTTTCTGGGTCCGGACCGGTCGCAAACCATTACCGAAGTGACCAAGGACCGAAGTGGATGTACACCATATGATGAATGCAACATAACTAACCACTAGGACAACGAAATTCACATTCGGACACTAAATTGACTATATCTGCAGCCAATTCAGCGTAGGAACCAATATTATCTAATACGGTTTCCACAGTGGTACCGTGAATTATAACGACAAAATATATCAAAACAATTAATATCATATCACGAAAACCTTGTTAACGAAAATTACAGTTGAAACGTCAGCTCAAATTCTCAAGTAAACAGAAACAGCTGATTCAGCGATCCAATTATTCACCAAACGCTCCAACTATGAAATGGAAAGTCATCAGTGAAACTGCAATTCAGTGCAAAGATGTAAATTATAATATTCTCTAGGAAATCATTCTTTGCATTCGTCTATTTTTCCCATGCCTGTCCCATTTTAACTCGAGAACGAGAACTCATTAGAACAGTTGAAAACTGAAAGTCACTCACGGTGAAACCAAAATATGAACAATCTTTATTCGTCCACCACACAGCAGATATACAGACAAAATACAACTAACAATTAACAAATACCATTAATACAAAGCTAAGGCCTAAAGTCTAAATTAAAAAATGTCACATAATTCATGCAGTTCATTTATGCCACTGTGCCTAACCAGAATTACCAGATAGCCAATAACTAAGTGCTGACTGTGGAATTTCTGTATGTTCTTCAAGAAAGTAATGGCTTTGGTGAAACTACATGTATACCAAATACCGGTATACTACTCAATTAGGTGAAACTCACGAAAGTTTGCACTCGCACGAAGGTCACTTACGTCAAGAACTGCCTAATCGTAACGCGATGTGATTGGTCAAAATGAACTCTGGTAGGCGTGGCTAACTGGCTGCTGCTGCAGACACTTGTTGAACGCTGGTCAGTCGTCATCTAGCTGTTTCGAGCATTAGAACTAGATTATACGTACGCCTCTCTGACTGTGAGTCCACAGTGTCATACTGATACACTAATTCCGTGGCAACCAACCCAGTCCTCAGCGTGTCTATGGTCAAAATCACAATGCAGCATAATGCTAGTACAAAAATGTCACGCCATGACTCACGAGTCGTGCCATCTAAGTTACACGATCATACATAATGACGATAAGTAGTGCACCGACGCGCAGTATTTCACCGTTGTTGTCAAATGTCGTTTGTCAGTTGTAAATTACTGTAATGCATTTTCTTGACATTTTGCTCTGTGTGCAGTGAAATTCTCCTTCACTTCAGACCATTTATCTCATTTTCTGTTCACATCTGTTCGCCTCTGCCATCACTTAACTCGAACAAATAATATAATACTTTCTTGTAAATCAGTAAGGTTTTCATTGTATTGTAAATTGGATGAAAATGTCACAGGCCACTCTTGTGTCATGCTACAAAACAAGAACATTGTAACTAGAGGTAAATTGTCACTCAACAACTGTAGAAACGAAAAAGAAACCGCAGAACTAGCTAAGATGAAGGACAATGACATAATAAGCTATTAAATCTTGTTAGATAACTTAGCATACAGTACTGGCAAACAGCAGTGCAGTTTGGTAAAAATTAGAGCTGCGATCCGCATACTATAAACATGCTGGTATGCCTTCGCCACTGGTGTCCCTAACTTTCAATGTATATGTAACTCTGTAGTCCATTGTGTGATGTAACGTTGATAATTTCATTACGTTTGATAATTACAATTAGGGCATTATCTGTGCATTATATCTGTATTAACTAAAATTAACGATTAATTAATCGTTAATTTTCAAAAAGTTGACTATTAAAAAAATTTTAATCGTTACCAGCCCTAGTAAAAATGAATAACATGTTTCAAGCATGAAGTTCTCAAATTTTTGATCTACAAACTCAAAGAAACACCAGTGTGCAAAACATTATACAACATCATAATGCACAAATCCACACTCACTGATACAAAATACAAGTGACTATCTATGCAAAACTACTGCACCATCATATGCACAATAAGTTCACGAACTCATAAATACATGATTCAACGTTAAAACCAGAAATTACAAAAGTAAAATCATTCACTTACACAGAATTATGTCTCATCTGCGACAGCTGAAAGTTATTTAACATAAAACAATGGTCCACTTAGCAAACAGGCAGTCATTTACATTAGTAAGGTGAGAGGGGAAAAGTGTGACAGTGACAAACCGTATACTGTATTTCAAAGCAAGAAAATAAGTAAGTAACTGTACGGTTCAACATTCAATATGAGACAGCTGGAAATTCAATAGGATGTAAATTGCAGCTGACAGAACACACTAAGTATATCAGAATTGTGACTAAGCCACTAAGTTATCACCCAGGCAATGAGGCATGCCATAAGCAAGAATATTT
>Ga0126335_1001142_pt1 | contig 14382 bp, 6 predicted proteins | sample OlaspJWI45metaG_FD_108409 | JGI IMG/M metagenome (GOLD analysis project Ga0126335, IMG submission 108409) | Marine gutless worms symbiont microbial communities from Oahu, Hawaii - Olavius sp. 1 OAHU.JWI-45 metaG | ecosystem: Host-associated > Annelida > Digestive system > Unclassified | place... | reverse complement strand
GTGTCATGCATGCACATTGGGCAGCAGCTGTGTGCAAGCTGCTTACACCCACATGCCGGGTGATATCTGCCACATATGGTTTTGGGCAGACTATTTAGTCACCCTGGTGATGCCTAGGCCAACTCAGTCTTCCATCCCTCCGAGGTAGGTAAGTGAGGACAAGCTTTGGCTGGGAAAGCAAAGGCAGGTATGTTTCATTCCGTTGGTGGATAAACACGAGTGTGCAGGTAAAACTGTGAGGTCCCTTGACATCATGTGCCATAGCTGAGCACATGTTGATTGAGCTCTACCGTGAAGAGGTGCTGTATCAGGTCCTGACCTTTGCCTTTTCGTGTGGCCCAGCTCTGATGAGCTTTAGGCCATGTGGACATTATTTGTTCAGAAGTGTGGCTTCAGCCATGTCTGTTTGTGTAGCTTAACATGTGTAACTGCATCTGCAGCATGCAACATATTTTCATTTGTACATCTTGGTCTTGTCTCAAACATCGTAATTCTGAATTTAGTTATTAACATTTGCTGCAGATAAAATGGCATCTACTTATGTCGACACATCGTAGGTTGGATGTTAGTGCAATTTTGTTGTCAGAGACTGGCTTGAATGCAACATTATTTTATCATGTGCAGATTATGTCGTTTCATGGTGTTAGTGAATTAATTAATTATTGTATGAATATTGCTTGTCATGTTGTGCAGATTGTTGTACTGTGTTATATATAGGAAGCAGTCAACTTGTTGTACAGATAATTTGCATGTTTTGGGGGTCATCTATATGTGTTAGTGTGATTTTTGTTGTCTTTTTATCAACTTTTGTTTGAACATTCTTCTACTGATAAGATAGTCGGACATGCCTATGAATTTAGTCTCTCCTCATGACAGGTTTCTTATTGAGCCATCCAGCCTCTCACAGCTCGGGTGACATTTGGGCCTTTTTGTACAACTGTACATGTTGGTTTCAGTTTCATTGTAACACTAGAATCACTATTAGTTGCAGATTGTGGTAATGTCAACTGATGACATTGCTTTGCACTAATGACAGTTGGTTTCCTGAAACAGGCTGTTTCAGGATATGTCATGGTGTTCTGATCTGTGTTTGTTTTGGCACCATGCCGACTTTTGGTAAAGTAAGTTGGCTACTGGGTGTTTTAATTTGTCGCTTGAACCTTATGCATTGTTGTATCATATGACGAGTTTTAATAACGGCGTCTGTGGTTTACGGTCATATTCTGCAAGTAAAGGTGTTGTGTAAATTTTTCATGTATTTGTTGTTTTGTAAATTTGAGCACCTTGCGTTTTCCTCTTGGTAGTCAGTAGTCACCGTAACATCTGAAGAAAAGGAAGGAGTGTATTGACAGTTAGTTGAAGCCTAGAAGTCTGCGTACCGGTATTGAATGTAGATGTTATATATTGGTAGCTGCTCAATGCCTACATAATGATCTCATTGTCAGAAAGTTTTTGATCTCTGTTCAGGAATCAGTCGTATTTACTGCTTACAGACGATATCCAGTTTCCAGTGTGACAGTAATGAATGATGTGTTTTAGTTCCTGTGTGGAGCTTGTGTTGTGGAGCTGTTGATTACATTATAGATTGTATTCAGGGGCGGCCGCCTCCCTCCCCCTATCACAGGCACATGAAATACAAAGAAGTAACAGTGGTTAAAAATGCACCATTTTAGTACAAAGAAAAATCAAAAATTTACAGCCCCCTCTCCAGACCCCACCCCTCCTTTATGCTCTCAATGCAACCCCTACCAAAAATTTCTGCCGCCACCCGTCAAAAACTTCTAAAAACACCGCTGACTGTACTGAGCTGATACACATTTTGTAAGAGACAGCTGAATAAGGGCAAGTAATTTGGTATTGTCAGATTTACTTCATTGCAGTTTTGGTGTCTGCATCGTGGTTGAGGTTTTATTTTATTTGTCTGTACCAGTGGAACAGTTGGCTGGTTAAGGTCTTTCCGAGGAGAGTTACAGATTAATTAGGATTAATTAATTTGAGATTAATTTCACAAAGACTAGATTAAAGAGATTTTTTGGCATTAATGTTGCATTCTGATGTCGTTTTTTCCAGTATTTAATGTTTGTAAGTCCATCAGATATGTCTATTATTTATTGCGATTGCACACAGTAGTAAAAATACTGCTAAAGCAGACGAGTCATGCCAGCTGTTGCATCAGCCGTTGTCTTTGCCATGGACATATGAGGTGCTTTATGGCATCGTTCGTGAAGTCTGCTGCGTTTGAGAGATTACATGCAGCCACCTGGTTGTTGTGGCTTCGTCTATTAATCATTTAAGCGGTGTTAACACATGCATACGTGTGTAATTTAACACTGCGTTACTGAGATCGATGGGACTTTTGCTAGTGTATGCAGATGGGTTAATGTTATGGCAATTGTTATGGTATATATGCATAGGCCTGCATGTGTATAGTCTGTTTGTGTGTGTTATTATTGTATGTAGTTGTATATGCAACTTTTGCATATTTTTGGTGTCAGTGTTAGCAGAGTACATTAGGAATAATGTTGCGGAGTGGATATTATCACACTTTTGCAGTCCACTGTTTACGACAAACATCGTCATGGTATACCCATAAATAGTGTACCGTAACGTTTATTTCTAAGATGCGCGTTATAATATGTGCTGTTAGACCACTTTGTGCTTTTCCATTCTCTTCTGTTGTACTTTCTAATTGTTGTATTCTGTGAAAGAATGAATAATATCACTTTTACAGTGTATTAAGTACAGACGTGACAGACTGTTTTCCAAGTGAATGGTCATACATGTACGATTGTACGTTGCTTCCTCATGTATTTGTATAGCACATTCTAGCCTTTGTGGTGACGTAGTATATACAGTTACAGTTGCAGTACAGCTAGGTAACCATCGAGGTGGTGCCCAGTACCAAAGCCAAATATGTTCGGCCCAGTACACATAAGTATGGCTACGTACTGCAATTATAGTTTTAGCATCGTGTTATGTTAAGCTGAGCACATCCAACAGTTTCTCAGGCTATACTTGTCACTGCCATTTGTCTTGTTAAACTGTTTTCTGATTGTACATGTTGCAGTATCAGCAAATGTGTGAGTTGTAAACTGTTTACGTAAATGTATGTTATGTTACTACACAGTTACAGCACAATTTTTCGACCCATTGTAGCTGGGTTCAGTATGGCAGCGTTGCTTATACAGCACTTTACACCGCATCTCAAAAAAACGGACCCCTACAGTTTTTTAGTGTAAATTTGCCAAAACAAGCCGGTTGTGGATAATTTTTGGCAGAGAAGATAAAGAAGCTATATCCTACTGGTTTTGCCTAAAAAGTTTGGTATAGGTCGGGAACCACCTGCGTAGTTGCGAAACAGCAGGCCGGTCTACTGCGCAAGTTCGGCAATCGTGTTTCTTAGAAAACGCGCGTCATAACTCCACTGAAATGCTGTAATGTCAATATCATTTGACTTGCACAGTTTTAAATAAACCAGCGTTTTATTTAAGCTGTGTTCACACAGGTTACCAGAAGGCCCGTCTTAGTCTTAGTCTTACTGGTCCACAGTGCACGATTGACAGTAAAGTTCCTGCATCAAGAAACACCCGACTTCATCTCGTCGGATTTGTGGACGCCAAACAGTCCGCGCCTTAACACAGTTGAGTACAAGACTTGGGGCTGCATGCGGAACATACAAGAAGCCAGTACATGATATGACACAGCTGAAGCAGCGACTGGTGGAAGTCCCGGCTGATTTGAACAAACCATTGTTAACAAGGTGATAGACCAGTGAAGTGACACGGGGCCTTTGTCGAAACTAAAGGACAGCACTTTAAATGCTTGCTGTTTATAATATCTTGATTGTGTAAACGGATGAAATGTTTCAAACAACTTTAATTATCAGCGAAGACCGTAAGAAATTCCATTGCCGAACTTGCGCAGTAGACCAGCGCATGGTTCTCGACCTATACCAAACTCTGTAGGCACAACTAGTAGGCAATAGCTTCAGGATCTTCTCTGCCAAAAATTATGCCTGACTGGCTTGTTTTGGCAAAGTTGACAAAAAATCACAGGGGTCCGGTTTTTTGAGACACTCTGTAAAGTTGTCTGCTTTGCAGTTCAACTCTGAGCTGTTCCACTTTCTCGGAATGACTCCAGACAAGTTGTTCACAACTTGTGTATTAACTGCATAACATGTGAAATAACAGTGCATGTGCCAGTGCATATTTATATTCACAACAAGTTTACACTTCCCTGTATTTATTCATTAATCCATCGTATGTACACATAACATATATCTGCAATAACAGCATAAAACCAGTATCCCGACTAACTAAACTAACGTGCATAGGTACAGCAAGGCCAAACATTCAGTTTACTACTGCATGAGCAAGACATTCAGAGCCACTCCTTCGGCACTGCTAACACTAACTATAACTACAGCAGCAATACACTAAAATGAGATGTATAGCCTCAGTGGCTGACAAGACCAGCCTACCTGCAATTTTTATGTAATGCACATTAATCAGCATGCTTTTTATTTCATGCAAAGGCTTTTGGTGGGCCTCACGACTTTTGTACATGCATCAAATTTTACAACTTTTCATTCTTAGCGATAAGGCCATACTGCAGAAACAGACTGATGTTGCACTGACGTCATAATTTGATCTTCAGTCAATCAACACATAAGTACGGTACTGTTAATGATCGTAGTCAAAACACAGTTTCTGCTACATCATTAGTAATCACTTGCAAATAATATGGTAAGTTAACAAGTAAGAACGCTAAAGCTAATAACTTGACATCTTAAAGCTACAAGACCCTATATTGTATAAAAGTGTAAGAATAACAAAAATGACATAAAATTTGAGTAACAAATTCAACAACTGAATTTACAGCCCCATAAAATCTGTCCAGACCAGTCAAAGGGACATTTTGCTGGAACTAACTCCCATTATAAAAAAGGTTGCCATTCGAGATAGTCTATGTATACTAGACAGGTTACACAGCAGCATCCTTTTGAGCCTATGCACTGTGCACAATTCTTTTATATCCAAAACAGGTTGCTAACAAATGACATCTTAGAGCAGGCTGCAAGAACATTAGTGAAGTATTGGAAATTGTTGAATGTAACATTAACCACTGCATAAAACTGGAGATATTTTATTGTATTCATTTACATGTGTATTAGTTAAATAGCTCTTCCCTTCTAGAGTTTTGAACATGCCATATTAATCAAAATGAATCTTCTGCAATTAAAATTAGACTGTTAGCTAGAGCTTCCGATAAATACTTTTGTCGACATTACACATTAAACATTTCTTCTTTCTCCGCTCACTGACACGCTGTCTGCCCCCAGCGCCTCTGAAGTTACGACCTTACGGCGCTATACAAATCTGTTTATTATTATTATTATTATCATCATCGTCATGAGAAAGGTTGTGTCGAATAACTACTGCTTAGTTCTCCACTTACAGTCAAGTATTTTCATGCATCAAACTTAGCTCCAGAGATGATAAGAGCTGCTTCAAAATTAGCAGTACTCGATGACAGTTTGAGTGGCATTCTTGCAGCCGGCTCTTAAGCACGAAATGCCGAACAAGAAATTAATTGCATATTAACAGCAGTGTGCATGTTGTGAGCTAGGAGCAGCATAAGAAGCTGCAATCAGCAACAGTCCAGCAGTTACTGAGCTGAACGCAAAAAGTTAAAAACGACGCATTGCACACAAACATAAAACAAAGCTGACAATTCTGCCAACAAATGGCAGTACAGATATTATGCATAATAACTATAACTGTTCTCGACAACTTCAACACAAGGTGGGTAATACGATGCATCAGAAATTACCACATCAAATTGAAATTCCAGATCTTTATTCATGCTGTTTGTTTAACACAATGTGGTGAAACTTCAGTGTGCAGTTTGCAGCATGCTGTGTTTCATTAACCCTAACTAGTAAGCAGTAACTAACTAACCAAAGACAATGAATTTCATTACCCTGACACATTTAATAAGGTACTGTTTACCAGCATATGTTCCTGATTCACGTCATCTTCTTCAAAAGTTTCCTTAGAAGCACAAACTGCTAAGTACAATTTTTGGTTGAATACTGTTATCCTAAAACTTTTTAACAAATATTGATAAACACAGCAGCCATATCTGCACTGTGCAGTAACATGCAGGCAGACTTTGTGTCATCACCAAATTCACCACGTAGCAACTATCACAATGCAGTTAGCAAATAAAAGACAACTATCAATACATATCCACAAAATATTAAACACTGCTTAAATATTTATGTTAAACAAACCAAAAAATAATGATAACAGGCATACACAACATAATTACTGTACACACGATATATCTGCAAATTACCGTTTAAATAAAAATAAAAACAATTTCAAAAATTACGGACTATTTACGTAATATGGAAAAATCCACTGTCAAATGCAAACAAAAAGAATCAGCACACAATGATTGATCATAACTTACAACACAATACACTATACAATTAAAATGTACCAAAGACGAGGTAGCACAAACAACCCTTGTCTATGATGAAATGCTATAAAATATTTGTACAGTTAATTCATCCTACAAAAACGAAATTCAAACAATTTATCTGATATGATATCAACAATAAAAGGAATTCGGTGCAAAATACTTTTCTATGAAAACTGCATAGAAGCCAACTGGAAACGAAATGTTTCAGATAAAACCAAACCAAACTGGAAATCAGAATCATAGCAGCACGGGCAAAAGCCACTGTTATCTACTAGTGCTTGGTCATTATTTCAAACAAGGCAATAAGTACACTGGTTGATCACCTAAGCAAACTCAGTGCAGTAAGGCAAATATCAGCTGGTATATTAACTACAAACTCACTCAGTTCAGGATATTGCATGCATGCACAGATGACTCTTATCATTATAACAAATGCAGTAACGTGATGTGTGTGTTATAACAAGCAAGCAGTGTTATTCTGCACCAAAGCCCCGATTACACACTGACTTTGGAAGTATTGTCATTTGAGTCCTTGGCAACTCTGATATTTGTCCCACTATGGAGAAAAAAGACAGCATATCTATTCATGAATGCATGCTTTTACTAAATAAGACTACTACTATGGTAACCACGCTCATAAAATTACGTGTGGGAGAACACTGCTATAAATCAAAGCTGCCAAAGACTATCGTGGAAATAACCCTTCTAGCATGGACAATACACAAAGTAAGTAACGTCGGCTGCAGTATGTGATAAAACTCAACATGCAATGTCTGTACAAGAGCTCATTATCGCCATCAGTAATCAGTACCATTATCGCTGCAGCTGTCAAATATCAACGTGACAAGAACTATCCACACAGATATGCTCTCATGGGACTCTAGTACATCATCCATTCATAACAAGCAATCCATCATCGTCATCATGTGTTCCTCAGCATAGCTTCAGTCACTATTAAATTAGCCTCCTGCTGGTATATCTCGCGTGCTGTTGAACCGCGGTGGAAGGCAAATTTAACAACTAATATCTCAGATTTCTTAGTTCACTGGAAGCATCGACAAAAAATCGACAAATAAAATGCACAAACATCATCCTCGTAAGGAACTGCAGTGACAGGCCAAGTTTCAACTTCGGGAACTTTGTGGATTTTGAGCAATCACGTTGACAAATAAACACTATCACCCACCCACATACCCAACTAGCTGAATCAATTGTTCACCCAGAAACTTCAGTTATGCTGAGGAAAATAAAACAAGCCATCACACACACATACATTAATCATAATATTACAATTAAAGGCATCCGACTAGTATGCAACAACTCAGGACAAGTCCAATCTGCTGCTGCCTCAACCCATCTTTCATTCTGACAGTATGACATCAAATGGAAATTTATTCAGACAAGGTCCATGTGTGTTAATTCCAAGTTCTCTGCTAACAACGTAAGTCCTATTATTTTCAGCTTGTTGTGTACTAGGCTTCTGTATGAGCTTCTTAACCTTGCTGTTCATTTGAACAAATGATGATGATGTTTACAGTAACAATGAAGATGATGTGTCCTTGCTTACACAAATTTTAGTTCTTGTATAAGACACATATACATGCACGTTTAACAACAACTTAGAAACATATAAAAAAGATTTCAAAAAGCAAAAGCTTGGTCAATGAACAAAAGCACATCAGTAACAATATTCAGTGCAAGCAAGTAGTACATAAGAGTCAGCACAGAAACAACTAGAAACGTGAAGGTAAGGTAATTATTCATTTGAATAACAACAATGAAAATAAACTATGCCTAAGGGGAGCACATGCCTGCACATGGCCACTTTTTCGCTGTTGTGACCTTGATATTAACCTCATGACCTTGAAACTCGAAGGTGACCTAAATATTCTTAAAATGTACCTTCATAGTACAGCAATGAAGTTGCTAGGTTAAGGTATTCGAAACTGCTAACAGTGGATGAGATATGCATGGCAAATGAAAAAATACGAAAACAACTCTCAAGGTCAAAGGTCAAGGTAAAATGTCGCCAACTTCCAAACACTTCTAGCGTTCACTATGGGACATATTCCTACAAAGTTACATCAATTTCTGATCAGTAGTTTTCGAGAGTTTGTGCAGACACACACACAGACATACAGAGACACACAGACACTGCCAGAAACAATACCTGTTTGCAGCATAGCTGGCACGCAGGTAAAAAGCTGAATTCAGGCTGATATGTTTAAAACAACAAATCTGTACCACTGTGCGTTAACGCAATAAATTTAAATTGCTGCCAATGAATTTTTAAACAGAAGGAGTACTAACCTGCAATAAATAGAAAAAAACACAAGTGGCTAAAGTAATCTGGCGAAGGCCGCATCGAATATGCGGGTGAAACCGACCCCAGTTTCATACAATGTTCGTTAGGTCCCCAACAGTTTCCACCCCAAGCAGGACCTCGATCCGTTCAGCCACGTTTGCACAGCAAAGTCAGGTAAGCCGAACGACAGACAGACTGACAGACGCCGGGAAATCAATCGCAATAGTCCAAATCAAATGTATTAGACGTGGCCTAATAATAATAATAAAAATAAAATATAGACTTCCAAACTAGCTGACATTCAGAACCTTTAAAAATCTAGAAATTCAGACAGTCTTTCACCTTTAAAAAATATACTGATAATGCCCAAATGTTAGCAAAAATATTCTAAAAAAAGACTGAATGCATTACCCGAGCCAACATGCACTGCTCAATAAATCGAATCACATCCAATAAAGATAACCTATCCTATCATCTAATTTTCACAACTGTCAATATATTTTGGAACTATATGGGACATCGGAGAAAGAATACAAGCAGTGTACCGTATTCATGCATCACACTGCATACATCGATAGTCCTTTACAATACACACTATTAACAAAGTATAAACACTGCTATATTGCCACCAAAATATCAACATTTACCATATGGCTCACATGCCAAGCATTCAAATATTGCTGAATGTTTGAACAGTATGTACATGCAAGTAATGGTTCAATTCCATTATGTACACATGCTCAAATGCACCAATCAGTGCAACTATACGTACAAGTTTCACTTGCCTAATGCCTAAAACACTAAGTACCGACATGATGAGAATCTTACTGACAATGAAAAACACATTCTGGTCACTGCTGCCACTACTGACTCTCAGTAAACATCACGTCATTGCAATGCAAACTTCCAGCAGTAGCCCAGTTTCAAAGAAGCAAATAGTGAACATTTAGAAATTGAACTTCACTGGTTACAAATCTAAATGTGGTAATAAAAACTCTTAATTTGCTATGCTTACTTTTAAATGATTTAACCACCTCTAGCTCACGTGAAATGAAAAACTTTAGTTACGATTTGTGCATTGCTGCCACATGACATCTTTATGCCTTTCTGTCGTAATGAAATCGAGAACATGTGCATAATGATATGTGTTGGAGTCTAACACGGACTACACATCAAGGACCTTTGAGAAGAATGTCGTCACAGCTGCTAGAGTTGCTGGCTGACACAAGACTTGCCATCAGAGCAAAGTCCTCTACACTGTCATCCAACACGCCGTAACCATGCTGCTGCGTCTGCTGGTGGAGGTGCGTCCAGCGGCAAGGCCCGACAGCAGTGGCACTGGCTGCCGCCGTTGCTAAAGGTGACGATCGTGGCGTCGACAGTGGCGTCATAAGTCGCTGGGCAGTGCCAGCACTGCCGACTGCAGTCGAGTAGTCAGCCACGTCCGTCAATAACGATGACGTCGAGCAGCTGACAGCCTCGACGAGACGACGTGCCACGCCACTCGCGTACATCTATACAACATCAACATCATCACCATTAACACCATATTGGTCGTTGTCATCAAATATTAAATGTGCTCATCACTATTAAACACAGATGTTCTCAGAGGAATCAGCTGTAAACCTGAGAGAAAAGATGGGTTTTTGATGGTCCACCCATGTCTGAATTATCCATGACTGATAGAGGCCAAGCGCAGACGTGTCAGAAGCGAGTTCCAAACAATGGCCGCATTGAATGTGGCGCCACTTGACGAATCAGTCGGAATCTGTCGTATTTATAGGCAACGTTTCCATCTCTCCACTCGCCTCCCAATCTATGTCAGTTTTGCAATATTCCACTCACTGTTAATCACGTACTTGTGGAATGTCCCAACTTAAACACTATCCGACAACGATTCTTCAGGGTCTTATCCCTTAAGGATCTCTTTGATAACATTGACAATCATGTAATTATTGATTTTATCAAAGTAACTCATTTTTATGCTCTTGTATAATGTTTGTTATCATAGTTTTATACTAGCTTAACAGCCTTTTTTTACATTCTTCTTCTTATCGTTGTTAGATGTATTTCGTTTTTAATCTTAACACCATGTAATGGCACTGAAATGGCCTTCTATGTGCTGATGTGCTGTTAAGATACTGCTCACTCACTCACTCACTCCCAATCTATTACAAGAGTCGACACTGCAAACAGCAACTCAATCCATTGAGCAGTTTAGTAAGGCGTAGGCGCGTGACAGACAGACGGACTGACCGACACACCACGCTACGGGATCATCGGTCACAATAGGCCACATCTAGTGCATTTGATGTCTACTTGGCCTAAGAATGAAATGTCTAGGCCAAGGCAGAGTAGAGGTCACATAGAGGTCACCATGGAGTGGACAATAACTGTGGGAGTCAATGAAAACTATCAATCCAGGTCCACAAAGGTCAGGGCTCGCCAGTGCAACAACTTTAGTCAGCCTGTTTTGGCTCTGAGTGCACGCCTTGACGTCATACTGTTGCTGTCACATTTGTGGCAGGCGGCCGTGTGCGCAGCACATGTCATCAGTGACCTCAACCAGCCAGCGCACCTGGCCAGTGCGCCATCTGTTGACTGACCGCCGACTCACAGCCACCCAGCAAGTGCCAATACATAACCCTAGCTGATCCCACCGGATCACTCCCAGTAAACAACAGGTCAACTGGTATACACACAATAGGCACAATTATCAAACTTAATGATTTATAATCATAATCACAGAAAGAGAGTTACGATAAGTAAGAATTAACCAGCCATAAACAGAACTATGCATCCAAAACAGCAAACGAGTCATTACAACATCAAACATTTTATATAAATGCATATGTATATTTATGTATTTTAATTTTCATTTGTGGTTTCCGTACCGGTGTAGATTACTTGTATGTGTAGACTAATTGTGTTTTTGTGTATTTCAGCTGTTGAGCTGCCAGACTGTTATTAATCTTCTTCTTTTTCTTCTTGAAATTAAAAAATGCTACCACTGACAGACGTGCTGAAGAAGCAAAGTTCTGAGTAGGCGGCATAAGGACCAACGGCATATACGCTGTGACCGTGCAGCTGTATACTGTCTGATTGTGGCAAGGTAATCGCCATACAGAAAGTGAAAGCTATTTGTCATGTTAAGCCCCATTCACCCTGCGAGCAGTACCGTACGGTGCCGTGCTATACCATGCGGACATGTGGTACCATGTAGTGACTGAAGCTGAACTGTAAAGCGTTATCACACAAGAGCAGTGCTATACCGGCGGCTGCTGCTGCTGCTGCTGTTGATGTCGAAGATGTAGCTTGCCCGGTGAGTCTTTACTGCAGACGAGAGCTACAAAGTCGGAGAAAACGTCAGTGACGCCACCGCACCTGGCTGTGGTGACGTCGTCAGTGCACTGCTGAGCTTGATGATGGTCGTTCGCCGATAACACACCTGTAATGTCAATGTCAATGTCGATTTGTATTGCACATAATTATAAAAAGACCCCAACATGCTGCACGCACTGCAGCATGTTGCAAACAAACGTCTTGAGATGCTGTCTAACGGTGTCCTTGCCAACGCACTCCTCTCTCATGAGTCTGGCAGTGAGTTCAACGCCTACATAATAATAATAATAATAATGTCTTTATTACAACTGCAGTCAAATGCTGCAAAGGACAATCACACAATAGGCCTAATATCTGCCGTGCAGGGCAGTACATATAACAGAACACAAATCATCACATGAACATAACATAACACATGCAGTTTAGCACAGTAATATACATGCTGCCAAATAGCGACACAAGGCTTACTCAATGCCGTAAGTTAACAATTGCACAAACTGAAACAACAATCAAACGCATGATATATAAGATATTAATTAACAGCCGTAAATATTTACAAACTTGCATTCACTTTTTGGCACCACCATGGGATCGAACCCGGGACTTTTACATTGCAAGTTGGACACTCTACCACTACTCCCCCCCCAAAAAAAAGTTCAGAAGAGTGGGCTCGGCTGCTGCTGCTGAGGTTCTGTCCTTCGGGGAGTGGCAAGAAAAAGCAAACGTACTAGACGGTAGACCAGTATTGTGGCATGTCGAGAAGACCAGAGATGAGAGACGCAACATGTCGAACTGTTGACAGAAACTAAACAGGTACCGTGGTATGCACTGGTAACAAACCTGACTGCCGCTTTACTTTTCAGTGTAAACAGATCACAGGCGGCAGAGTCACAACATGCACACGTTGCTTTCACTGGTCTGCCACTGGTCTTCACGTGGCCTCGTCACCTTTCGATATCAAAACTAATTCCGAAGCTACATGTCACACGGACAGCCTTCAAGTTAAATACTGGCTTTCTAAAGCTTTCCCTTCTCAGCTAGAGGCAGGCAAACAACAAACCGAAAGCAATGCAAAACGCGGTCTCCAAGCAGATGCTGTAAACGTACCGTGATTTTGTTGTGTCAATAAAACACCAGAATCAGAAGCCACGAGAGTATTCTGCACTGACGATAAAGTCGGTGACACGTAGGAAGTCTGATGTAAACTAAAAGCATCTGACCGTACTGGACCCACTTGCGCACCTGCATTGCAACACAGAATGTCAGCCACTAAGCTGTCAATCAATGCCTAACTGCCACGCCCTAAGGACGGCTGCTGAACAGGCTGGTAGGTACGTTTTAACTGCATTCACTAGGTGGTGCCACGGCCTGATAGACCAGGCTGCACCGCAGGCCAACCAGAGAGCTGACTGTAAATGTACACAAAGTGTGAACGGACAGACTCACAAATTAATACCCTGAAATGTTGAAAAAATCAACTGAAGGAAAGACGGTAGGTAAGAAAAGAAGAGGAAGACCAAGGACAAGGTTACTCGATCATCTGATGACCAAGAACAGCAACCAAAGATATGGACAAACTGAAAAAAATTACACAAGAAGAGACACAGGTCAAGATGACAAGTCATCAAGCATTCAACGTCAACGTGGGTGGCCCTGCATCACGACAGTTAAGACAAAGATGGTGATTTAATACCATGAGAAGACGCGCTGGTGCCGGAGTTCCACGCTTGACAAGGCAGCTGATGGTGGTTGTCCGTAGTCGGGTATCTTACACGCTTACTGTGCGGCGGTCTCACCGCGGTGCCAGCGTACCCGTCCACCGCGCCGGCCACTGTCTGTGTGGCGGGACCCTGATAGAGACTGGAGGCCTGTGGACAGGCGGCGGTGTAGTAAAACTGGTCGAATGAGATGGGAGCCACGTCGAGGTCGTATCGACCAGATGTCTGGAACTGCAGTCCAGCGTAAGCGACCGGCGACACTGCACTATCACGCGTCGACTGCGTGTCCACCATCGACCCTACAGCGGCATTATTCATGTAACAAGTGGCCAAAGTAATTTGGCGAAGGCTGCATCGAATCGGTGGGAGAAAATCGGGACTCTCGTCTAATACAGTGTTCCTTGGGTGTCCAAGAGTCTCCACCCTAAACAGGACCTCGATGCGTTCATCCGCTTTGCAGAGCCTGCCCGCGTGACAGACAGACAGACAGACAGACAGACAGACAGACAGACAGACAGACAGACAGAC
>Ga0126335_1001141_pt1 | contig 14383 bp, 13 predicted proteins | sample OlaspJWI45metaG_FD_108409 | JGI IMG/M metagenome (GOLD analysis project Ga0126335, IMG submission 108409) | Marine gutless worms symbiont microbial communities from Oahu, Hawaii - Olavius sp. 1 OAHU.JWI-45 metaG | ecosystem: Host-associated > Annelida > Digestive system > Unclassified | place... | reverse complement strand
GAGAGTAGCGAACCTATACATTTTTGGAATCCTTAGAGCATAAGGTTTCCAAAAAATAATGTTGGCATTTGCGCAGACACCACTGTGGCCGCCATTTTGGATTTTCAAAATGGCCGCCATAAAGTGGGCTTACGTTCGACTTCGAGCATCACCTGCTGTATATGAATCCGCCACAATACGTCAGATCCTGAAGTGTGCACACTACAAGAGAACTCTGCGTGCACACATCCATATGTACATGGATCTCTATGAACTTCTCCTAGAGAAGTTCTTCAAAGAAAAATCACACCTCAAAGCCATCTGCTCCGAGCCAGTGAATAAACTCCAGGAAGCCTGTTCAAGATCAAGTTAACTGTAAACTATATGCAGATGACGTGAAGCTCTACACTGAGCTACGATCTGCTGCTGACGGTAACTGTTTTCGAGTCTGCTTAGACCGAATCTATCAGTGGTCTCTTACATGGCAGTTGCAAATATCCAGTCAGAAGTGATGCGTCATCGACGTTGGCAAGTCTACAGCTGCTGATGCTGGATACCGCTGTCGTCTTGGTAACGAAGGTTTAACGACGTCCGAGAACGTGCGTGACCTAGGAGTTGTGGTCGACTCACATTTATGCTTTGGCGAGCACATTGCTAATATTACTTGCAAGGCTCACCAAAGGGTCAAACTAACTCACCGTTGTTTTTCCTCAAAAATAGCGACATGTTGGTTAAAGCTTTCAAAGTTTAAGTTCGCCAGATTTTAGAGTTCAGCAGTCCGGTATGGTTACCTAGTCTCATGAAGAATATTCTCCTCATCGAATCCGTACAAAGGAAGTTTACTAAAAGAATTCCTGGCATGTCAGGTTTAAACTATTACTCTAGACTCCGAATGCTAGGTCTCAAAAGTCTAGAGTTAAGAAGACTTCATACTGATGTGTTGCTGGTTTACAGAATCCTGTTTGGCAGGGTGCGTCTCAATAGCAATGAAATCAACCACACATGCGCGGTCACAAATACTGTACGTCATACAGAAACAGCGATGTTGTAATAATGGAATAAATGACTTTTTAGTAATTGAATCGTTCACCTATGAAATAACTTGCCGTCTAGTAAGCTTACGACTGATTTTACTAGCTTCAACAAGTTTGACGAGTCACTCAGTAACGATTATCTTTTATTGTACCGTACTGTAAACTAAATTTTATCTAAATTGTATAGTGTCTTTTCTGGTGCATGATTTTACATGTATTGTATTATGCGACTTGTAAGTGGCATTTGGCCCTTTGTTGTTTAATAAATTGAAATTAAAACAATCGATGCTGCTGATACGTAGAAGGAAACGTCAACAATTTCACACATGTTGGACGTTTTCCACCGAAGATGCCTGCGCGCCATGTTGGGCATTTCATGGCGAGATCACGTTACCAATGACGAGCTGCTGAAGAGGGCTGGGATGCAGGACCTGTCGAATATTGTCAAAGTGAGAAGACTAACACTGGCAGGGCATATACTACGGCTACCATTAGATAGACCGGCAAGTGTGGCTATGCAGTGGGTACCTGATGGAGGCAAGAGAAGAAGAGGATGTCCAAGTAAGACCAGGCAACAGACATTCCGGAAAGATTTGCAAGAGATGAGAGTCAGCTGGAGTGGTATTCGCAGATTTGTCAGTGACCGGCGTCGGTGGAAAAGCCTCGTCGCCCAATACTCCAGTAGGAGGAAAGGATCTAAGTCTAAGTAAGTAAGTATAAATATTACGGCTCTTCCTAACGTGTTCGATCAAGTTTTATTCAGAGTGAGCTAATTCAGTCTTTCATTTCAAGTTAAACACCAATGACGTGTTTGATATTTATATTAGGTCTTACACGAGTTTTATGATGCATCAATTAAGTTATTCAGCTCCTACGGTGTGATTGAAGTTTGCAAAACGCAGTTTTTGCATTTATACGTGTTGGCCATTAACGCCAGTTCGGTGACATCTTAGTAATTTTACACAACAAACAAAAAGCAATATTTATAACCGGCCATTGCATCCGTCAAGCTCGAAAAAATGTATATTATGTCTTCATATCTATTCAGGGAGCCTTTTATGTGAGATGGGTAATTAATTAGATATAGTATTATAATCTGTAAAAACTGAAATGTCCAAAAATGTCGTTTGAGTCCTTTCAGCGCACCACAGTCGATTATTATTACTCACAAAGACGCATAAATATTGTGGCTATTTTACGTTGGGCTAGCGGACGGAATATCGCCACATTATAATTCCGTCAGTCACTGCCGCGTACCATAACCCAAAACCCAAACCTAACACTAATCCTAACGTTAACCTGTCCCTAAACGCCACTCCTTACCGCAATACATTTTAATGACGACCAGTTGAGCCGAAACTATGCAAAGATATGCGTACGATCACGCAATGTAAACGAATCACAGCTGTCACGTGATAAAATTACAGACCATGCCACAAAGCCCAACAACACTGCCGGGACTATAATTCGGCGATCTTTCGTTAGTATCGGCAGCAGGAGTCTACACTAGCATTGTGAAGTTGAAATTACAAACGAAACGACCAACACTTACCGTCGCATATGACATTCTTCAGTTGTGCTTCTATGGTATCCAAACTGCCGAAGTCGTCCACAAGGATTACGTTGTCACTGTCCGGGTCGCTGGCCATCTGCCCCAACTCGTTTTCGTCTATTCCATCTCCAATACCGACCGCAATCAGCCGCGTCGCAAAACCGCCCGACACTACGCTCTTCAGCAACGCAGCCTCGGCCTGCAGTCACAAGTTAAACAAGCTGCGCTGCTGACAAACAGTCTCGTGAATTTTCTTCAAATCAAATCAAACGGCGGCCTTCGCAAGCGCCGCTTAGGCTACAGTAAAATAAACAACGGCGCTGACGAATTAATTATTAGATTTAAAGTCTGGATAGTCTAACAGCTATTAGAGATAAGCAAGCAAATCCGCAAAAAAGCTAGTTTTCAAAGTCGTCACACGAGCAGTATTCCGGAGAGATGTCTGAAGTCGGTTCCAGGCTTGCGGTCCAGCGACTGGAACCGATCGAGGACGACACGCGTGGTATACTGATCGCTGTCTGTTGAGCGCAGATGCGGTCTACCTGGAAGTGTTGACAGTCGTATGACCGCATCGTGAAGATATGCTGGCGCATATCTGAATGCGAGATCGTGCATCAGTACGCACAATGAGCACACTGACGGATCGGCAGCCGGTGCAGCGTCTGCAATCCAGTTGTGACATAGTCCGGTGGCCGCAAGTCCAGAACGAATCAAGCGGAGGCGTGGTGAACTCGTTTTAAATAATAAAAGTAGTTGCCGCAAAAAATAAATTATGAACCAGCGTAGTATTTGGCTCAGTAGTTTGGCAGTGGGAGGGAGGTCGCGGCACCTGTCTTTTATGGTGAGCCTTCGATCCCCAAATGTCTCCAGCACAAACAAGATTGCGATCCAGTCAGCAGTTCCTGTACAATGGGTAAAATTTCCTCCATCCCTTTTCCCTTGCCGTAAAGGGACTGGGACCCCTGTCTATTGCAGTGTCTCATGGGCCCTCAAGAGTCTTCTTCCTAAAAAAGCAGAATCTTGACGATCCGTTTAGCCATTTTTGCGCAGCGAAGTCGCGTGACAAAGAGACTGGTTGACTGATAGACTGACAGACGCCGATATCATCGAGTGGAGTAAAGTACAAACCAGCGTCTCGTCGGGGTCGGTCGATTCTCCGTCCGTAAGAACGACGACGACGTTTTGGACATCGCTCCGATCTCCCGCCCCCGCAGTTAACATCGATGTCCGAACGTATTCCAGCGCCAGATGAGTATTGGTCCAACCTCCCGTGTAGCTCATCCCCGCAATCGCCGACTGAATCTGCGCAACTGTCGTATAATCGTCCAGATCAATGTGTTCGGCGGTGTCGACAGCGGTAGCGAAGCTGACGACGCCAACTCGCGTAAATCCGCTGTTTACGTCCAATCTGGCTACCAGGTCCGAGACAAAGGTTTTCATTTCGTCGAAGTCGTTGTCTCCGACGCTGCCGGATTCGTCCATGACGAAGATTACGTCCAGGGGACAGTCCGGGTCGGTGGGAACTGTGCTTGCTGAATCTGCAACGTTTTGTATATGAAACTTAGCCTACTGAACTAAACTGCTTTCAGGAAAAGCCGATTACGTTGGTATGGTCACGTGCAACGCACGGAAGACTACAGAAGAGCAAAACAGGCACTTCACTGGGTTCTTGTTGGAAAAGAAACCGAGGTCGACCACGCATTACCTGGAGACATTGAACCGGTGGACACGGCACAGGATGACGTCTGTCTCAAGGCACTGGACGGAGATCAGTGCAAAGACTGGACTGCCCGATGTGCTAGTAACTGAAACAAGAGGCCAAAGTGATTTGAAAAGGCTGCACTGAATGACCCCACACAGTGAGGCCGCGTGACAGACAGACAGGCAGACAGACTGACAAACAGACACCGCTATCATCGGTAACAATAGTCTGCATCTCATGCATGCGATGCAGCCTAAAAACTAAAATCTACGGTGAAGTAAATTTCATCTGTGTCAGGGCTAATGTTAATAATGCTTTTAGGCAAAGTCACAATCACATGAAAACATGAAGTGTCCACGTATAGACATGTGACTGATTTTTAGTGCATTATCTACCGTCAGGCGTTCCATTACTAAAGCTGATTTTACTAAGTGTATGAAACTGTATTTCAACTTAGATTTGTAGATCCGCCACTAACCTTCGCAGACTCTGTCTCTGATCCTGGTTCCCCTTGCGTTGAGTTGTCTAAAATTATTCACCTCAAAAACGTTATCGCTGTCCGGGTCGCTGGCTATGGCTTCCAGCTCGTCTTCTTCAACGTTGTCTCCAATGCCAACGGCGATCAGTTTCGTCGCAAGTCCACCCGATACTATGTTTCTCAGGGCGTCAGCCTCATTCTGCAAGTACAAATAATTTTGTCCACAATTCCCTGGAGAAAAACACTAACCGTTGTATACATTAACCCCCCCCCCCCACAACCTCCGCTGCTTCGTCTGGTCAGTGATGTCGGTCTGAAGTTGGAGGGAACATGAATACACCGTGTCTCAAAAAATCTGACCTCTACGATTTTTTGGCATAACTTTGCTAAAACAAGGCGGTTGTAGATAATTTTTGGACCAGGAGATCAGAAAGCTATTGCCTACCAGATATGCCTAAAACTTGGTACAGGTCGAGAACCACCTGCGTAGTTGCTATAGCAACCATAGCAATCGTTGCAAAAGAGCACGCCGGACTAAAGCGCACGTTCGGCAGTCGGGTTTCTTAAAAAACACCCGTCACTACTTAGCATAACTCCATCAAAATGCTCTCATATCAATATCATTTGACGTGTACGATTTTAATTCAAATAGCAACTCGCGTAAGTTGTGTTTAAACAGGTTACCAGCAGGCCTGTGCGCCGGCGTTGTACCGGTCCACCGTGTACGTTCGACAGTCGAGTTCCTGCGTCAAGAAAAACCCGACTTCATTTCACTGGATTTGTGGCTACTAATCAATCCGCACCTTAACACAGTGGAGTAAAGGACTTGGGGCTGCATTGAGGAGCATACAAGAAGCTAGTATGTGACATGGCCCAGAAGCAGCGACTGGTGGAAGTCAGGGCTGCCTTTAAACAGACCATTGTTAACAAGGTGATAGACCAGAGTGGAGCAAACCTTTGTCGAAACTAAAAAACAACACTTTGAACGCTCACTATTTATGATATCTCGCATTGTGTACACAGATGAAATATCAACTTTAATTTTCAGTGAAGACCGTAAGAACCCCCAACTCAATTGTCGAACTTCCGCGGTTGACCAGCGCGAGCTATTTTGCAATGATCTTGTGGTTGCCACGGTAACCACACAAATGGTTCTCGACCTATGCTAAAACTTTTAGGCTCGACTAGTAGGCAATAGCTTCACAATCTTCTCTGTCATTAATTATGAAAAAATGCTTGTTTTGGTAAAGTTAGGCCAAAAAATTCGCACGGATCAGTTTTTTTTTCTGAGACACAGTGTTGAACAGTGCGGTAATGTTGCTATAATATCGTGCAGCACTTTGTTGTCGTACAATATTCTTAATTCGCAACGTATGGGTAGGCCTACGTCAAACTGGAGTTTGGTCACACTGGGACCTTACGCTGTGCTTAGAGACGGTTACACTATGTTCACTTTTTAGTGCCGTCTGTGTCTGTGATTCCGTGCGTTTGTGAGTAGAGGCTTAACGTCCCACTCGACACATTGTAGGTCATTGCGGGGATGATTTTTACAGGCAGATGGACCCAACTAATAGTACGATTCTGTACGCCTGCCTGTCTGCGATCGTACATACTCAGTATTCTGTCGAACCTTTTGCAGTATTTTAAAACCATAAACGTATGTGTTGGCCTTGAGCTGAGTCATCATTACTTGGCTGACAAGAAACTCAGCCGTGGCTGATATGCTTCCCGAACGCTGTGCACGTTATATTCCTAATATCGCATCCCGTTAGGCGCGATTTATTGCCGGATTTTCCGACTTACAGGCATTCACAAAAGGGCAGCGCTTGATAGCATATTAGCCGTATTTTCCTATTTTAAATATCCTTTTCCCATTTTACACCCTCAATAAGGGAAATCCCTTCGAGCTAACGGGTTCATATTTGGCGTGGGAAAACTAGAATGGCTCGGCTACAATCTGATGGAGATCGCATGATGATGGAGTCAGTCGTTTGGGCACCATACAGCAACGTGACAGACACACAGCCACAACATTTATCCTACTGCTATTTTTAATATCGTTGGACTCTGTCTGGCTGTATTTACTGTCGCATTAACCATCGTGCATCTGCATAGGAAATGTTGCACCAACCGATGTTTTCGTCGGGTTGTTGGACTCTCCAGCGGTGAGGACCAGCACGACATTGGGAACATCGGCACGGTCGCCTGCAGCTGCTGTCAACATCGACGTACGGACATACTCCAACGCATCACCCGTGTTGGTTTCGCCTCGCTGGAAGGTAAGTGCGTCAATAGCTCCTTGAAGGCCAGAGAGATTCCCATCATACTGATTTAGATTAATACTTTCTTGACCGTCCGCCGAGTGCGATAAAATACCGACACGTGTGTCACCGCTGTTAACGTCCATTTCGGCGACAAAATCCGACACAAAAGACTTAAGTCTGTTAAAACGCCGGACACGATTCATGCTGTCGGAAGAGTCCATGACAATAATCACGTCAATCCGGCAGTCTGCAACAACAAATTTATCTGCGAATTTACTCGCACTCGACACAAATTAGTCAGTCTGTCGACTGTCAAACAAGAGGTAGAAGTGATGTGCCTAAGGCTGCAACGAATGACCCCGAGTGACAGACAGACTGACAGACACCGCGATCATCGGTAACAATAGTCTGCATCTCTGCATTAGATGCAGTTTAATTATCAATGCTAAACTACAGGCCGTGGAACCGACTGTAGGTGACACGCATCATCGTGAACGATTTTGAAAGGAATAAAGCTGTATGTTGTAGAATCCATAAACAGACAAGCTACGTTCATTCGACAGGTATGATCAATAAAATTGTGTGAGGAGAATATTGTACAGATAGCTGCTCACTGCAACTGTATCCTAATATATATTCTCAATTACGTTGCAACGCACAGATGCGCCATTTCACAATAAGGCGAAGACAACCGTCGTTACTCCAAGACAACGCGTAAATGTTAGTATACAGAACAGGTCTCCTTTGTTTCTGCATGCGGACTGCCCACAGTCGAAGATTATTGATGTCCAGAATTTCCGAAGACGACGTTCGAGTGCCGTCAGTGTTTGGAGCGAAGAAATTTGAAGAACTTTGAAGGGAGAACAACTTCCATGAAGTTTTTTTAGAATGTGACCACTTTGATATTTGCGAATAATTCTTTCTGCGCTTAGATTCAAAGCAGCTTTGTTAGTCGCCGTTTGCGTCTGCTCTAACAGATTCCTCTAGGTTCGTCTTCCAGCGCTTTGCCCATTTACCGACTCAAGTCACCTAGATGCTTGCTATCACACTGCAAGTAAAACGTTATTTTGGCAAAGGCTGGATCGAATGCATTAACACACACTGCACGCGACGGTGTGTCCAGCTTCAGCCATTCCACGGATACGAGGAGATTCAAAAAATCAAAAGTAAATAACGTGACCCTGATTCCGACACAATATAACCTACTTCTGCATAGTTTTGGTCCGAGGCCCCAGCCATCGACATGCGTACAAAAGCTTAAGTTTCTATCTTAAGCCGTTCCAGAGATATGTAGGGTGCCCCAAAATTCAAAATTAGATTACATGGCCCTGCCCCAACCTTCTATGACATACTTTTGCATAGTTTTGATTAGGGCCCATAATAGTACCTATAGCATAGTCTAGGGCCTACAAAATTTTAAGTGTCTGACTTCAGCATTTCTGGAGATACGATGGGGTCCCAAAAATTAAAACTAGGTCATGTGACCTCATTTTTTTCAAACACCATCACTGCTTGAGCTCTAATCTGGGACTCGTTCAATCGTTCCAGCTTGATCACTTTACTATCTACGACGAGGCACTGTGACACAATAACGCTGTAACTTTGTAGCATGTCACTAAATCGACCGTTGCGACGTAATTAAGTACATTTAGGCTAACAAACGTCGCTGAAATTGTGTAAAGAGAATTTACATAAGATCCTTAGGGCTATACGGGAATTAAGGGTGAGTGAGTGAGCAGAGGCTTAATGTCCCACTCGACACTTTATAGGTCATTTCGGAGACAATTTTTTTACAAATCAGATGACCCAACCAACAGCGTCAAAGCACTGAAGGAAGCCAGTTGGCCACTGAGATAGGCTTCAATCCCACCAGAACCACTCCACTGAGTTACAATATGAACTGTAGGCTACCACCTCTAGGCTAAGCACAGCGTAAGGGTCCCAGTGTGACAAAAACCCCAACTGCTGAACCTATAAGTTGCCTAGATCATCGTGCAACTAGAGAATTGCACCGTACTATAGTAACTAGAGCAGCTAGCTGTGTTCATGTTCTCTCTTTTACTCCAGTCCATCATCAGTAGTCTATGAGGCAATAGGTGTCATGAACTATGAGCTATGTATAATTCATCACCATTGGCATGCATCCTGACGGAGCGTGGCCTTGTTTACGATGTGGCTCCAGGTGACGCAGGGGTTTTGAGCACTCTGCCAGGCGTGTGTCGGCCAAGGTGCAGCGCAGCGAAGTCCTTCACCACAGTCCTCAAACAGGTACCTCTCGGTCTACCAGATGGACGCTTCTATTCCTGGTTTGGGACAATGTTTAGAGCAGCAGAGATTGCGCGGCAGTGGTCCTCCGCACTGCCCGAACGGGCGACATGACCAGAGTACTTAGCGTAGCATCACAAATTACTTGCGTATAGCTGGCGGGATGGTGGTGGTCCTCCTTATGACTTCCTCATTAGTAACACGTTACAGGTAAGACAGTCTGAGTACCAGGCGACGCCATCAGCGATCAAAGTCTGAGTCTGTCGCAAAGTGACAGAGTGGTAGACCACGTTTCGCACCCAAACAGAAAGATTGGCAAGATATACACCTTGTAGAGGCGAAGTTTCGTGTTTAAAGTGATGCCAGATCTCTAAATATTCCTAGTAAAGTCTGACATAGGCAACCTTGTAATCTCTATACAGCGCCGTATCCCTGGTTTACTGCTGCCTGTGTAATGCATTAAACTGCCCAGATACACGAAGGAGTCGACCACTTCTACGTGTGCTTTACGGACAACCATTGTCACAGGCTGGTTGGAATCTGGTCCAACGTACTGAAGCTTGGTTTTGGACCAGTTAACTTCAAAGCCTAAAGCCTTGGATTCGCTGCTCAAGACTTCTAGTAACAGCTGAAGGACTGACTGCCAACATAGCAGCAAACACATTCACGTCGTCGGCATAGAGCCGAGGTGTGTGACATTCTCGAGCCCCAGCTAAGTGAAGTGCAACCTTACGTCGCTGTGACTTCAGTGGCGTAGCTACAGCCTCCGCAGACCCCGCTATGACGTTACGGTGCTCTAGTCTGAACCTAGTAGTGGGACCCAAATATGCTAAAAATGTGCGGTTTGGGGTCTCGACCAAAAATGGGCACCCCCTCCCTCGTAGCCCCAAAATTAAAAAAAATACATTATTAAAGCCGTTTTTCGCCCCAAACGCGCTTAAGTCTTGCCGTGATGAAACAGTGCATGAAAATCTACGGAAACATCAAATTTTTGCTGCTTTAAATATGCCATTTTGTCGCCTATAACTGTCTTTTTAACGTTTATTTTTACATTTGTTAAAATTAATGCTACTGAACTAAAATAATCACAGGCTACTGATCCAATACACAATAATATTACGTTATTTTATAACGAAAACTAATGTGATATTAATAATACAGTATCAGTTTACTGTTACCGTCGCTGTTCTGAGATTCACACAAATCTGCAACGTAAAACAATTTCAAATCAACCGATTCTGTGGTGCAACCAACAACAAGATCGTACTTGCAAATGATTTACGCAAATATGGGCTAGAATAGTATATTTCGGTGTCACGCTACACATTTGCGATTTTTGAAGCAATCTTGATGTAGTGCTCGTCATACTACTCGTATGACGTCGAACCGTGTGTGTTTTTTTGTAGTTTTGGTTCGGCCCGCCCTTGTTCGTCATTCTCCTTTGCTCGTCAAAGGCATGATTCATACTTCGCGGATAAACACGTGGGTGTGCAGGTAAAACTGTGAAGACCCTTACAACGCGTGTCGTGCCTCAGCGCGTCTGAGACAGATAGAGAGAGAGAGAATTTATTTTCCATATATATACATACTGACAACATATTAAGATAATAGCATATCATGTAAGGCTGCCAGAATAGGCCTACGCCCATCAATGCTGGCCACCTATGTCTAATTGATACAATATTATATAACAATGAAAGAAAAAGAAAAATAGAATAAACAATACAAAAACGCCTCTGAAGTTACGACCGTACGGCGCTATACAAATCTGTTTATTATTATTATTATTACTTTAAAATTAAACATTGCAGATCCCAGTGGTAAACATAATACATAATACTAACAAAATTAATACAAGGTATTTACTACTTTTGACTTCCCAGTAAGAGGCGTTCTAGCAAGTGTCCGCACCTGCCTCCTTCCTTCTACTGCTAAGTCCACATTCATACCAAGCAACTTTTTTACTTCCAGAAATCTGCACGCAGTTCGCTTTTTAGTCAAATTAAGATGACAACGAATACACTTTTCGCGCAAAGGTGCAAACCTACCGATTTGCTAATAAAACATAACGTTGACAAGAGGCCGAAGTAATTTGACAAAGGTTGCATCAAATGCATTACACACCGCGTCGGGGTGTTCAACTTCAACCATCTGATACATACGAGGGGTCACAAAAATTAAAAGTAGGTTTCGCGATCCCGACTCCCTGTAACCAGCTGTTGCATAATTTTGGTTACGGCCCCCAAGCTTCAACATGCACACAAAATTTCGATTGTCTATCTCCAGCCGCCAACCATCAGATGCAGAGGCGGATCCAGGGTAGGCCCGGGCCCCCTATTTTTGGCAAAGTCAATTTTATTTTCTACATTGTATACAATGTCTGAAAAATGTTTTTGAAATTGAATTTGGATTTTATAGTGGCCCAAATCCGAGGAGTTTTTGGAAGTGTGGGGGTGTATGCGTGTGGGTGTGAATCGAAATCGTGGCCGCTACTGTTCTTTGTTCTGCAAATGCCCAATTTTGAATGATATCCGAGGCCATTCTGATCCCAAAAATATATACCAGATTGCAGAAAATCGCATCTTATTTTTCAAAATTTTCTGAGAAGCCCCCCCGCCGGAACTCGCGCCTTCGGCGTTCTGTTCGGGGCTTCGCCCCCTTACCGGGCCCCCCTTTCCAAAATTCTTGGATCCGCCTCTGAGACGAGTACCAAATTTCAAGTGCTTAGCTTCAGTTATTACGCCCCAAAGCTCCTATGACCTACCGCTGCGTATTTTTGCTTCGGGCCCCCAGCCCTCTAAGTGCACACAAAACTTCAGCGTCTAGCTTCAACAGTTTCGGAAATACAAAGCGCCAAAATGTAAGCGTGGGTCACGTATGCCCCGCCACCGACCGCCTATGACCCACCTTTCCGTATTTTGGTAAGAGCCCCCATCTCGTTATATAAACGCAATATTTCAAATTTGTATAGGTTCAGCCGTTCGTGGGATATGTAGGGGCTCCCGAAATGTAAAAGCGAGTTACTCGCCCCGCCCCCTACTCCGTGTAACCTACTTTTGCATAGTTTGAACTCTTTAACTTCAGCCGTACTGGAAATAGGAAGGGACTTCGATCGGCCCCATTTGACCTCTTTATGCATGTTGTTGGTTAGGGCCCCTAGCCACCTATAGGCACACAAAATTTCGAGTGTCTACCTTCAGCCGTTTTGAGACATGTAAGATAGTCCCAAAATGTAAAAGTGGGTCACGCGACCCTGCCCCACACCCCCTGTGACGTACGTTTGCATAGGTTCTATAAGCCCCCAGCCGTGATATGCGTACAATATTTGAATTATTTACGTTCAGCCGTTGCTGAGATATGTAGGATTCCACAATGGGCCAAATTGTCTCTAGCCCTTCCCCTTATTGTGGAGGTCAGGAACCTTGTGTAACACAATGTTCCTTGGCTCCAAGACTGTTCACCCCGAACGGTATCTGGATCCGTTGAACCGTTGTTGCACAGTGAAGCCGACTTAAGCCGCGTGACAGACAGACAGACACCGCGAGCATTGGTCACAATAGTCTGCATCTCGCATTCGATGCAACCTAGAAACGGAGACAAAACGTACTGTAAAGTAACATGATCGTAACTGTGTAAATCACATGTCTGACGAAGCGCCGAGTCATGTCCGCTTGTGACAGCCTTCAGTTCATCTGCACACATTTAATTCACATCGGATTAGTAAACAGTTTCAACAACTTTACGTTTTTACTTGTTAAGTTACGTAGAAATTCGTTAATCAAATCGATCCTGCGCACTAGCAGAGAGCATAGCTTAGAGACAATGCATGTTTAATGCACCGAAATTGCAACAGTAATCATTGTATTAATGAAACTTCTTGAAATGTTACTCAAATGCTACATGCAGTGATTAGCATAGCCTACATGCTGCACTGTATACGGTAGCACATTTCAACATCATCTTTCTTTAGGGCATATGTTAGTGTATGATTACTCTGCGTGTGTATCCTGTTAACACATGTTACAGTGATTTACGTATTAAAATAAAGTTTGATTTGATTTGATTGGATTGGATAATGTGGACAGTGTAAGCTTATGTGGGCCATTTTGTCAGTCATCTTATACACTGCACGAACGACTCAGCAATGTCTGTCTATCATACCGGCCTTTTTATATGGTTTATGGTTTTCTGCATTTGCCGAAATAAACTCCTCGTGCGCCTGCGTAATTTATGCGCTAAGTGCGTGCAAGTATTTATTGTTTCCGCGGAGCGTCGCAATTCTTGTATATGCGGTATTCACCATTACAGTCATGTGTGCTTCTTCGATTAATGGTCGGAGAAAACGCTTTACTATGTTTATAAACGTGGGTGGTCCCTATGCCGTCCGTAATAACGTACATATAACTAAGTGGGACTGCTGTGCTACAGTATATTGTGACAAATAGCCTTGGCCTGACAGCACCTGACCGCTTCTCTGACTCGTCTACGTCATTACACAATCAAAAAAAGATTAATAGTCCTGATTTGATTTGTCAACATTTGGAGCGTGGCGCGGCGTTTTGTAATGTGTGGCATACGTGCTGTGCATCACACCGTGTAGAGATAGCAGTGTTTATTCGCATCAGTCTTTTCTTGACGTCGCGGGCAATTGAATTAAAAGCATCATTCCCGTGTATATCGCTGACTTAAAGCACTTTACAAAATTTGCAGCATTTCATGGACTTGCTGACTGTCACACCCGCCTGTGTTTGCGTCGGCTTTCGCTGGAAATAGCTAGAAATGCCGCCGCTGACGATGTACATTTGCCTATTTTGGCAGCCTTCGACATGAAGGCTTCGATCGATTGCATCGTACTTTGTTTGAACGAATTTTAACTAAACTCTCTCTCTCTCTCTCTCTCTCTCTCTTACAATTATACCGGGCGCGGCCATAGTAAGATCGCGCGCGTAGCGCGCGTAGTATTTGTATTTGTATTGTATGTGGCCGTGCTTCCTAGTCTGCAGTTTTAGACTGTCACGAAAACCGCAGCGTCACGAAAACTGTAACGAAATGCTGCCTTTCGCGAAGCGAAAGTCTGAAAGTCTGGCTGTCACGAAGTGATGTTTAACG
>Ga0126335_1001140_pt1 | contig 14387 bp, 12 predicted proteins | sample OlaspJWI45metaG_FD_108409 | JGI IMG/M metagenome (GOLD analysis project Ga0126335, IMG submission 108409) | Marine gutless worms symbiont microbial communities from Oahu, Hawaii - Olavius sp. 1 OAHU.JWI-45 metaG | ecosystem: Host-associated > Annelida > Digestive system > Unclassified | place... | reverse complement strand
TGCCACGTCTCGACTACTGCAACGCAACACTCGCAGGACTTCCTGCGTCTCAGCTCAGTCGACTTCAGTCGGTTCTCAATGCTGCCGCCAGACTGATACATCGATCTTCTCGGTATGAGCACGACACAGTACACACTAATGCTGCGAGACCTACACTGGCTGCGATCTCCGGAACGCATCGATTTCAAGTTAGCTGTGCTCACTTACCGATGCCTGCACGGCCTGGCGCCACGGTATCTTTCCGACTACATCCAGAGCGTCGCCGTTTCCAACCTCCGCCGTCTCCGGTCGTCGTCATCATTGCAGCTACTGATCCGACGTACACGGCTGTCCACTGTTGGCGATCGTGCGTTTCCGGTTGCCAGAAGCCGCCGCTGGAACAGTCTGCCGCCCGACGTCACCTCAGCTTCAACGCTGACTGTTTTTCGAAACCGCCTGAAAACTTATCTCTTTTCCCGATCATTTCCTTTCTAACTGTTTTCGGCTTTTAGTTCTCCACATTGTGTATAGTAGTGGTTTAACAGTATTTGTACTTTAGGCCACTCTAAATAACTCTAATGTAATGTAATTTTACCACCTGGGGAGCTAAATATGACACAGCGAGATAAAACGATACAAAATATAGATGTTTTCTTCATCTTATTTCTCATTACTCCCAACCCACAGTTTGAGGATTTTGAAATTTAGCATGTTCGTAAATTATGATAGGAGGTTGTCTGTTGGCGGGGTGTTGGGGAGGACTTCAGTACATTTTATATCAATTTGGCATGTTTGTCGATTGTGATTACGGGTTCACGCACTCGACTCGCCACCAAAAATTGTGATACGAAATTGCACCGCTGCACGTCACTTGGCGACAGCTCCGCTGACGACCTTGATGCTTTGTAGGTTGAAACGTAACAAACGTGAACGTAAACTGATTATGAAACTTAAACAACTAGAGCGAGATTAACCGTTCATCTCATATTCCAGGTGGTGGTAATTTCTGTGTGCGCATGCGTGGCAGGTGCGTACCCGTGTCTCGAGATAGAGTTTATTCTGCGTCGTGACCTCGGTTACTTCCTCATTCAGGTCTACGTCCCATCGATCCTCATCGTCATTCTGTCGTTGGTGTCGTTCTGGATCAATGTCGACGCCAGCCCGGCACGCGTCTCCATCGGGCTGCTGACTGTGCTGACGACGACGACGATGAGTAGCGGTGCGCGGGCGTCACTGCCGCGCGTCTCCTACATCAAGGCGATCGACGTCTGGATGATCGTCTGTCTCGTGTTCGTCTTCACGTCGCTCATCGAGTACGCCATCGTCAACGTGCTGGCGCGGCGCACAACGAGGCCCTCCAAGCATCGCCGCGGACCGCGCAGCTCCGGTCCCCGCCACGAGCCACCGGCGACCGTCACCGTCTCGGCCGACCCGTCGTCGACAACCGCCGCTGTCGCCGCTACGACGACCACCAGCGTCGCTATACAGTCGGTTAGTAATAGATCACACACCACACATTCACGGCTTTTCTTTCCTCGTTCACTCTGTGTTTGATGTCAGTTTGTCCATGTGAAGGCTTGTAACTTATAAACAAGAAAACGCTGCAGTAGGTTCAAACTCTGCAACGAAACTCTTATTTAACTATAAAGTGTGGCAATTGAGATATATTGCCATTTATAGCCGCCGATTCTGGGCGCCCCAAAACACACGACTTTCTAAATCGCTATACGCTAGCACGGCAGCAAAACGACACCTCTAATTGACGACAATCGTTAATACTGAATTAATATCAACATGCAACAACTACTGCCTCGACTGCAGGCGGCGAAACCAACTCCACTGCCTGAAGTCGCTCACAAGTTATCATAAACATGAGGCACGTGGTCATGCGCTATGATGCGCGGTGAAGCGTGACACACTGATACGCCATACTATTACTTACTTAACTTGTGATGGATCTCGTTTTATATTATGACCTTTACCTTTGACCCCATGACCTTCAACGTGCACCGGCTGTCACGTGACCAAACTACGCACACGTCGCCAGCCCTCTAAAACTTTCTTTAGGCCATAACCGCCATGATCGCCATCCCAAAATTTAACGACAGGTCACGTGACTTAGGTTACGCCCTTTTGACCTACTTTTTGACTGCTTATTTTCCACTCCTTACGGTCTATCTACTTGCTAAATCTGCACCCTGTAGTTTTAACCGTTCAAGAGATATTCAAAGGGGTCCGTAAATTTAAAATCTAGATCAACGAAAATGGGCCACGTCCCCTTTGACCTAGTTTTTGCAAGCGGTCAAAACCACTCCTCGTAGTCGATGCCACCAAATTTGAAGTCTCCAGTTTTTGCCGTTTCAGAGTTATTCACAGTGGTCTGCTAATTTATAATGTAGCCACGTGATCTAGTTTTTGCCCCAGTGAGCTAGTTTTGCGCTCGTGGATAGTAATGTATGTAAAAAAGCGCGTACTGAATGTGAAGTCTGTAGCTGTAGCCATTCCGGAAACATGGACGAAATTCCAAAATTTAAAAGTAGGCTAGATTATGACCCCTTTTCGCCTACTTTTATGCCGTTTATTTTCTACTTCTTACATTTTATCTACCTGCTAAATTTGAAGCCTATAGCTTCAGCCGTTCGAGAGATATTCACAGGGGTCCGTAAATTTAAAATCTAAGTTACGTGAACTGGACGCACCCTTTTTGACCTAGTTTTTGCATGCGTCCAAATTACATCTCGTGGTCGATGCGCACACCAAATTTGAAGCCTCTAGCTTTAGCCGTTTCAAAGATATCGGGGTCCGTATATTAAAAATTTGAACGTCGTCCGCCATCTTCGATTCGGTCTTAAGTAGATGCTTGCTGACGTGAATATTCAGTCAATACGAACGGTTGTCGTAAATAAGACGTGTCTTGTTGGCGCGTACTGCGATTTAGGATGGCGGATGTTTTGGGCGCCCCAAGCCAGCGGCTATAACTGGCAATACATCTTAATCGCCGCATTTTCTAGTTTTTTGTCTGTTTTTAGACAAGCTGCCAAACAAGTGGACACAATATATCAAAGCGAAGCACTTCATGTAAGGTGAGAAGCGGCGTCCGTGTTTCTTATAACCGTTCGTCTTTGTGCCGTCAGTTTTTCGATGTGACATTTTCTTGTTTTGACTACTGCGGTCTGACATTGTATAGTGAGTACGTCCGTGAGTTGAATGCACGTTCCACTGGTGTCGTTGTGTTGCGAGTTTCAGTTTTTTTGCCAACGATGGGATTAAGCCCGTTTATACCCCTGATAGGGTACATATTCTCCCTCTTATGTCTCCTTAAGTAAAACGTAGTCGGACCAAGTCTATGCAGTGGTTCCTGTTTTTTGCATTTCTGCTAAGCTTACTGCAGTCGTCCACATTAGTTTATTCTTTAGTGTCATCAGCCCAATTCTTTTTTGTTCGACGTCGTGTTTTACCACCACTTATTTGCCACCCCGCGTTAACGTTGGTAAGAATAGAAAAAATGCCAGTAAGTAGTTTTGTTTTCGTATGTGCAGCATTCTCAGAGACCATGCCACGGCAGCGCGTATGCGACGGTGAGTGACCCGACGATGCTCACCGGCCCAGCAATGCATCGTATGCCGGTGATAACGCGTGTAGATCAACCTCTGATCACCGCAACAAGCCCTCATCGTATCACCGCCAGCGCCAAGTTGTCTCCTCATCACCGACACCATCAACCGCAGCCGCCTCCATGCTCATCCCAGCATCAGCAGCATCAGCAGCCGGCAGCGGTGATGCCCGGCCCGCTGCCGACCTCTCTCGCGACGACTGCGGCGCCGCCGCACGACGGCAAGTACCACGCGCGGCGAGTCGACAAGCTCTCCCGCAAATGTTTTCCGGTCGTCTTTACCGTGTTTAACCTCATTTACTGGGTTTTCTATAGCAGCCAGAAAGTCGAACCCGACTGATGCACTTCGCTGTCGTCGATAACGTGACAGAAATATTTGAAGCAATGTGATAATTGGTATATACGCTCGATTGTCACTGATTTCGAAGTTATTGCTTTGATCAGGCAGGGTGGAAAGCTTAGCCGAGACGGCACCTGGAATATACAGGTACGTTCTTGCTACCACGAGCGCGCCAGTGTAACAGTGTATCGTTTGAACAAGGAAACCATTTTTCGTTATTTCTCTGATATATTCTACATTGCGGCACTGCGTACTTATTGCGATCATTTTATGGAAGAACTATTGCTGACTGGGAGAAATTTATGTCAGTCGTTTATTTGGGTACCCCTACCTTGTCTTCGTGGCTTATGATATTTGCTGCTTAGTTCCAGTTCATAACATCAGATGATGGGAAAACAAGCACCCGTGCACTAACGATAAAAGCTTCTGAAAGCATCATAAAAGTGAGTCTCGCACGGAGCCACGCCGTTTCTTTTCATGTTATGTCGTCGGCGCTGAGATAAGCAGACTAATTGATTTGTCCACTCCCGCGTTTTCTACTCTCGCGTTCTCAGCGCCCCGTTATTGACTATGAGTTCAAATGATTGCATTTTAGTTGCTGTTTATACGGTATACTTATTAGCGCTAGTTTTCACAAGTTGTGTGATGTATGCTGACGAACTGTCGCTTATACGCACATCTGGCGTTCTATCGCAGTAATTTTTCATCACATAGATGAGTGATTACAATAGGATGTATACTACAAGCAGCTGCTAACCGCAGGACGGGTTGCTGCTTAAGTTAGCAGTACGCTTTGCTCTACAGCGTGCCATAGGTGCCAGCTTGTTGACGGACAGATAGACGGAAGGACACACGAAATAACACCCTGCATTGCATTAACCTAGTTTGATTATTGACGTTTTGCTCAACATGTACTACGGCGTTCATCGATGCAGCCAGTCGCTAGCTGCAGTACCGCAATTAAAACTACTTGCATATCAAAAGTTAAGTCCATCAGTCAGGGTATTCAAAAATTAGGACACGCACACACAAACAGACAGACACATGCAACCGAATACATTACCATACCGCTACTGGCGTGGTAACGGCTCATTGTTTGAAGAACATTTGAAGAACAGACCGCAAGAGCACAGTCTAAAGAGATTTTCACACAGTGACGCCGCCTGCTGTTCGTATGTTACCGAGTTGATATTTTGGTCGTTTTACGATTTACAGAAAACACCCGATTTTTAGACTGCATCAAATGCATGAGATGCAGATTATTGTTACCGATGTGCGCGGTGTCTATCCGTCAGTCTGTCAGTCTGTCTGTCACGCGGCTAAATTCGGCTTCACTGTGCAAAAACGGCTGAACGAATTAAGATCTTGTTTGGGGCGAACACTTTTGGGGGCCAGTGGAACATTGTGTTACAAGGGGGTTCTGATCCCCCTACAGCGAGGGGAAAGAGGAATTGGGGGAAAATTTTGCCAATTATGGACCACTGCATATCTCTGGAACGGCTGAAGCTAGAAATTTGAAACTTTGTACGCGTATAGAGAATTGAAACCTCTAAAGAAAAAAATGTGCAAAGTAAGTCACAGGGCGTCGGGAGCGGGGTCACGTGACCTATTTTTAATTTTTGGGACCCCTCACATCTCGTAATCGCCTGATGCGCAATGTGTGCGATGCATTCAATGCAGCCTTTGCCAAACTACTTTGGCCTCTTGTTGGTTTCTGGGTATATGTAGCATTAGCTATATAGGTTTACACGAGAAAAGTTAACCAGCGTCGGCGAAGTGGTTTTAACATTTACCTTATTTGCAAAAAAAGCTGCGTTGGCGTTACTGTATGTTGGTCCACCACCTTGTACACCTATGCCTGGTTGCGAGCTCGTGAGAACTCGCTGATAGAAGACGAAGACTGGAGTCTAATATCAAAGAGTGATTATTACGTAACTACGTACAGCAGCAAGTGATACACTGCTGTATTTTGTCCTGTTGATCGCATGCATTTTGCACGTTCAGTTTTTCTGCGCTACTTTGTCGGCTGGCGTTCGGCCCTTATTTTCAGTCTCTTTGTTTCGATCTGTATCTCTCTGTCTATGTTTTGTCCGCAATTTTGCAGCGACAAATTTTTGTCGTTGCACTTATTGGCTCGTAACGTAGGCCTAAGCCTATTGGCTGTCGCTGTTGCCGGGTGTCACGCTAACTTTGTCTGCCTACTGTAATCTCAGGGTGCCGACAGAATACCAACGCGACAGAAGACCAGCCGACATAATACCAACCGACTAAACACGTAAAATGACCATTTTTTCATATCATTTGAAAAGAAAGGAGCTTGGGGCTTGGTGGAGCTTAGACCTTTGGATCAGTAGACAAGTATACAAAATGAGCAGAGTAATTGAAATCGACTTCTCTATTATTTTGACGAGTAATTAAACTTAGCTATCAAAGGAAGACTGGATTCGCAGCTTAATTGCCTGTGTATAGTTGAGACTTAGATTTTTGACTTTTTTTGACGAGCAGGCATAACTATCAAAAGCATACATAACGAAAGAAAAGACAAACAAGTTAGCCTAATATTTTATCATTTTTACTAGTTTGCGGTTGTTCTTCACAATTGGTATTATGTCGGTTGGTATTTTGTCTGACACCCGTAATCTCTGCCCACCGACATCAAACAAATAGTAATTACTCCTTGGCCGGCGTACGAGACTTAGCAGAACACCAGTCCAGTCGCCTACCGGCTTGTTGTATAGTCTTTCGAGTTTGCGATCACGTGCTGTTTGCATAGAAATACTTTTAGACTTTTACTGCTCAGTCAATAAAATATTATCGCCATTGGCTGTACTGTTTTAGTTATTGTTGGCGTATTTTGCGCTTGTGACACATCACAGAAAAATATAGACATTTTAATGGATTTTTTGCTCAACGGTTTTTAGCTTTGGTCGTGCTAGTTTTTTTTATATTTATGTCAAAACTACCGGTAGTCACTTTGATCTTACGTTAATTACCTGCATACCGTATCACACGCCGTATCAAAGAAGTAATCTGTTTAATAATTGCACTTGTCTATAGCAATGTAAAAGCAAAAAACGTCGAAGAAAAAAGCTACAAACCGCGGCAAAAACGTACACTTTACGTACCACAACGAACTAGAGTACCATAACGTTACACTCGGTACCGCAACAATCCATAGGCATCAGTGTGTCGTGTGATGTGAACCATATTTCGATATTTTAAACCGTTTAGGCGTGGAGCACTAGTGCAACCGACAGACGGACGGAATTGCGATAGCAATAGTGTCGTCTAGTGTGACTGTGCCAAAAAATGCAATCTTTGCTCGCTGGGCCGCTCTGTAGTAGCCCTACTTAGGCGTACAAAGTACTGATCAAAACGGCGTATTTAAGGTGCCCCCATACGTCCAGCAGTGTCATATATTGTCAGGCTACAAGAGATCTAACGTGCATGATACAGCACACCGATATGCGTCAGTACGATGAATGCTGATAAAGTACCGGCAATCGGCTCTCTGAGCGACTTGATCGAGGAGCTGAGAGGCGTGTTTCAGTCCGACCATGTCAACATCGACTATGTCCGTGCCCTTCTGACATCGTACAAGAGCAATCCACAGGACTGGAAACAGTTTGCCATCTTTGACGTATACAGGTAGGCAACGATTGAACTCCGTAATACGTTGAAGTTGATGGGGTTGAAAAACTCGTTAACTTCGAGGGAATTTACTGACGAAATAAATGCACAGTTACAGATACATATAATCCAAAATAGGACTTTCAGAGAGGGTTTTGCCCATCGATGCTGGTCGCCCATGACAGTTGATTGTTAATCGGTTAAAATATACGAATGGCTACTGAGAGTTAAGCGTTGTTTCGACATGTGCTGTGCTGGACGATGCGATGCGTTGCGCAGCGCTGCCGGTACTCGCCACTTAACGCAACGTGTTGCGCGGCGCATGTAGAAACGACACTTTACAGTGCAAAACTGTCCGTCAACAACCAAAGCAAGAATCATGCGGTCTTCGCCAGCAGGTAGCCATAGCCTAGTTTTCTGCGAAGTAGCGAAGTAAGTTACTGATGCATTATAGTTATCAGTTAAATTCCATTCAGGCATTGAAATATTTCAAAGGCGAGATGATCATGTCAACACAATGTGACAGACTGAAATGGTCGGACTGAAACACGTCTGGCAGCTCATTGATCAATTTGCTCATAGAGCTGATTGCCTGTACTTTATCAGCATTCAATTCAATCGTATATTTTGCAAAAATGGAAATTTATTACCATGACAGCAAAATACCAGATACGATTTTAGTATTGTATAAATTTCAGAACACTGTGCTTAGTGAACTCTGTCGTAAATATGATGATACCTGTGTAGTTGATATGAAACGAGCACTTTGGAACTATTTTGCCAAATCGTTGAACGTATTGTTGTACTATGTTTGTGGCTAGAACTGTAGTGGATGTTTGTATTTTCCCTGTCTTTTACTTCTTTTTCTTGCTTTTATCTGTTTTATGTTTAGCACTTGTTGCGAATAAACTTCATATAATACCCGTACGGTTCAGAAAATCTGTGAACGAGGTCAAATCTGCTCTCTTACAGGTACACGCGTAACCTGGTGGACGCTGGTAATGATCGGTTCAATCTGATGGCTTTGTGCTGGGGAGAGGGACACAGCAGTAGCGTTCACGACCACAGTGATGCACACTGTTTCGTCAAGGTGCTAGACGGCCAGCTCAAAGAAACCATGTACGACTGGCCACCCACTGAGTCAACGACCCCCCAGTCAGCTGGTGACGCGACTGTTCCAGAGCACGATCCTCTGACGGAGACTGGCGTTAACTACTATGATAAGGACGGCGTCACTTATATCAACGGTGCACATCATCTTTTACCATTTAACAGTCTGATATTGCCTAGTATGCATAAGATGCGGACTATTGCGATCGATGATCCCGTAGCGCGGGCGTCTGGGGGTCAGCCAGTCAGTCTATCTGTTTGTCACGCGACGACGCCACTTCCAGGCGGTCATTATAACATTACTGTGGCCACTTGTTACTTAAGTTATAGAAAAAAACTTCTCCATTGATTGACTTTACAAGTTACAGGAAGTTATAAACTGCTTTCGTTAGACTCCTCATAGGGCTATATTACTCTGAGGTCAACGTGATATAGCCCCCCCTGAACTGAAATTCTTGAACAAGTTTGCTTGCAACCTCTGAAGTGATCAGAAAGTCTTTAACACAGGCAGTTTAGACTTATTGTAACTTTTACGGTCAATAAACGCAGAAACTTTTTCTAGCCGAACAGGCTGTTACGCGGTTTTTGGTTTTCAGCGTAATTTGCGGTTAACTGTATCATAGATATATAGCCTACTCGACACACGAACAAATATTAGTCAAAAGTGGACAAGTCTATAGCTTATAGAGTATAGACCGCTATAAGTGCTATTTCAAAGTTGGAGGTGTTGCGGCGATGGTGTCGTGTAGATTCAATGGGTTTGCACCGAGTGGAGAACGCAAGCCACGCAAGTCCGGCGGTCAGCCTCCATCTTTACTCGCCACCGTTCAAGACATGTAGATCGTTTGATGAGAGGACTGGTAAGGCACGAACTGTAAGAGTCACATTCTGGAGTGAATATGGACGTCGGACATCGTCAGCCAGCATCGGCGGGATTGGCGCTCAAGACCAGCGAAAGACCGTAAGTTGAATCTTTGATTGTTGCATGTTTAATAGCTAAAGCAACTGACTGATAATGATATAGTCAATACTCTGCTTCGCGAAACAGTACGTAAGTCCCTGGTTGCAACGATATTCTATCATATGGGGCTCTATGAACTTATTTTTTCCACCAGCGACAACACTTTTAGTTAATAACCCATTAGGGAACCTAAACTCCGGGCGCTCGCCCAGAGAGCGGAGCTAATTCAAAGCGACGTAGAGATGAGAGGACACACGAATCAACGCGCTGGAATACGGTGGAAGGCTATGGTTGTATTCCGTGTCATTTAGGTGGTTAACTCTTGGGCATAAAAGAGCATTGCAGGTTCCGAAAAGTCCAATTCGTCTTTGTCTTTTGGACGGAAGAGGTGGCCGCCATTTGCCATGCCGTCGTAGTGGAGCTGGCCGGTCGGCCCAGTCTCGGCAATGACCTGAAAATGATTACGATTAGTAACGAATTTAGAGCCAGCAAAGAGAGTCGATATCATTATTTCTTCGTGGCGATAGAAGCGAGCGTAGGCCGTTTGTCGACGAGCCCAAGACCAAGGTAGATTTGCAGATTCAGATCGTCGAATACGCCTGGACAGTCTATTTCGCCGACCTTCTGTAGCATCTAATTTTGTCAATCGTGGCTAATTTTTAAAATGGAGACTCGCAAAAAATGTCAAATACCAACGACGAACGCGTGTCCAAATTTCAGCTTTATAGGCCTTCGCAAACTCGCGCAACATCGATTTTTGTGGTAATTTCGTTACGCTTTTTCGTGACGCATTTTCGCGACACACTTCCGTCACTTTTATAAATTGCCCACTAGTCAGTTGAAACCTACAGCCCGTCACACAGTACGCGCGCTCGCGCACACACAGGCCAGTTTACTACGGCTGCAGCCGTCCGGGCCTCCGGCCGAGCCCGGGCTGCGCCCGGTATTATGCCTATACATGTAGGTGAAAGTGAAAGGGGCATCGTGTCTGTGCGTTTGTTTGTAACAGCCGGCGCAGCAGTCAGCAGAGGCATACAGGACTTTCTGTAGATTTTCTAGTTTTCACTTTAATTTCAATCCTAATTGTAATTTTCGTCTTACAATTTTATTCCGATTTTATGGGCTGTTGTAGTTCACGGCTTCGTCCGATCTTATTTATTTCTGTAGACCGGCCGCTACGACTTTTATTATTGCTTTGTATTGTAGCCTATACTGTGGTAATGCGTTCAGTCGCGTCTGTGTCATGTCCGTGTGTCTGTCTATGAGTCCTGTTCGTGATTTAACTTTTAAAGGTCCTGACGTACTCGTACGTTTGGCAGACAACTATGGCATAATGCATTTCATAATGGTCAGTATATGCTTTGGGAAAACTTGTGATTGTTATCTGTTCGACAGATATGGCGAAATGATTCGATGGATTCGTTTGCAATCGTCCGGCCGACCAAGGAATGATTGGCGTAGCTTCGTGTTTATAAATTTACATGGCGTATGAAACACATAATCCAAGATAGTCATATCGATATTGACTGTAATATCCTATTAGTTTTATACCAGAAATGGCCCTCCACTATCGCGTACATAATTCCAGAATAGAGTAGCTCAAAATTGGTTATTGTAATGTTTTATTGCTTAGACTTTTATGCAGTGATTTTACAATGCATTTGCTACTGCTACCACAGACATGCGTGTCTGCATTTCTTTGTCAGTTATTTGCACTAGCCGCACATGCACTATTTATTTTCCTAAAGTGCTCGGTGATTTTTTTACACAATTACGTAACGATTTTTGTGTTATTGTAGTTTAATGCTATCGCTCAGTAGATACAATCTTTGTATATGACTAACAAAACATACCACTTCTCCTGTACTTCGAATTTGTTGGTGTTGTGGCAGGCCTACCATAGATATCTCAACTCGAGTATTATTTTACATTTTCAGACTAAAATAGGAAGGTAGATAAACAGTAAATACATTAGTATTATTTTGCTACGAAACTCACCATGAACCACTCTGTTGTAGGCCTGATACCGTTTTTTTGAGCATGAAGTTTTAGTTCATTTATGTGTATTTTGAATTTTTGACTTTGAGCGATAGACTAAGCCCACTGCTTAGAGACTGCTCACATTGAGTATTTTCGTCGATTTGTGGGCCCTACTACTGTTAAATGTGAGATTGATTAATTGAGAAAACAAGAGGCCAATGTAAGGCCGCATCGAACCCCCTGGCCATAGCAGGGTCGAAACCACCATGTAATACAATGTGCCTGGGGTCCCCAAGAGTCTCCACGCTGAACAGGACTTCGATCGGTTTAGCCGTTTTGCACAGCGCAGCCGCGTGACAGACTGACACACCACGCTACGGATCGGTTGCAGTAAGGATGCGGCGGCTACGACAGTCAAATAAACAATGCAATGATGCGAGTCTGCTATTAAACGCCAAAACTGAAAATGTGTTAGTCCAAAATCTGTGTCACGCTGACGGTCAAATATCGCCGATGGTGAACAATAGTATTATGTGAAACTGCGTTGTTCGCTTTATTCTGTACTTTGATATATCAGCAGTAAGTAGAGACGCTGTGACCGAGGAGAGAGTTACCGTATCATAGTACGAACGGTGACTTACGATGTCGAATGACTTTTGACCGGCAAACTATATATATTTAGCATTGTCACTGGCTTTTGTGCGCTATCCTTCAACTAAGAAATCGGCCAGACGTTTGATAACGTTCGAGCGATAGCGGTACAAACAAAAGGCCAAAGTAGTTTGGCGAAGGCTGCATCGAATCCGAGCAGCAATAGGCATATTCCTATAATTCACATTTACAATGGGCAAAATTTTCCCCTGCACCGACTGGAAATCTGCACTTGCAAAGTGCTCCCACTCAACACTTCAAAGGCCTAGCATACTAATTTTGGAGACCATCTTCCCAGCTAATCATTTGGCTGGTGCAGAGTCGATAAAACGCATTCAAAATACACAACTGAAATGTGGTTTCGTCGTCTTTTACGACATCCGACCAGGAAACACAGCAGGCCTATTCTACGGTTGGCTCCGGGTCACACACGGTTGCAGCAGCAGGGAAGTTTTCGGCCGAGCAGCTCGCATCAGCGCAGGCTGCAGTGAATCGTAACGTAACTGAGCTTCGCGCCGCGAGCCTCTGCATCCAGTGCTGGCAGCATCTGACGCTCGCGTGGCCGGTTTACCGTACTATCAGCGGTAAGTTTCATACAAACTGCAGTATAAAGTATGAAAATTATTTACCGCGACCCAGAGACGGAAATTCGTTCTCTACCGTATGCTAATAATTGGAAACTTTAATGCATTTTCGTAGACTTGTTGAAAGTTTTTCTTAGCCAGTGTTAGTTGCAAGAGTGCTCTTTGATTTTTCTCTGTTATATGTCATCACATAATACAAGCTGTTCCAATAAATTCCTTCGCAGTACAAAGACTACGACTCATTAGTTTCGCCTCTGATGATTAATTACCCAAACAACTCGTGCCAAAGACGTCTTATAAGTAAGTAACCTAATGACTGCATTAAGTTTGGTTATTTATAAAAGCCGTCAGCCTTCGTCGGAAGTGATTGGCACCACGCATCTCAAAGCTAATGCGATGTTATAAATAGTTTTTTTATGCCGATTGGGATCGGCTGTAGCGCTTCAGCTATAGTCGGCGCGGGTCAGTGCATGCACGCGTGAAGGCGTAGATGAACCGTGCACTTCACGACGGTGTGAAAAATTCGGAGTGATTCGATTTATATAACAGACATGCGTGACTTGGTCAGGCCGCAGACAAAAACTGCAGCAGATCGGAGGTGCAGTAAATCTAAGTTATAACTGCTGACAGAGGTGCTATTGTCAGTGATGCTGACGTGATGCGGCAGTGGCAGCAATAGCAGCAGCAGCAACTGCAGCTAGTGTGAAGATTTGCGACGGAAATACGGGTGTAAAATGCGAAAGTGCGAAGCCGCGAAAAAAATGAAATTTGCTTTAGCACACTAGATCAAAAAAGCGTGAAAACGACAACGCAATACTAGCCCCATCCCTAATCTGTACCTAAACCTAACCTAAATCCTAACCCTGGCCTTACCAATTGACGCGTTTTGCATGTTGTGTCATTTTTCGCACTTCGCACTTCCTCACTTTCGCATTTTACGGACAGACAGACATTCCAGACCGAAGCGTCAGCGACGTGGCTCGTTCGGCAGTGTGCTCGCTCACTCGCTCGGTTGGTGCCCACGTGCGTGGTTTCAGCGCTGTCTGTGCATTGCTGTTCCGAATTTAGCCGTGCGCGTTTCTCGTCCTGTCTGTCTGTATGGCGGGCGCCGCGGCTGCAATCTCGGCATCTTGCTACCCACGTGCACACGTCTAGAGTCTTCCGCATCCTAGTACGTGAACCTCCCGGCGGTAGATATTCATGCCACGTTTCTCTTTTACGGACAGCTTCACTTCACATGCACTTGCACAAAATGAGTAGAATACGTTGATAGCAGTAATTGTATTAAAGTACTGGTTGACATAAACCATGCACACTTGTTAATATCAGTACGTTGGGTTGGGTCGGGTCGAGTTGGGTGAGAGAAAATGGACTTAGGGGACAACTCTGACAACACAACAACGTTATTGCCACTAATACAATTGAACAATGAAACTTTCCTCAGAATACACGAAACCGTCGTTTTCATAAAAGACAAAAAGTTGGTATTGATAAGAATGAAATTTATATGAATTTTATTTTTATCAATAGCATCGTTTT
>Ga0126335_1001139_pt1 | contig 14387 bp, 9 predicted proteins | sample OlaspJWI45metaG_FD_108409 | JGI IMG/M metagenome (GOLD analysis project Ga0126335, IMG submission 108409) | Marine gutless worms symbiont microbial communities from Oahu, Hawaii - Olavius sp. 1 OAHU.JWI-45 metaG | ecosystem: Host-associated > Annelida > Digestive system > Unclassified | place... | reverse complement strand
AGCCCTTTAGCCCAGGGGCTAATTTTATCTTTGGGGGCTAGGCAAAACTGGGGGGCTAACTTAAAAACTGGGGGGCTAATCCAAATATTAGCCCCATTAGCCCCTTCCTAAAACCGCCACTGCCGCCATGTTTCTTTTTTGACCATTCATTCGTCATGGGGATGTCATTCTGCGACTGTTTATTAAATTTCATCCAAATAGGACCATCGCGAACCGAGTTTTTAAGTTATATGCATTTTCAAGATGCATTATTCAAAACGCTGCAAAAAGAACCTGCTTCAGAATAGTGGATAACAAAGAATGAGAGTTTTGACATAGTTTTCATGCCATGAGAATGACATCAACAGCGTCAGCATTACAGACTGTGCAAATACTAAAAAGCTTGAAAACTCAGGTCGAGGCAGAAAATTTACAAATATTGGCGGGTCGGGTCGATGCAGTTCTATAAATAATAAAAATCGCTTGTTACTTTTTCACTGCATACTATATTACATATGTTTCATGTAGTTTAAATTAATAATCAGAATTATTATCATTACATGACGGTGTAAATAATACTTGCTTGTTACAAGAAATAAACTTAAAAGCTTTGCGACTTTTTATCCTACATGGATGATCCATGGGTCGGGCCGGGTCAAGTCGGGTTGGGTCACGATTTCCGTTAGTCGGGTCGGGTCCCGAAATTTGGACCAGCGTGCAACTTGTATCGTCCACGTATTTGTGTGAGGCAGCCGGCAGCCAGATCATTACCAAAAATGTGAACGGTCACAGCTGGGAACCTTGAGGCATTGACCCATTAAGTCTCCTCCAGTTGGAAGTTTTCTGTATGTACTGCTTGTTAGTATTTACCATCATATCTAGGCCTATAGGATGAAAATGAAATCCGGGTTAAGACTTCAAGATGGTTGGATGTCATGTGACTTTGGACCTTTAGTGACCAGAAAGGGATGCTTAATTTGCATATTTCATATTCTGACAAAAGAGTTGATCAAAGAATGCTATTCTAAGTCTCATCTGACAGGTATACCAGGCATTTTCGTAATGTACATAGACAGGCCTTTCAAAGAACATAGGGACAATTGGTCCCCCGACTGGTACCAAAATGTTGTCTTGCTCACGGACTAGTTGTGAGGTTGAAGTCTTTGCCTTGATTCAAGTTTGGCGACTGGCTGGAGAAGTTCAGACAGATATGTGCTACTGACCCGCGGAGACATCGGTAATGGCTTGTACTAGATATGCTCTGCTAATGTAAGTCCCTCAGCGTTAGCAGGGGCATTACGTCATGTGGTCGTACTTGCGAGTGCTGGCAGTGAGACGTGCAGCAGCACTGATAAGTCTGCAGTCGCTGCAGCTCGCACTGTGGCAAACCCGCCAAAGCACTGTTGCACTTGCAGTAGTTGCTTTTCGTCACGGTAAGTGATGTGACGAGAAATGACAGCATAAAAATAGGCAGGGAGCAACGAACACACTCATAGCACAAAAGAACCACAGAAAAAGTGTTGCTTAGGAATTGGGTAGCAATTAAGGCATACAGCTTACCGTGGCGAAAATTGCTTTCACTGTGGCAAAGTTTAGTATATGAACCAACAGTGTGGTGTTGACAAATCATTTACTGCAAATGTTAGTTCAATTCTAAACATTGGGTGAAATGAAGGTGGTGGTGCCAACATTACCATACAGGGTCAGCCAAAAACTGCCTAAAAAGTCTATGCGGTAACAAATGCACAGGGTAGAAATGTTCATTTTCATCTCGACTGACAGAATCAGTAAAGAATAAATGTTTATCATTCATTTTTTAGCGCGCGTCGTTAGACGAACGCTATTGTCGTCGCAATTCCGTCTGCCTGTCTGTCACACTCGTGATCCACACCATAACGGTTTAAGATATCGAAATAGGCCTACGGTTTGCACCATATGATACCTTAGTGTCTGTGGATTCGTCACGCCAAATTTTGTAGTTGTAGGTTTAGGGAGTCACCGAAAACAAATGTGTTAAATAGGCGTACTTAGCCTATCAGAAGCAAAAATGTGACCAATAACCTCCGATATCTCGAAGACGTAAGACACGATGCAAGTTAGTATTATTCACCAATAGGAAGTTGCGTATGAGCTTTCTATTGTTACCACAATCGGGGACCTTTAATGAACCTGAACTGTGTTATGGCCTCTCATGGCTGTTCTTTGGCATTTTTTCACTGAAAACGGTAGGTTTGGAGTCGACCGTGTCAAAATGGCTGAAGCTGAACTCCTACTATCTGCGACAAAAGTTTAGCCCAAAGTCTGTAGTTTTTGACGATATATAGTTCGAGACAATATTTGCGGGGATGAAACCAAAGGAAGAGAGGCACCCGCTCGTCAAAGGTGAACATGAGACAAATACAATCTGATATTTTGGAAACGGTGCTAGATACGCTGTAAGTTCATATAATAGGAAGTCGTATGGGCTTTCTACTGGTATCCAAATCGGTGACCTTGAATGACCTTGAACGGTGTTTAAAACTTCTATCGTCAATAACTCCGGGATTGGTATTGACTATGGCCGATTCAATGGTGTGGCTGCCATCTATCACGTGATCATGATGAGTGACTAAAACGATGCGCGCTGTAGCTGAGCTGCTTTAAGTGAAGCAAGTACAAAAGGTTACGTCGTCACTGAAATAATGTGTCGCTCATTTTTGGGGTGTGTATTGTTTCACTCAAGTTACCTAAAGAATATTTCTATTTGGTGAAATTTAAAGCACCTATCTTACTCTAGATAAAGAGCTGAACAATCTAGTAGAACGTATTTCTATGTTATCATGTACAGGAGTTACAAACTTTCAAAACTGGTCCGTTTTTGGCCAACCCTGAACATACGATTATAACTGAATCGTCAGAGTTATTGCTGCATGAACAACGAACACAGTCCAACGTCACATGTGTCTGTATCAACCACATCTCTCGACTTAAGTCTGTTTGATCGTAGCACAAACGGAGCTGGTGTTTTGATTGTTGTCTTGTTCTTAAACTGCTGACCAACGTTGACCTGCAACAGCATTCACCAGCAATCAGCTACACACTGCAAAACACGCCAGCCACATCGACCATAGGTATTGGTCACGTCTGTTCCCACACACAGCCCTCACCTACATTCCAGCTTCTACTAGACTCGTACAAACATGAAGAGAAGAAGAAACAGAGTCCCATGGCCTGCAGAGGCTTTAGGGGAGGAGCTCCTCTCTTCTGTCACCTTTATGAGCTGCCGTGGGCTATGCATCACGTTTTACTTCCTCTAGAACACTCTGACTGCGGTTATACACTTACTGGTAGGTCAAGAAGACGTGAACTTTCTCTCACGAACAAGACTGGGCTAGACAAACAGAATTTTATTTACAGACTTATCTATAAAACACATACTGAATTGACTTTTAGTGCATTAGAGACCTTGTGATAATAGCGCTATATAAATCTACACTTTACCTTACCTTATCTTACCTTACTTTAATTTTTATTGTTCTTTTAATTTCGTCATCGTTCTCACGTATATGTATGTGATGTTCTAAAGCTGTCTTCTCAGCTTTTAATAGACGATTATAGCATAGTATAATGTCTAAAAAAACTGGACCCCTACGATTTTTTTGCCATAACTTTGCCAAAACAAGCCGATTGTGGATAACTTTTGGCAGCGAAGATCAAGAAGCTATTACCTAACAGCTGTGCCTAAAAACTTTGGTATAGGTGGGGCTGCATGCAGGAGCATACATGACATGGCCCGGCTAGTGGAGGTCCGGGCTGACTGTGAACAGACCCTGGTTAACAAGGCAATAGACCAGTGGAACAAGCGACTCGGGGTCTTTGTCAAAACTAAAGGACAACACTTTGAACATTTGCTATTTATGATATCTCTTGCATTGTGTGGACGGATTAAATGTTTTATGCAACTTTATCAGTGAAGAATGTAAAAAAAACTCCGTTGTCGAACTTGTGCAGTAGATCAGCACGCACAGTTTTGCAAAGACGCTATGGTAACTTGGTTGCTATAGTAACCAGACAGGTGGTTCTTAAGCTATACCAAACTTTCTAGTTGCAACTAGTAGGCAATAGCTTCAAAATCTTTTCTGCCAAAAAATTATGCCTAACTTGCTTGCTTTTGGCTAAGTCATGCCAAAAAATCGTAGAGGTCCGGTTTTTTGGAGACACAATGTAGAGTAACTATGCTGATCAAGACCAACATACTAACACTAAGTCACTTAACAGTAGCAGAAAATACTACTACCTAACATGACAATATACCACAGCAAGACCAACTCAAAACACGCAACATTAATTGCTCTGTCAACTGCAGACATTTGCTAATACAATTCATCTCTTCCTCATGGTGTCACAGTTTAAAGAGGTAGCCGGGAAAAGAATGTTTACATTGTAAGAGTTAAGTTTGATAGAAAGTGTCAGCAGTGTATAAATTTCAGCCCAGTTTCTGAAATTTGCACAAATCTGATAGGAGAAATGCTGAATTAATGCAGAGCAAACACAAGAGATGTGTGATGACAAAACTAACCGAGTACATACATGTACATGTAGCTGCTAGCAAATGGCACAAACAGTTAACACAATTATCAATGTCATCTGTTACTCAGTTGAACTAACCCCGATAGCATCTTGCACAAGCTGCCTGAACAGTTCTTTCTTGCGTTTATCGCTCATCAGCTTCTTTGCCTCACTGTTACTATGCAGCATCTTCTCATCAAACGACTAGCACATTGGCAACAGAACAACATACTGACAACAGAATGATACACTGACCACAGAGCAATGACACACTGACAACAAAACAACAACACACTGGCAACATAACAACGACACAACACCACGCTGAAAAACAAACAGATGGCAATATGATACCTTTGGATCCCAAAATACCATATACTGTATACGACTATGGTTATACCTTAGTACTTACCACAGTACAACCATGGTACTATCATGGTACTTTGCAGTAGTGACACTTAAAAACAATTTATATAAAGTATAAAAATACCGCGACAAAACCGACCATGCCAACCAACAATGGTACAACCATGGTAAAATTACCATGGTAATCAAGGTCACTAATTTTACCATGGTCGTGCCATGGTAAAATGCAGTATACGATTTCCAGCAGTGCCCAACTGCAACTCGACACCAACAAGACGGACATGCTCTGGTGTTCCACTGTCCACTGTCAATGCCAGCTGCCAACCACAACTCTCAGAGTCGGGCCAGATCTCGTCAGCCCTTCACCCTGGGTGCGGGACCTTGGCATTTTCATTGATGCCGACTTGAGTATGCGTATCCAAGTCCAGCGGACTGTCGCGAGCTGTTTCGCTATGCTGAGACAGTTACGCAGCATCAGGCGGTCAGTCCCGGCGTCCGTCTACCAGTCGCTTGTCGTCGCACTGGTATTGAGCCGGCTTGACTACGGCAACATCACGCTGATTGGCATCCCGGCGTACCAGCTCCGTCATCTGCAGTCAATGATGAACGCTGCAGCAAGATCAATCACTGGCTTGCGGCACTCTGACCATATCACTGGCTGCATTCTTCTAAGCGCATCCCGTACAAGCCAGCGACGACGGTGTTTAGGTCACTGCATAGTCTCACCCCACCGTACTTATCTGACGACCTTTATTGCTTGGTGGATATCCTGTCGCGGCGATGTCTGCAGTTCGCATCTTCGCTGCAGCTCGACGTGCCTTGCACTCATTGTCATACTATTGGCAACCGAGCATTCGCTGCTGCCGGTCCGATGCTCTGGAACAGTCTGCCACATGACATTACTGACTGTGTGTCGCTGACATCATTCTGCCGGAAACTGAAAACTTTTTTGTTTTCTATATCATTTCCATGACTACACTTTTCTTTTTAGTGGTCCTTGAGGTTTTTACTTAGGCCACTTAAAAAATTTCTTATGTATGTATGTATGTAACCACGGTTGTATGATTATAGGTGACTCAAGGCACAACCATGGACATACCATAGTATTTTGGGACCTGGAGAGTATAATACAGCCAAACAGACACTTATCACAATGAAATGCGTCAACACTGGCAGCTGTGTTCTTGCACTCGAGACGTAAGACATGATGCAAGTTAGTATTATTCACCAATAGGAAGTTGCATATGAGCTTTCTATTGTTACCACAATCGGGGACCTTTAATGAACCTGAACTGTGTTATGGCCTCAACTGCAATAAATGACAAGTGGTCCTTATCCTGATTAATGCATTCAGTGCTTTGACGCTGTTGGTTGGGCGGCAGGAAGGGCATCCGGCCTGTAAAATACCTTGGGGGGTTGTGGGGGCGCCGTTAGTCCGGTTGGGGTGGCGCCCACCCGGACTGTCGGTACCTCTGCTTCCATTATCCTGTTCCATAAAAATCCAGAAGACAGGATTTGGGGAAACCCAGCCTGAATGCAACACAGCCCTATGCTAAGGCAGAAGGCAGAGTGTTTCTTCTGGTACCGGCCTACCCGGGTTGTCCCGGAACAAAGGCCGTTAAAAACAGTTGTTGTTGTTGTTGGTCCTTATCCTGATTACTCACTAGCATCCCATGTATGACTGCAACAGCTGCAGCAACAGCCAAGTCCATCATCATCATCATCATCATCATCATCAGTGCACTGTAGAATCTTCGTACAGCTGCCTTCACTTTATAGATTTCACTTAAAACCTTAACTGCTGTAATCATGAACAAATAGCATGCACTCTCTATAATCTTGTCATTTTGTACCTCATCAGGATTAGAGACAAACTGCTGTAGTTTAGGCTATTTTTGTTGTAGCAGGTAGCTCTTTCTTCAACCAGTTCAGCGTAATTTGCTTTGAAATTAAAATGAAATGCCTAATTGCCAACCTGTGCAAAATGTCAGCGAGCAGACACTAGAGTCACAGATATATCTTAACACTGGGGTACTGATGTGTATGCAATTTGGGGAGATGACAGCCAAACCACCGGCACAGACAAAGCTTATTTCATAGTTTGGAAAAACTGCATCAGCTGAAAATGTGGCAGTTCAAAGGGTACTAGGGTCCACAAACTAAAATTTCCAGTTTTTTGACCCCCTGTAAAATTTAGGCAAAATGCCAAGTGTCTGTGTGATATACAAAAATGTTCCCTAGTTACTGATGCAAGTTTCGCGTGGTTCATAAACAAGGACAGTTGAAATTTTAAAAAAACAAAATAAAAAATGCTCCGCAGCAAAACATGATCTAGCCTTTACTTCCCATGGCTTAATTAAGCAGCATTTGCAATATTAAAACATTAGCTGAAGTGCATTCGGATTGCAGGCACTCCCAGCAATATTTTCATTTGTTCACAAAGAGCGACATGTAAATATTAAACAAACACTATTCCTAGCCTTGAACTCGGGTGCCTCCAAGCAGATCTAGTTTGGTGCTATAAAAGTGTGTTCACTATGGTTAATTTAAACTTTGATGAATTTTTTGAATGGAGCCCACACCGTGGCACCAGAGGCCACAAATATAAACTGTATAAAAAGTCTCCAGGTACACAGATTATGTCAGAATTTTTCAGTAAATGCGTCATTACTGTATGGAATGAACTGTCTCTGTACTGACTTTAGCACAACTACTTGTTTTAAAGGTACTGCTTGTACTTATTATGACAAATGATGATGAAGAGATGAACAAACCTGCAAATCTTTGGCTGAACAACTTGACATCTGCAGCAAGACTTGTGATACATCACTAAAAACTGGACGCTGCACACACACACGCGCGCGCGCACACACACACACACACGAGGTTAACCAAACTTTTCTTTATGGATAACATAGAAAGATGAAACATGTCATGTCACGTCCCAGAAAATATCGAAATTCTCTTTTTTCTCGGACATAGTGTATGGTGTATATAATAACTGATGACTGGTTTCAACATTTCTCAGGTCAAGTGGCCAGCCAGACACCGAAACCAATAGACTAGATGTGGCTGGTGCAAGGCAGATGTCGATGGCCAGGGAAGGGGTAGCTCTTAGCTCTTTGCTAAGTGGCTAGCCCAAGAACTGTGCTGACAGTGTCTTCATGAACTGTTCCTTGCGCTGTTTACAAAGCATGTCAAACTGCAGCTGCCTGTCATCCACATATTACTGAAGCAGATCAAGGATGCCAGCATCTTAACAGAAAACCCATTTCTGAGCAAAGTGCTACATTTGCAATACCCTGGCTGTATGCCGGAATTCACTTTTAGAATCGAAGATCAAAAATCAAAGCTAAAAAACAACCAGATAAGATACATCAAACACTGGCATGATAGCGCCAAAGTGTTTTAAGGTCGACAGCAGAAGTCAGAGGAAAAATATATATGCCGTGTATTACAGTATTGAATTTAAATTTTGTGTACACTGGTGTACAAAGGGAATTAAACTGTGTCACTGCTGTTTTGCAACCGTGACACTGAGATTAACTCCATGATCTTGATAGTCGAAGGTGACCTAGATATTCTAAAGATGTACCTTCACACAGAAAATGAAGCTGCTAGCTTAAGGCATTCAAAATTTAAGAGCTTGAACTGAAAAAATACGAAAATATGTTTCAAGTTCAAAGGTCAAGGTCAAAATGTCAAAAGAGTCATTGTAACGGATATTCCAATCAAGCCCCAGTGATTTCTGAACAGCAGTTTTTGAGTTGCATGCTAGCTACTGCTTTTTTGCTGCCGAAACCTTGACCTTAGACCTGTCACCTTGAAACTGAACCATATCATAGATATTCTAAAGATGTATCTGCATAGTGCATACTGAAAATGAAGTTGCTAAGTAAAGCCATTCGAGAGACATAGCCTGAATTGAAAAAGTACGAAAATAGCTCAAGGTCAAAGGTCAAGGTCAAATGTTACCAACTTTCGAACACATCTAGCATTCACCATAGGGCATATTCCTGTTAAGTTACACCAATTTCTGATCGATAGTTTTCGAGATTTTACGTGGACAGACAGACACTCACACAGATGCACACACAGACAGACAGATGCTGCCAAAAACAATACCTGCTTGCATCATAGCTTGCGTGCAGGTAAAGCAGTAAACATCACAAAAGACGACAACACAGTGACATTTTGGCAATCAACTAATAATATCATCTTTTGTGATATTTGCTGTGGTTTGGTTATTACTGTTTGCCTGTTGTCTGATTATTACTGCTGTACCAACCACAATTCTATCACATCAGATTAGTGGTAAAAGCAAGAAAAAAGCGTTGTAAACTGTCAAGTTTTTTACATTTATATCTAATAACAAAGAGAATACAAACTGACAGCAAGCTCGTAGATGCGGAGTGCGAGCGTCAGCAGTACGGGCTGGATATTCTCATGTTGTCCGTGTTTCTGCAGACCAACGAGAACAGCTGACAGGAACATAGAGATGTCTTCAGATGTCACTTTGTTCATCGACATCAGCTGAAACAGTCACTACATGCAGACAGTGCTAGTTTCACAAGTTGTTACTGAGCTGCTACTAAACTGGACAGTGTTCAGTAAAAGCGCAACATGTAACCAGTTCAAGTCTGTGCAACCAGCATGAAGATAACTTAATAAACAATGCCATTTACTGTAAAAAAACACACTTCTCTTCTAATAAAAAACTGAACTTCCAGGACTCATAAGTGTAAATTCTGAGATTTTCAGTGTCTTGTTTATTGCTCAAAAATTGACACTTGTATATCACATGACACAGAGTTCATGACGAGAATTGCAAAGGATACAAAGTGACAAAACGTATCATACCAAAAGCGTAATTACTGCAATTCACAAGCAGACAGTCACAACAACCTCCATCCATTCTGCAGTACTTTCTAAGTCATTTGGTCATATAGACTAAAAAAAGACAAATTTCAACACAACAAGCACAACAAAAACAGCAACAGGAAATATACCACATCGTTCTAAATATCTCGATCTGATAAGATAACAAGGTAACTACAACAAACAGTGGCATGAACACGTTAACAACAAAAAACTTATAAATAGCTGGAAACATACTGCAGCTAACAATGCAGCTAAAAATTATTCAAAGCACTGCAAAAAGAACCTGCTTCAGCAGTGGATAACAAAGACTGGCAGTTTTGATGCAGTTTTCAGGCCATGAGAATGACGTCAACAATGTCAGCATTACAGACTGTGCTATATCCTAGAGACAACAAACATCATTCAACTTACACTGTCTGCAAACACACATGCACAGTTCAAACACTAGACTCAGTTAACACACATATCTTAGATATTACACTGGAAACTAACACAAAAATACCCAACTTGGAAGTATTAACTAATAAATCATTTAACGAAATTTTTCACTTTCAGACAATAATTTTGATGAACAGCTGTGTGAGCATAAGAAGTCAACAAAGAGAGATGTGTTTTAACGAGATCAACAGTCAAGTTTGTGTGCAACACTATGCGCTTTTAACACAATATACATGATGAAACTTGAGCTTGCACACAACACAAACTTCATAATAATAATAACTCACTTGAATGAGTTACCACAGTAAAGCACAAGTCAGGAGAGGTGAAAACATACATTGTTTTGTAGAAGGATGAGACCAAGTTCACCGATGTTGTCGTCATGATGTTTTGCAGCAGCAGCAGCAGTGGCTTCAAGATGATCTGTGACCATGTCATCTCTCAACACATCTGAGCCAATGATGACACTTGACTTGTCTCGAAATATGGAAACTGAAGACAAAGTCATAGCGACAAGCCATGTCACAGAGTGAAATGCTTTTGCCATCAGCATCAGTAACAAGGTGCATCTGTTGTTATCACATAGAACTGTTCCAATAAACACCCACTGTAGACTGGTGGCAAAAACTCACTGAGCCAAACTGATACACTAAAACCAAACTGTTCAGGTCAGCGAATATAGACATTATAACAGATTGCCTGCAACTGTTTAAAATTCTCGATGCCCAGTGTACAGGTAGAGATGAAAAAAGTACATTTGTCATTAAATTCATAAGCTGTTGTAACTTGCTGTATTACTTTCACATCAATAGATTGATAGATATAAATGCATAACACATGAATTTTTTGTTTCGTTAGTTAAGATATAGACTATGATATTTCTATTTCTATTTTTTGTTTATGTTTATGTTTATGTATAATTTTCATTTGTGTACCTATGCCAGTTCATTTTGGGTGGGTATAAATTTTGGCCAGTCATAGACCTAGCTAGCCAATCAATTTGAATTGATTTGGCCTGGCGAACCGATTCAAAACAATTTTCCCATCGCTGACTGTAGGTCATTTTGGGGATGATTTAAATGGATGAATGAAAACTATCAAATTAAATGAAAAAAACAACAAATATAAACGTAAAAAACGACACTTAAAAAGACAGAAAAGGTTGCACAATGTTGTATGTTGTGTGGCTACTTTGCATGTAAAACATATGCAAGCATCAATTTGACACACAGCTGTGAAACAAGAAAATTGCAGTTCAATTTCCGCAACAAACACCAAATGACATCCTGCGACAGTGTGAATGCCTCCATAGAAATAAAGGTCTTCTACTTCTACGGTGTTGTCCAGTGCTGTGTCTGAATAAGCCCTATGTACTGTTTCACCAATGGAGTGCGACTGTATGAAGGTCACTGTTTGAAGCAGCTGCTAAGACCATGGTGCATGCCTTCAGCACCAGCCAGACTGACTACTGCAACAGCACCCTGCACGTATCAGTGCACTTCACTTCCGGTTGCTGCAAAATGAAATCATTTCAGTGGTGCATATCATTCTGCACAAAGACTCAATCACATCACTGCTGACATTCGCGACCTTCTGCAATGGTTGTCAGTTCAACAAAGGATAAAGTACAAGATAAGCATGCTCATATACAAGTGTCTACATCAGACAGCACCCATCTACCTCTCCGAATTATGCATCTCGGTTGCCGCAACCACCAAATGGAGCTATCTTCGTTCAGCAGTGCAAGGCAACCTCGTCATCAGGACAAAGCAATATGGACAACTAAGTTTTGTTTATTACAGGCCAGCTCTATAGAACTCACTTTCACTGAGAGTGTGCAACTAAAATCCGTCATGTTCTCTAGAGTACAATGATACATTCCCATAGCATCTACGTGACAGTTTAATTTAGGTTGTAAGGTTTTTGAGCAAACAGAAATGATCTATGCACACATACATACATACATATGTACAGGTCAGCAGAATCCTGGTGCACTGTAATGGTGAAACAGTGCATAGAAATCTAACAAAACTTCTAATTTAGGCTCTTTAACCCTTTTACCGTTCATTAAAAATTTCATATATCACACTCCAGCGTTCATTAAATTTCGCGAAAATGCGAAATATCTGTATACTTGCTGTAGGGTAGTTACACTCAATCTAAAAGTGGTAAAAGTCAATTAGATAAATGGTAATCAATGTAATCATATCTTTAGCAAAAATGTAGTGCAAGTTAGTATGATAATTATGACATAAAATTACTAAATTCATACCAGTGTAAAAATGATACAAGTCCAACAAATCTTATAGCTATGTGTAGAACACAGTCAGCATCACTGCAATGAAATAAAGTGCCAAATGCTGCATAAAACATTCTCACAGTCAACCTAATACTTTTGCCATAATACTGCCATAATAAGAAATATCAAATCATGCACTCACTATATGTAACAGTTCACACAAGTGTGCTAAATCATGGCAAAGTCCATCGCTTTCATAACAAATAACATAACATAACAAACCGCATATACATATTGACTTAGCTTGCAATAAAAATGTCACAAAACGTGTAAAGGGATTCTAATACTGCAATTTAGTATTATGCATTATAAAACAGAAGTCCCTGTGCCTGTTGTACAACCATCTTATGAGTCACTCAAAAGTTCTTATGACTGTGGTAAATTTCGAAACACGGGACCACACACAGCGGGACGTTGCAATCAGCACAATGGTATCGGGTTTCTTTGCGCACTTTTTTACCATCCTTACTGTGCAAGCAGCACACCTTGCAGCGACTAGTTGGTTGTTGTTTACCAGCTGTGGGTGGCAAAGACTTCGGAAAATGTCGGGCAGTGAGTCTCAATGGGTTGACATCAATCATCGATGGGTGGCCTCGATGCTGGTGCTGTTCTGGCATGTGATACTCAGCAATCAATCTCTCAATCAACTGCAGTCTGAATTCAACATGCGACACCGACTGTTTGCTATTGTCTTTCTTGTACAATACGTATGCATTTAGAACAGTAACATTCACCAGGTGTCGGAAGAACTTCTTGTACCATACTTTGTGCCTCTTTCTTTCAGCAGGATACGTGGTGACCATCTGGTCAGCTGAGTCAACAGTGCCCATGCTGTTGTTGTAATCAATAATCACCACTGGTTTGTGTTTCTTCTCACATCGCTTTTCAATCTCTGTTGTTGATTCATCCTGATATGTGGATAGAATCGTCACTTCTTTTTTGTCATGCCACTTCAGAGCCTTTAGTTCCTCACTGAAGCGTGCCACAGTGCTACCTTTTGTAATTTTTGTCTTCAGCTGCACCGGCATATGCTTCCTGTTGAGACGTGCAGTACCAACAGCATCTGTCATCTGGTTGTGTAGTTCTCGGAACAGTGCCGGTGATGTATACCAGTTGTCAACAAAAACACAGTAGCCTTTTCCAAGCAGGTCATGAACCAGAGTTGTCACAATGCGAGAAGACTTCAGACCATCAGCAGCATCCTTTAGAGCCATAGAAGGTCCTGTATGCAACAAAGCATTCCACACATATCCAGATCCAGATTCGCACAGTTCATACAGCTTCAATCCGAATCTTGCACACTTTAGTGGTATATATTGCTTCATGGCTAAACGTCCCTTGTACAGCAATAGCGATTCATCCACTGAAATGTTTTCATTAGGCACATAGACAGTGGAAAATTTATTGATCAGAAAGTCAAACACTGGCTTTATTTTGGCAAATGACTTTTCAGCATTTGACACATCTTTTGGAAGTGACGTGTTGGTGACAAAATGAAGACAGCGCAGCAGCAACAAGAATCTTTGTCCCGTCATCACCTGGCGGATATGCGGAGTATTTAGCAGTGGTCGAGTTCATACAGCTTCAATCTGAATCTTGCACGCTTTAGTGGTATATATTGCTTCATGGCTAAACGTCCTTGTACAGCAAAAGCGATTCATCCACTGAAATGTTTTCATTAGGCACATAGACAGTGGAAAATTTATTGATCAGAAAGTCAAACACTGGCTTTATTTTAGCAAATGACTTTTCAGCATTTGACACATCTTTTGGAAGTGACGTGTTGGTGACAAAATGAAGACAGCGCAGCAGCAACAAGAATCTTTGTCCCGTCATCACCTGGCGGATATGCGGAGTATCTAGCAGTGGTCGAGTT
>Ga0126335_1001138_pt1 | contig 14388 bp, 11 predicted proteins | sample OlaspJWI45metaG_FD_108409 | JGI IMG/M metagenome (GOLD analysis project Ga0126335, IMG submission 108409) | Marine gutless worms symbiont microbial communities from Oahu, Hawaii - Olavius sp. 1 OAHU.JWI-45 metaG | ecosystem: Host-associated > Annelida > Digestive system > Unclassified | place... | reverse complement strand
GGTTGAACCGTCTGGGCGGGTTTTCGCCGGTAGACCGGAGCAGCCACGGAGCCTTCTTTCTCTTCGTAGGAGCGTTCGACCGATACGCCTTCCGGCAGCTCTTTTTTATTCGAAAAGTGTTTTACCCCGTGCTCGTCGGTCCACTGGCGCAATTCAGCCCCTGCCGGCATCGCCGCTAGGAGCAGGCTGAAAGTGAGCGGAATGATGAAAGGGGGTCTCATTTCTCGAGTTCCTGGATCTCCTGTTCCAATTCTTTGTAGCGCTGCACCTCCGCCTTGGTACCTTTGCGCCCCCGGCCGCTTTTATGGATAAATTTATCCTTGATCTCCTGGTATTCCTCCTCCAGGGCCTTTATCTTTTTCGGGTCGGCATTCGGGTTCTTGCGCAGGGCTTCCAGTTCCTGGTCAATGCGCTTGAGTTTGTTGATGTCTGTTTTTCCCCGCCGTTTGATGTAACGGCGCTTTTTGGAGATGCTTTCACCCAGGGCTTCCTTTTCGGCCTTTTTGGCATCGATGGCTTCCTGGCGGGCCTTCTGTTCCTTGGCCGTGGCCGCATCCTTTTCCCGCTGCTGATTGGCCGCTTCGGTCTCTTTGATAATCGCCGCTTCCCGCTCTTTGCGGGATTGGACATCGGTGTCCTTGGATTTAATTTCACGGTAGGATTCCGCCTGGGTACCGGCCGGAGGCGGATCGTTGGAAAAGTGCCGGACGCCCTTTTCATCCACCCACTGATACATTTCAGCCGCGGTAACAACAGGCCATAGAATGAGCAGGAGAACCAGCGGCAGGGTTTTTACGCGTGTCATTTTTTCCCCCTATAAGGCAGCCTTTCTTTTGCCAATGAAAAGAGAAGGAATTCACGGGTTTTCATGAATGTACAACAATAACACAGATGTGGGTTGCCTGCAAACTGAAGGGGATTTGACCGCTCATCACCGGCAGGCAAAGGGAGAGCAGTGGTTTAGACCCCCTTGAAAACCGGGGCGCGCTTTTCCTTGAACGCCCGGGGGCCTTCCTGGGCATCGCGACTTAAGAATACCGGGACGGCCAGTTCCATTTCCTGGTTGAGTCCGTCCTGCACGGACATTCCAGTGTTTTCAAGGACCGCTTTTTTCACATTTTGAACGGCCAGCGGGCCGTTTTTGATGATGATCTCGGCATATTTTTGGGCCTCTTCCATCAAGCGGTCCGATGGTACAACCCGATTTACAAAACCCCACTGCAGCGCTTGACCGGCATCAATCATTTCACCGGTCAATAACATCTCCATGGCCCGGGCGTACGGAATTTGTCGCGGCAGGCGCACCGTCGACCCGCCCGCCGGAAAGATCGACCACTTTACCTCCTGCAGCCCAAAGCGGGCATTTTTGGACGCTACTCGGATGTCGGCGGCATAGAGCAATTCAAAACCACCGGCAATGGCATTGCCGTTGATGGCCGCCACTATCGGCTTGAAAAGATCAAAATCGCGTAAAAAGGCCCGCATGGAGATCGTCGGATCCGCTTGAATTTGCCGGTCGGCGTCCGTTTCCGGCTGGCGCGCGCCGGTAAAAAGGGGGATCAGTTTCGCCAGATCGGCGCCGGCACAAAAAGACGCGTCACCGGTGCCGGTGATAATGATACACCGCAGATCCTCATCGTCCCGGTAATCTTCCCAGGCAGCTACAAGTTCCAGGACAGTCTCCGGGTCGACCGCGTTGTGGGCCTCGGGACGGTTCAGGGTCAGATAGCCGATGTGGTTTCTTTTCTCATATACGAGTGACATCTAGGCTCTCCCTTGTTTAGTTGAAGACAATTATATTTTTGAATCTGATTCAATATGCAGTCGCCAATTATTAGGTGATCCATTAAGCGGCGTCAAGGCGTTTTTGATTCCGATTATAATTTCGAATCCTTTTCAACTCTCGGCACATTTTCGTATTTTATACATTGCCCATCGGGAGGCGTTCAGAGGAACCTGGTTATTCCAGGGAGTGGTTCCCGACTGCCGGAAGAAAATCCGCTGGGGCGCCACCAAAACGCATTCCCCGCAAACATTGACAGCGCCAAGGCAATCGAAGTAGAAATTATATTTTCGAAAGACATGCAATCCATGGAGGAAATCAGGTTTACCAGGGCCCATACCGACATCTGCCGTCAAGATCACCCCAGACACCCCGGCATTCTTCCGGCAGCTTAAAAATAGGCTTTCATCACCAGGTATCAATTAGAAAAGTGCAATCATGAAGAAAATACTCGGCATCAGCGGTTCGCCGCGCAAACCCGGCAACTGCGAAATCATGTTGAAGGCGGTCGTCCGCAACGTTCCCGAAGATCACGACCTGCGCCTGCTGCGGCTGGCGGATTTTGATCTACGTCCCTGCAAAGGCTGCTATCGCTGTCTGTTCAAGGAGAAAAAGTGCGTCCTCAAAGATGACATCTACCAGATTGTTGACGCGCTGGCCTGGGCCGATGCGATCATCGTGGCGGTGCCCACCTACTTTCTGGGGGCCAACGCCATGTTGAAATTGTTGCTGGATCGCGGGTTGTGTTTTTACGGACATATCGAAAAACTGTGGGGCAAACCTTCCATCGGAATTGGAATCGCCGGGATCGCCGGCAAAGAAGGCGCCACTTTGCTGGGCATCGAGCGTTTCCAGCGGATCATGCTGGCAGAGGTCAAGCGCACCCTGATGGTGTACGGTGCGCTGCCCGGCGAAGTCTTCATGAACCCGGAAAACCTTGACACCGCAAAAGCCTTGGGCCGCGCCCTGTTCCAGCCGGCTCCGGCCTCGGAAGAACCCTGCTGCCCGCTGTGTGGCTCACACACGTTTCGCTTTCTGGGCGGCAACCAGGTCCGTTGCATGCTGTGCAGCAATGACGGCACCATCAACCTGGCTGCCGACACCCCGGCATTCACTATCCGTGGCAGCGGCCATGATCTTTTCTTAAAGGAAGATGACGCCCTGGAGCATGAAAACTGGCTGGTGGGCATGAAAGCGCGCTACCTGGCAAACAAGGAAGCCCTGAAAGAGATCACCAAAGCCTACCGGAAGGATGGGACCTGGGTAAAACCTGAGCGTCAGACCTAATCTTTACCTGCTTTAAACTCACCCAGTGCCCCCAGCAGCGGTCGTTTGTTATCTAAAAAACGGGTGAGCGCCACGGCAATGCGCTTACCTGCCAGACCGTCTCCAAACGGGTTGGCAGAACGGGCCATTTTGTCATGGGCGACTGGGTCATCCAGCAGACGCTGGCATTCGCGGACGATAACGTCCCGGTCTGTGCCCACCACTTTGGCCAAACCGGCATTGACCGCCTCGGGACGCTCTGTTACCTGGCGCAGAACCAGGGCCGGTACGCCGTAGCTGGGTGCTTCCTCCTGGATACCGCCGGAATCGGTCAGGGTCAGGTAGCTGGCCTGCAGAGCGGCCTGCAGCGCCATATAATCCAACGGTTCGGTGAGTACAATCCGGGGGTGCTGGCCGAGAATCGCGTGCACCTGGTCAGCCACTACCGGGTTTTTATGAACCGGCAAAAGCATCTCGATGTCCGGGTTGTTTTCAGCCAGGATCCGAACCGCTTCGCAGATCTTGGCAATGTCCGCATTCCAGCTTTCCCGGCGGTGGGTGGTAACCAGGATGCGACGCCGGTCACCGGGTGGTGCGGGCGGCAATTCCGGCTTCATCATGTCTACGGCATCAACGACAGTATTCCCGGTAACCAGAATAGTTTCAGGTGGTATTCGCTCAGCCAGCAAGTTCTCCCGGGCCACGTCCGTCGGAACAAAGTTGAGTTGGGCATAGGTGCTGATTACCCGGCGGTTGACCTCTTCCGGAAAGGGATGCTGATTGTCGTAGGAACGTAGCCCGGCTTCGATATGGGCGACCGGTATCTGGTGATAAAAGGCGATCAGCCCGGCAATAGCCGCGGAGGAGGTATCCCCCTGGACCACCACGATACCCGGCTGCCGTTTTTCATAATAGCGATCAATTTCCTGAATCAAACGGGTGGTCAGAGCTGAAAGGCTGGCGCCGGCCCGCATGACATCCATTTCCCCATCCGGTTGCATGTGAAAGGCATTCAAGGCCTGGCGGGCCATCTCCCTATGTTGGCCGGTCAAAAGCAAGGTCACATCGTTATGGATTTCTCGTGTGGCTTTGACCGCCGGGGCAACCTTGATTACTTCCGGCCGAGTACCGGCGATAAAGAGGATGTTTTTGTTCATTCGAGGTCCATATGTTGAAGGAAATATTAATCTTTTTAGCTATTCACCGGCAGAATGTCAAGGCGGTCGGCAACGGGTGAAATGTTTGACCAACCCGTATGTGATTGTTATTGATTAACTATGAAAAAACAATTCGATACCATCGTAGCCCGGATCGGTAAGATCGTCCTGGGCAAAGATGAACAGATCCGGCTGGCGCTTACCTGCCTGTTTGCCGGCGGCCACCTGCTGATTGAAGACCTGCCCGGAATCGGCAAGACCACCCTGGCCAAGGTGTTGTCCCGCTGCCTGGGCCTGAACTTCCGCCGCATCCAGTTCACCAGCGACATGCTCCCCGGTGATATTCTGGGAACCTCGATCTTCGAACAGAAAACCGGGAGTTTCGTTTTCCACCCCGGGCCGATCTTTACCCAGGTTCTTTTGACCGATGAGATCAACCGGGCCACGCCCAAAACCCAGAGTGCCCTGCTCGAGGCCATGGAAGAACGCCAGGTCACCATCGAGGGTGAAACCCGGCCCTTGGAAAAGCCGTTTTTCGTTATTGCCACCCAGAATCCACTGGAGCAGTCGGGCACCTTTCCGCTGCCCGAATCGCAGCTGGATCGTTTCCTGATGCGGATTCAACTCGGCTATCCGGACCGGGCGTCCGAACGAATTCTCCTGGAGCAGGGGGATTCAACCCCCCTTTTCGAAAAGATGACCCCCAGTTTAAAGGCCGGCGACGTGTTGAAAATCCAGCAGGCCATTACCGGCATCCATCTTTCGGAAGCGTTGTTGGAGTATGCTCAGGACCTGCTGGTTTACACCCGTACCGCTTCCCAGTTTTCTGTGGGTCTCAGCCCGCGCGCCGGCCTGGCGTTGCTGCGGGCCGCCCGCGCCTGGGCCTATTTGAACGACCGCGACCACGGTCTGCCCGAAGATCTGCAGAAGGTGTTGCCCTGGGTTGTAGGTCATCGCCTGCGGTCGGCGGAAAACGCTGCTGAGTATCCGACCGACGCCCTGATGGCTATGTTCCGCGAAGTTCCCGTCCCCTGAGCATCCGCAGGCCTTCTCGGCACCGCAGGGACGGCCGCAGTTTAGCTTGTTTTACCGACAGAGTACTATGAATTATACAGCCGCCACACCGACTGGTAAAAAACACCACCCGTTGCCGACGCCGAAATCCAAAGCGGCCCAAACAGATCCCAAAATTCATGTCCGCCCAACCCGGTTTGGACATACCTTCCTGTTCATTCTGGCGGCCATGCTGGTAGGCTCACTCAATAGTAACAACAATCTTGGTTTCCTGTTGACCTTCCTGCTGGGCAGCATGGCCGCGGTTTCGATCTGGCATACCCGCCGTAACCTGGCCGGTATAAAACTGACCTATCTACGCGCCAAGCCGGTGTTTGCGGGCGAAACCGCGCACTTTGAAGTGTCGCTCCAAAAAACCGATCCGGCCGCCCGGGCCATTGACGTCCGCCTGGCCGCAGAGCACCCGTCTTCAATTGATCGGGTAGATGCGTCCCCGGCGTCAGTGACGGTCGGCATCCCCGCCGGCCGGCGGGGTCTGCTGACGCCGGAGCCTGTGGAACTTTCTACCTGCTATCCTTTCGGACTCTTCAAGGCCCGGGTGAACTTGCCGCATTCGGCCGGCTGCCTGGTCTATCCACGCCCCATCGATGGTTCCTTGAAAACAGTCCCCGGCGAACCCGTAACGGGGACCGGTTCAGGACAGTCCGGAACGGGGGTGGACGACTTTGCCGGGCTGAAACCCTATCAACCCGGTGATAGCCTCGGCCAGATCTCCTGGAAGGCTTTTTCGCGGGGGCAGGGTTTGCTGATCAAGCAATTTACAGGCGAAGCGGGTCGCATGCTGACCATCGACTGGCACGCGGTTAAAGAACCAAACCTTGAACGCAAATTGTCGCGCATGTGCGGTATGGTGTTATACGCCCACCAGGCCGGGCTTCAATTCGGCTTGCGCCTACCGAAGGTTGCGGTCACACCGGCGCGGGGGGAAAATCATCTGCGCGCCTGTCTGGCACACCTGGCCTTGTTCGGACTGCCCGGCGGCAGGGCCGCTTCCGCCAGCTTTTCCGGGCCACGGCCGAGTAAGCCGGACGACAGCCGGTTCGCCAGTCGTCAGGAGGTGTCCTAGTGGAGGCCCCTTCTCCGGATCGCGGGACACAATACCTGCCCTACATCCTGACAGCGCTGGTCGTGGCCCTGGCGCCGCACGTGTTTCGCCTGCCGCTGTGGGTCCTGGCCTGGGTCCTGGGTTTTTGGGGCTATGCCTGGGGCATCGCCCGACAGGGCTGGCTGGTGCCGGGAACCAAGACACGCCAGATGATGACATTGGCCGGACTCATTGTCGGCCTGGCAACTTACGGATTCTCGTTCGGTCTCGATGCCGGGGTCGGGTTACTGGCTCTGATGGTTGGTTTGAAGCCCCTTGAAATCCGTAATCATCGCGATCGTATGATGACGCTTTTTTTGAGCTATTTCCTGGTCATCACCAACCTGTTCTACTCCAATGCCCTCGGCATGACCCTTTATATGGGAAGTTCGGTGTTCATTACTACAGCAGTGCTCATCCGCATTAATGACGCTGGTGGGGACTTTGGGCATACCCTGCGCATGGCGGGCCGCATCATAATGCTCGCCCTGCCCCTGACCGTCGTTTTGTTCGTGTTCTTTCCGCGACCTTACGGCGGTCTGTGGGGCACACCGCGGCCGACATCCGGCAAGATCGGTTTTTCCGACCGATTGATGCCCGGCAGCGTGACGGACCTGGTGGATGATTCCACCATAGCCTTTAGGGTAGAATTTCAGGGCCCGCCGCCGCCCCAGCATCAAATGTACTGGCGCGGCATCGTGTTTACGCACTTTGACGGCCGCACCTGGACGCCGGGAGTCCGTTCCTGGCGCTATCTGCCGCCCCTGGCCGATACCCAGCCGGTTTCACATACGGTTACCCTCGAACCCCACCGCCAGCGCTGGCTTTTCGCCCTGGACCGGCCCTTTGAAAGTTCGCGACGGACGCGAATCTATTCCGATGGCACCCTGCGCACCTGGCGCAAGGTAAACACCCTGTTCCGCTATGACGTGGTATCCCATACCCGCTACGATACCGGCGCCTTCCTGGCTGAAGACCAGCCGACTCTGTACCTCCCCGAAAATGGCAACCCCGCAGCCAGGGTCCTGGCGCAACGCTGGGTGGCCGCAGCCCAAAAACCCTTGGACATCGTCAACCGGGGGCTGACATTTCTGAGAAGCAACCAATTTTTATATACCCTGCAGGCGCCGCCCGTTGGCCCTGACATGGTCGATGATTTTCTGTTTAAGACGCGGAAGGGCTACTGTGAGCACTATGCCACCGCTTATACCTTTCTGATGCGGGCAGCCGGTATTCCGGCCCGTATCATAGGCGGCTATCTCGGTGCGGAGAAAAATCCCTTTGGGGATTACGTCATCGTGCGTCAATCCGACGCCCATGTGTGGGTAGAAGTCTGGCTGCAGGAATCGGGCTGGACCCGGGTCGATCCGACTTCGGTGGTAGCCCCGGCGCGGGTCAGCAGGGGCGTTGCGGCCGCTTTGGCATCGAGTGACCGGGCAGCCCTGGGTCAATCCTATGCTTACCTGGGCCCCCTGGCCGATGCCTGGAAGCAGATCCAGTTTGGCTGGGATCTGGCCAACAACCAATGGAACCAGTGGGTAATAGTCTATTCACGCTCCCAGCAGCGGGCCCTTTTTAGGGGACTGGGTCTGGATGCGGGGGGCTGGAAAACACCCCTTCTGGGGCTGGCCGCAGTAATTGTGGGTACCGGCCTGTACACCATCGGACTTCTTTTGCTGGCGGCCCGCCGCCGCCCGGGCACAAAGGAGTCCCCCGATGAAGCCCAACAGGCCTACTTGTCGTTCTGCCTGCGGATGGCTGCAGCCGGCCTGCCGCGGGCGCCCTTCCTGGGGCCGCGGGATTATGCGCGCGCCGTCATTGCCGCCCGACCTGACCTTGAGCCGGATGTCCGCCTCATTACCAACCTGTATGTCGGTATCCGCTATGCGCGCGGTAGCCGACCCGACCACCTGCACGCTTTAAAATCGCTTGTCCGCCGCTTCAAACCGGGTAAAACGCATCCCGCCTGAATAAACTTCACAGATCAATTCCGTATAAAACAAACCGTTGCCGTTAATTTCCATGCCATCACTATTTTTATCTGCCTAAGTAAGCCCGCTAAAGAGGCCGGACGCGACCGGCCTTTTATGACACCGTCAATATTATGTTTATACCCCTGACGGCCCCGGTGCCGGTGCTGGTCGTCAGCTTAGGATTCCTGTGCGGCTTGGACCGCATCGGAAACGGCCTGCCGCTGAAAGTAGTTCTGATTCTGACGTCAATGCCCGTTGGATTCATCGCCATGGTCCCACCCACCATTTACGACCTGGATACAGACCTGGCCAATGCCTGCTGGCTAACCTCCAACACACTTTTATTATTTCAGATTCATAGCATACTGGCGCTTACCAGGATAATCTGATCAAGAATAGCTGCTCACCCAAGTATGCGGCTTACCATCCGGCTTGACAGAGCGTCTGGAAACCGGGATAATGGCTGGGTCCAACTACCCTCTAAATTTGCCGCAACGCTGAAATGCGTTAAAAGACAAGTCTATTCCCGGGCGCGGGAACCGCCGGATGTGTTACCCTTGGTGCCAAGCACCAGGGGTCTTCGATTTAGATTGGAGTGATGATGATCCTGAAGAAACGAATCTGCTGTGTCATTCTGACCGTCGCTTGGCTGTTGCCGGGTTTAGTGGGTGGCCCTTCACAGCTGCAGGCCACAGAAATCCGTATCGGCATGTCAGCCGCCTTCAGTGGCGCTTTTAAAGGTCTGGGCATCGAGTTGTACCGGGGCGCCATGGCCTACTTTGACTACATCAATAGAATGGGTGGGGTGAACGGTCACACCATTCGGCTTGTCGCCTATGATGACGGCTACGACCCGATTCCGGCAATTGAAAATACGATTAAGTTTGTCGAGCAGGACGACGTGTTTTGCCTGTTCAGCTATGTCGGGACACCAACGGTCACGCGGGTACTGCCGCTGCTTAAGAGTTACCGCAAGCGTAATATTTACATGCTGTTCCCGTTTACCGGGGCGCAGCCCCAGCGGGAATTTCCCCATTCCGATTTTGTCTTCAATCTACGGGCCTCATATCAACAGGAGACGGCCGGCATCGTCGAAAACCTGGTTCGCAACGACTATACCCGGATTGCAGTTTTCTACCAGGCGGACGCATATGGTCGTAGCGGGTGGGACGGCACACGACGTGAATTGGCGCGCCACAACCTGCGCATTGTCGGTGAAGCGACGTACCGGCGGGGGAGCACATTTGCCGAAAGTTTCCGGGAGCAGGCAGCCATCTTGAAAGGCGCCGGTGTCGACGCCGTTATCTCGATCGGCGCCTACGCCGCCTGCGCTGGGTTTATACGCGATGCCCGTGATCTTGGCTGGCAGGTGCCCATTGCCAATGTGTCCTTCGTAGACAGCCAGAACATGGCCGCTCTTTTGCAGCGAGCGGAGAGAAAAAAGGGTATCAGTTACACGGAGCGTTTGATTAACTCCCAGGTAGTCCCCTGCTGCGGAAAAACAGAGCTTCCCGCAGTGCACGAATACTACGCGCTGATGAAAGCATCCGGGCAACAACTGCCGCCCCAATACAGTTATAGTGACTATCAACCTCACGCAGTCAGCCCGGTCAGCTTTGAGGGGTTTTTGAATGCCAAGTTACTAGTAGAAATCATCAAGCGTATGGGATCCAGAGTCAATCGGAGCCGTCTAAAGCCGGTCATAGAATCAATCAATGCCTACGATGTAGGTATCGACGTCCCTATTTCTTTCGGTCCCCAAAAGCATCAGGCACTCGATAGTGTATACTACACCACGATGAAAGACGGCCAATGGGTCTCCCTGCAAGATTGGAGCGTTTGGCATAAATAAATGTCCCAACTATTTCGAAAAACGCTGCTGGTTATCATCATCCTGTTTGGCTTTTACGCCAATTCCGCCTCGATATACTCAGCCTGGGTTCTGCATACCCGGATGACCGCTGAATATCGCAGCAAGGCGGTTTCGATTGCCAAAAGCATCGCGAGCTCCAGCGCAGAAATTTTTCTCACCCGCGACGCCGCCACCATCCAATCCCTTATCGATCAATATTCGGAAATCGAAGGTGTTTATTATATCCTGGTAGAAGACAGCGGGCAGGAAATCGTCTCCCACACTTTTGTGCCCAAAGTACCTGATGACGTCTTGGCGATATTGACCGATCGCCAGTTCGGCCAAAAGAGCGGCTCCCTGGGACGCGAAAATATCCGGGTTACCGACAGCGAAGACTTTATCGATATATCCGTCGGCCTGATTGGCGGCCTGGCCGGCCATGTACATGTGGGCATGGACAAGCAGAGCATCACGGCCCTCATCTGGAAAACAATCATTCGTACCCAGCTGATCAGTTTTTTCTTTTTTCTGATCACCGTTGCCATCACCTATTTGTTGATAAGGGGTATAGCGAAACCGATCAGTGAACTCACCGTGTACGCCAAGCAAGTCGCATCACATGATTTTTCAGCTTCGTTACCGGTGCATTCCAAAGATGAGATTGGCGGCCTGGCACATTCCATGCGCACGATGGCCACCGAGTTGAAACACTTTATTTCGCAACTTGAAGCAGATGTAGAAAAAGCAACCCAAGAATTACAGGACGCCCTCACTTACCAGACGGCGATTGTCGAGAATTTAACGGATGGGCTTATGGTTATTGATGACCAGGACAAAATTGTAGGCTCGAACCGTGCCCTTCAAACGATGTTCGCTGAAACGCAAGATCAGCTAAATGGCCTTGCCTGGAAATCCCTATTTGAGGCCCAGACCGTCCATGATATCGTGCCGCAGTCTTTCCTCCGGATTTCGGCGGGCAGTTTTTCCGCAGGGAGCAAACCGAACCCGGTGCCCGCAGCACAAGCATATGAGGTGACCGCCCGCCGCAACGATGGGACAACCTTTCCGGCCGAAATTTCTCTGGCGGCGATTCAATTGAAGGACCGCGCTCTCCGGCTATGTGTCATTCGCAATATTACGCTGCAAAAGCAAATGAACGCCGCCCTGCGGAGAGCCCAGACCGATCTGGAACAGCGCATAGCGGAACGCACCCGTGAACTCATTCAATCCAATAAGCAGCTTGAACGTGAGATATCGGAAAGGATCTTAGCGGAAACCAGCCTGTAGGCTGAAAAAGAACTGCTGGCGGTTACAATGCACAGTATCGCGGACGCGGTGGTCGGCACCGATATCGACGGCGAGATCACCCTCATGAATCCCGTGGCCGAAGAGATACTTGGTTATTCCGCCTCCCAGGCAATAGGACAAAATTTCGCGGATATATTGCATAAAAATCTGGGACAACCGGGTACGCCGGTCGAAGATCCAATCAGCCAGGTTCTGCTAACCCGGCAGGTTTACACGGCGGTGGCGGAATTTATCCTCACGGACAGCGTAGAGCGAACCCGTCAGGTTGCCTACAGCGCTGCGCCCATCTTCGATGAGCGAAAAAATCTGATCGGCACCGTGATTGTCCTGCGCGACCAATCCGCCCAAAGGCGATTGGAAGCCCAGGTCGCCAAGATTGATAAAATCGAGTCCCTGGGCGTGTTGGCCGGTGGAATTGCCCACGACTTCAACAACATCCTCAATGTCATTTTAGGCAACATCGAACTTGCCAAACTGGATCCGAATGCTCTGGAAGCTGGAAACAGTAAACTGGAAAAAGCGCGCAAGGCCGTTTTGCGGGCCAAGGACCTGACCCGCCAGCTCCTGACCTTCTCTAAGGGCGGGGCGCCGATTCGCAAGGCTGCTTCAGCTGGTGATTTTCTCCATGAATCCGTGCAATTCGCCCTGCAAGGTTCGAATGTCAAATGTGAGTTTGATATTCCCGATGATTTATGGCCGGTCGACATCGATACCAGTCAAATTGATCAAGTGATCAACAATCTGACCCTGAATGCCTCCCAGGCTATGCCGGCGGGCGGTATTATGAAAGTAAGCGCCCGCAACATTGTTATCGACAAAGCGGAGCATCCTGTTTTGGACAAAGGGCGTTACCTGAGAATTGAGGTTACTGATCAAGGCGTCGGGATTCAAACAGATATTAGAGACAAGATTATCGACCCTTATTTTACAACCAAACCCAAAGGCTCTGGCCTCGGCCTGGCGGTGGCTTACTCCATCATTCACCGTCATGACGGCTTTATCGATTTCACTTCGGTCCTGGACCAGGGCACCTCATTTTTCTTTTTCCTACCGGCGGCCCTCGAAGAGCCCCCAATCGAACCTGAACCCGATGAAACAATTCCAGCGGGCCAGGGGAAAATACTTGTAATGGACGACGAGGTCATGATTTTGGAGGTGGTCAAGGAGATGCTGGAACGTTCGGGATACCAGGTGGAAACTGTAATGGACGGTAATGCCGCGATTGATATGTACATGCAAGCATTGGATAACGAGGCGCCGTACGATGCCGTCATTATGGACCTTACCATACCAGGCGGAATGGGAGGAAAGGAGGCTGTAAAAGCAATTGCCAAGCAAGATGCGTCTGTTCAGGCGATTGCTTCCAGCGGATATTCCAACGATCCGGTAATGGCCAACCCGCAGGACTTTGGGTTTGTGGCCGTGGTCCCCAAACCATATCAATTGAAAGAGCTATGTGACACCGTCCAACGGGTCATTCTGGGCACGTGAGCGTCTGCCCGTGAATACATCTTGAGCAGACCGCATTATTCCAGGCACTTCCAAAAAGACGAAAGCGGGGCGTTTTCCATTCGCTTCAAGCCCTGCCATCCACATTGTCAGTGGCACTGGACGGCAAACCTGCTTGGGCTGCGAAAATCTCCCACTCACGGATTATGGTGGTAGGGGCGGCTTACTTTGTTTCGCACACGCGGCCAACGCCTGCAGTTGACCGAGTAGCGAGCGCTTATTATATTTGGTTTTTAGTTTTATCCAGATTGGCCCGACAAAGTTAAGGGATACGACGAAGATGCGATCGACATCAGGCTACCGATGGACCGTATATTTGAGGGGGTTTCTGCTTCTGGGTTTGTTGGCAGCCCTCGATATGGGAGCCGGTATGTTCGCCCACGCACAAACTCCCCCGCGTGTTGAAAAGGGCGTGATCGATCTGCATCATTGGAACTTTGCACAAATGGGCCCGGTACCACTGGACGGTCGGTGGGAATTTTACTGGAAACAATTCATCCCGCCCACAGGGACGCCGGCCGATCTAACCGCTGCATCTGCAAATCACCTCAAGGTGCCCTACGTCTGGAATGATCACCCCTTTGATGGGCGACCGCTCAGGGGCTTCGGGTATGCGAGTTACCGGCTGCTCATCCGGTTGGCACCCGATCCGCAACCGCTGGCCCTGCACACGCTCGATGCGGCGACGGCTTTTACCGTCTATGCCAATGGTAAGCAGGTATTTCAAGCCGGTAAACCTGGCACATCACGGGACACCTCACGTCCCAGTTTTCAGCCGAACGTCTTCAGCCTGCCGGTGCAAGGTGGAGATATCGAACTGGTGTTTCACGTGTCCAACTATCACCACCGCCAGGGTGGTCTTTGGGAACGGATTACCCTGGGGGATCCGGACCAGTTGCAGGAAGTCCGCGAAAAACGTATCGCCTACAACATGATCCTGTTTGGCAGCCTCCTCCTGGCAGGCATCTACCATCTGGGCTTGTTCGTTCTGCGCCGCAATGTTCTTTCGCCCCTCTATTTCGGATTGGGCTGCCTGGTAATCCTACTGCGGACCTTCACCACCGGGGAGCGTTTTATCGTCCAGCTTTTTCCGGGCTTTCCCTTCGAATTACTGAGCAAATTGGAATACCTTGGCTTTTATCTGGCCATCGGGTGCTTTGCCTTGTTTGTCCAGTCCCTGTTTCCCAAAGAAACCGATCGGAGCACCGTGAAATTTCTGGCCGGCGCCGCCATCGGTTTTTCTGTCCTGGTACTGGTCACCCGGTAGCGTCAAGAATCTTTCGCACTTTTGATTTGGTGGCCCATCGGTTAAGCTGCGACTTCTTCTTTTTTAAGTTCCGTTAGCAAATTCATATTCAGATACCGTCGTGTTCCCCAGCGAG
>Ga0126335_1001137_pt1 | contig 14389 bp, 13 predicted proteins | sample OlaspJWI45metaG_FD_108409 | JGI IMG/M metagenome (GOLD analysis project Ga0126335, IMG submission 108409) | Marine gutless worms symbiont microbial communities from Oahu, Hawaii - Olavius sp. 1 OAHU.JWI-45 metaG | ecosystem: Host-associated > Annelida > Digestive system > Unclassified | place... | reverse complement strand
GGCGCGCACCAAAATTACTTCAACCTCACCGGAGAAGGGCGATGAAGCGTCACAAACTTGGGCCATTCTAAGTTCGTAATTTCAGCTGATTAATCGTAGGGCGGCTTACATCACTCAACTGAGAGATTTTCGAGGCCGGTAAATCAAGCGCAAAAGAGCGTATAATCACTCTGAGCCTCTGATAAGGTGTGAATGCCTAAAATACCCGTTTTTTCCTTTCATAACATAACCTTAAGCATGCAGGTGCAGACGCTAAAGTTATCTAGACCCAAAAATAATTCCTATGTTAATTCAGTACTTCGGTATTGCCATGCTTAGAGTCAATCCATGTCTGTAAAGAAAAAGGGCCTCGGTCGGGGTCTGGATGCACTACTCGGCGGAATGCAAGAACTGGAGTCCGGTGCCGAGGTCGGGGACGGTGAAACAGGGATAGAGAGAGAGACCCCGGCGGTTTCGGAGGTTACCCGCCTGCCGATCGATCTGATTGCGCATGGACGCTACCAGCCGCGGCGTGAGTTCGACCCGGACAGTCTGCGCGAGCTGGCGGACTCCATCGCCGCCCAGGGTGTGATTCAGCCGATCGTAGTGCGTCCGGTCGCTGCCGGACGTTACGAGATCGTCGCCGGGGAGCGGCGCTGGCGGGCCTCCCAGCAGGCGGGCCTCACGGAGATACCCGTGGTGGTGCGGGAGGTGGACGAGCAGTCCGCGATTGCCGTCGCCCTGATCGAGAATCTCCAGCGGGACGACCTCAATCCGCTGGAAGAGGCAGGGGCCTTGGAACGCCTGCTGACCGAATTCGAACTGACCCACCAGCAGGTCGCGGATGCGGTTGGAAAATCCCGTACCATGGTGACTAATCTGCTGCGCCTGCTGGAGCTGAACGATGACGTCAAGCGCTACCTCCAGAACAAGCGTCTGGAGATGGGGCACGCGCGGGCACTCCTGGGGTTGCGCGGACCTCAGCAGAGCGAGGCCGCCGGCCAGGTCGTTTCCCAGGGGCTATCGGTGCGGGAGACCGAGAAGCTGGTACGCCGCTTGCAAGCAACGGGTCAGGATCAACCCGCGACAACGGCCCCCGAGCCGGCGCAGGATCCCGATATCCGGCGGTTGCAGGACGATCTGGGTGAGCGGCTCGGGGCCCAGGTCCGCATCAGGCACGGCAATCGGGGTGCGGGTAGGCTGATCATCGCGTACAACAGCCTCGATGAGCTCGACGGGATCCTGGCCCATATAAAATGAAGTTTCGGTTGCAACGGATGATGTTGCGATGCATCATAACGCCGACTCGATGTGGAGTTTGACGGTGTGATTGACAGTCCATATACGGCCCTGCCGGTAGGGGATTATCCCCCTGAACAAGAAGCAGAACCGATGCAACAGCAGGGTGCGCAGCAGGCCAAGAGTGTCCTGATCGTACAACTTGTCTTGGCGCCCATCCTGACCCTTGCCGCCTTGCCTTTCAGCCTGCCTGTTGCATGGTCGGTCCTGATCGGGGCCGGCGTATGCCTGGTAGCGAATTCAGTCTTCGCGGTCCAGGTCTTCCGGCACTATCGGGCCCAGGACCCGCAATTACTCGTAGTGCAGTTCTACGGGGCGGAGCTTCTCAAATTGTCCCTGGCCGTGGGGCTGTTCTTCGTCGCCTTCGTGACGGTCGAGGGGTTGAATTGGCCTGCCCTGCTCGGTGCCTATTTCACCGTACAAGTGCTGTCCGCAGTTTTCGCACCGGGGTGGGATGCCCGCCAGGGTGGCGAAAAGAACACGTGAGAGATAACCGATGGCTGCTTCCGAAACGCTCACATCCCAGGGGTACATCAAGCACCACTTGACCAACCTGACCTTTGGGAACCATCCGGAACATGGCCTGACGTTTGCGTCCTCCGCGGAAGAGGTGGCGCAGATGGGCTTCTGGGCCGTTCACGTCGATACCATGTTCTTCTCGATCCTGCTCGGCGGTCTGTTTCTGTGGTTCTTCAAGAAGGTTGCGGACAAGGCCACGGCCGGGGAACCGGGAGGGGCACAGAACTTCGTGGAGTGGATCGTCGACTTCGTGGAAGACAATGTCCGCGGCTCCTTCGGCGGCAAGAACCCCCTGGTTGCCCCCCTAGCGCTGACCATTTTCGTCTGGGTCTTCCTGATGAACCTCATGGATCTGGTTCCGGTCGATCTGATTCCCTATTTGTTCCAAAAGGTAGCCTCGCTGTTCGGCGCGGATCCCCACCACGTATTCCTGAAGGTCGTTCCCACCACGGATCCGAACGCCACCTTCGGGATGTCGCTGATGGTGTTCTTCTTGGTGATCTATTACAGTATCAAGATGAAGGGCGTCGGCGGGTTCCTCGGTGAGCTGACACTCCAGCCGTTCGGCAAATGGGGATTGCCCGCCAACCTGATGCTGGAGGGTATCAACCTCCTCTCCAAGCCGGTCTCCCTCGCCTTGCGTCTGTTCGGAAACCTCTATGCCGGCGAGATGATCTTCATCCTGATCGCACTCATGTACGGTCACACGGTTATTACGAGTGTCGGCGGCGGCCTGCTGCAGCTCGGATGGGCCATCTTCCATATTCTGGTCATTACCTTGCAGGCGTTCATCTTTATGGTGCTGACCATCGTTTATCTGGATATGGCGCATCAGCAGCACCATTGAGCGACCGATTTCAACCTTCTCTTACCCACTCTACAGGGGGGAAACCATGGAGCTCGCACAAGCAATCGTTTTCATCGCAGCCGGTCTCATGCTGGGTCTGGGCGCCCTCGGTGCCGCCGTCGGCATCGGCGTTCTCGGTGGTCGCTTCCTCGAAGGTGCCGCGCGCCAGCCCGAGTTGATTCCGATGCTCCGCACCCAGTTCTTCATCGTCATGGGTCTCACCGACGCCCTGCCGGTCATCTCGATCGCCATGGGTTTGTACCTGATGTTCGCTGTTTGACGAAGCTCCGACCTTGCCCTCTGGGCACGGTGGACCTAAGGCTCGCGTCCCCTTCGAGGCAACGGCATGAATATCAATCTGACGCTGGTACTCCAGATGATCGCGTTTGCGGCATTCGTCTGGTTCTGCATGAAATTTGTGTGGCCGCCCATCGTCAAGGCGCTGGCGGAACGCAAAACCAAGATCGCCGAAGGGTTGGCGGCGGCCGAGCGCGGTCATAAGGAACAGGAGCTCGGTGCGCGACGGGCCACCGAGCGGATAAAGGAGGCCAAGTCCGACGCCGCCGACATCGTAAACCAGGCCCAGAAACGGGCCGCCGAGATCATCGACGAGGCGAAACAGGACGCCCGCGAGGAAGGTGCGCGCTTGGTCCATGCGGCGCAGGCCGAGGTCGACCAGGAGGTCAACCGGGCCCGCGAGGAGCTGCGGGAAAAGGTCGCGGCCCTGGCGGTCGCGGCGGCGGAGAAGATTTTAGAGAAGGAAATCGACCCGGCCGCTCACGGCGCCATCGTCGATTCCTTCGCCAAACAGATTTAAGGCGCGCCCATGGCCGGAGACATTACGACAATCGCACGGCCCTACGCCGAAGCCGCCTTCGCCCGGGCCCGGGAGAGCGGGCAGGTGGATACCTGGGGTGATGCCCTGACCACCCTGTCGGCAATCGCCGCCGATCCCACCATGGCGAAGCAGATCGGTAACCCGAACCGACCGCGCGAGCGGTTACGGGATGCGATACTGGAAGTTGCCGGCGACGGAATACTTCCGGAGGTCGGCGATCTGGTCTCGCTGCTGGCGGCGAACAACCGGTTGTCCGCACTCCCCGAGATCGCTCGCCTCTTCGAAGCACTCCAGATCCAGCATCAGGGCGTCCGCCGGGTGGAGGTTTCCAGTGCCTTTGAACTGGGAGAGGATGCGCAAAGAGATCTTGCCGCGGCGCTCGAAAAGCGGCTGGGGGCCGCAGTGGAGATGACGGTCGAGACCGACCCGTCTCTGCTCGGCGGCATCCAAATCCGGGCCGGGGATCTGGTAATTGACGGGTCCGTGCGCGGCAAGCTGCACAAGCTGGCCACCGAATTGCAATTTTAACGGGAAACCGCCATGCAACTGAATCCATCCGAAATCAGCGATCTGATCAAACAGAAGATCGAGCAATTCGAGCTTACGACCGAGGTCCGCACGGAAGGCACCATCGTCAGCCTGACCGACGGCATCGTCCGCATCCATGGCCTGTCCGACGCCCAGTACTATGAGATGCTGGAGTTCCCGGAAAACACCTACGGGTTGGCGCTGAACCTGGAACGTGATTCGGTGGGCGCGGTGGTGCTCGGTGAGTATACGCACCTGTCGGAAGGCAACTGGGTGCGCTGCACCGGGCGAGTACTGGAGGTCCCCGTCGGTGAGTCCCTGCTGGGTCGCGTCGTCGATTCCCTGGGCAGTCCCCTCGATGGCAAGGGTCCGATCAATGCGACCGCGACCTCTCCCATCGAGAAGGTCGCCCCCGGCGTCATCAGTCGCAAGTCGGTGGACCAGCCGGTACAGACGGGCCTCAAGTCCATCGATGCCATGGTACCCATCGGTCGGGGCCAGCGTGAATTGATCATCGGTGACCGCCAGACCGGTAAGACCGCCGTGGCCATCGATACCATCATCAACCAGAAAGGCACCGGCATAAAGTGCATCTATGTCGCCATCGGCCAGAAGAATTCGTCGATTGCCGGGATCCAGCGCAAGCTCGAAGAGCACGGCGCTATGGATCACACCATCATCGTGGCCGCGAGCGCCTCGGACTCGGCCGCCATGCAGTACATCGCGCCCTACGCCGGCTGCGCCATGGGCGAGTACTTCCGTGACAAGGGTGAAGACGCCCTGATTATCTATGACGACCTGACCAAGCAGGCCTGGGCCTATCGGCAGGTCTCCCTGCTGTTGCGCCGTCCGCCGGGTCGTGAGGCCTATCCGGGCGATGTCTTCTACCTGCACTCGCGTCTGCTCGAACGGGCCGCGCGGATCAATGCCGAGCATGTGGAACAGCTGACCGGGGGTAAGGTCAAGGGCCAGACCGGCTCGTTGACCGCCCTGCCCATCATCGAGACGCAGGCCGGTGACGTGTCCGCCTTCGTGCCCACCAACGTCATCTCCATTACCGATGGGCAGATCTTTCTGGAGACCGACCTGTTCAACGCCGGTATCCGTCCGGCCATCAACGCCGGATTATCGGTATCCCGCGTCGGTGGCGCCGCCCAGACCAAGGTCATCAAAAAGCTCGGTGGCGGCGCGCGGCTGGCGCTGGCCCAGTATCGGGAGCTCGCCGCCTTCTCCCAGTTCGCATCCGATCTGGACGAGGCCACGCGCAAACAGCTGCAACGCGGCGAACGGGTGACCGAGCTCATGAAGCAGGTCCAGTATGCGCCCTTGAGTATCGGCCAGATGGCGGTCTCCCTCTTCGCCGCCAGCGAGGGCTATCTGGACGACCTGGAGGTCAACAAGGTCGTGGATTTCGAGCACGCCTTACAGACCTACATGAAGACCAGCCAGTCGGAACTCCTCGCCAAGATCGACCAGACCGGCGATTACGACGAGGAGATCTCGGGTGTCCTGCACGCGGCGATCAAGGATTTCAAAGCGTCTCACACCTGGTAGGATGCGGTGAGTGCAACGAACCGCATCGAAGAACCACGAATGGACACGAATCCTAATTTGTGTTTATTCGTGGTTCCCGTTATGGATACCAAGTTCTTCAGCCACTGATATATACCATTGCCATGACTACAAAAGAGCTTATCAAAGCGGAGATTGATAATGATGAAGAAAGAAACAATAGTTGTGGTGTATAAAGCGTTTTGACGTACCTAAATAGGGCGAGTCTCCGTCTACTACCTGCTAGCGTGATAAGATCATCAGATACAGTTGATCGAGACTTACCTCGCTCAAGGGCACCTCGAAAAATAGGCATTAGGTTCGTCCAACATCAGGCACCGGATCCATATGGAAAAAGAATGGTGTACTGCTAGAAATTGGTCATGGAAAGTTGCCAAGCGGAACGTTTGACCCAGGAGCAATTGGAATCAACCCGAAAAATGAATATGAGCTGAATGGAATTGCCGCGGGTGCAGCCCGTAATGTCGTTAGGTTAGCTGGGGTACCTTGTGATGTCACGGATGTGGTGGCGACCTTTTCTGGGACACTTTCCTGTCGGACCTGGAATCCTTGGTCATTTATGGTGGAATCCACGTAAAGGAGATGGGTTTTCATCGGATGCTTTCAAAGCGCTTTCCATACGCCATCTACTATGATGGTAAAGGGCCATAGTGCTTACGTCTTTGCTATTCTCCCAATGCGTCGTGATCCAAAGTGGATCAGAGGAAAACTTGAAGAAAGAAGCTAACAAGGAAAATCCACTCGGACGTCAGAAAATGCCGCTCGTTCCTCGCTCTGTTTCTTTGCCGCCGGTGGTTTGCGACGTTAGGCTGCGAAATTTGTAAGGGTCTAGATAACTTTAGCCTCTGCACCTGCATGCTAAGGTTATATTATGCAAGGGAAAAATCGGTATTTTAGGCGTCCACACCTTACTGACTTTGCATAAGGGAAAATCCGCTCTAAAGTTATCTAGACCCTGTTTGTAATAAATATAGATAAGGGAAAACCATGCGAGTTACACTAGAATTTAGAATTGCCAAACAACATTTCTCTGGCTCCCACGCTCCGGCGTGGGAGCAAGTCCAGATGCTCCAGCGTCAGGAGATCTTGCCCCGACGGATCTTGGCCGCCCCTGCCTGCGGCAGGCCGGTGGAGCGGGGAGGTTGGTACCCACCGCGTAGGTGTAGTAGTGGTGGGCACTACGGGGGTTTCCGGTGGGGACACCCGCCGGGGGATAAGGGGGTGTACTGGAAGGCCATTTTCAAAAGCTATGGGAGAATCACTCGACAATTTTTACTGATCAGTGTGCCATCCGCATGGGTGTTTGTCTGGCCCGTTGCGGCATGAATACTTCCCACATGGGCATAATAAAAGCCAAGGCCATAATTTGAAAAAGAGCTTTCCGATAAGATAAGGCATACTATTTTTTAAGGATTACTGGCGCAGAAAGGTTGATGCTGATGTTCTTGGAAATGTAATTACGATTACGTTTATATTCTAAAGTGTGTAGTGGAGAATCATGATTGTAAAAATGCCTTGGTGGGAATCGTGGTAATGGTCAAATGGCCTATATACTTACTGATTGGAGGGGTTTTGGGAAACTTCATATATAAGAAATTCCTGGAATAAGAAAATCGACTCGGATAACTAAAAGCACAGAAAAGACACCCATTTTATCTCCCTTTGTAACCTGATTTAAAATCACTGTATTGGTTTTATATCCTGATATAAATGAACAATTCTTTCTCTATGATACGATTGATACATCGGCAGTGGCTCGTAGGTTTAGCCGTCATAGATTCAGCCGTGGCCATATGATTGATTATTACTGAAACTTCAGGGCTTTCAATGGCAAGAGTTTTTAATTTGAAACATTGATGAGGAATAGCATGGTGACACTTATTGGTTTAGTGGGTGAAAATGGGGTAAATAAAAAAGGCGAGGTGAAAAAAGTGTAGCAGCTGTTGAACGAGAATCTGCATCTTATACCTCATGTTAAGAAATTAGAAGAAAATGGCAAGATGGGAAAGCTTACAATTCAGGCAATCATCGCATATCAAAAGAATGAAAGATGAGAATAGTAAAAGTATTGTCTAACCTGATTTTCTTATTTGCGTTGACTCTATCTGTCTGGAGTAACTCAAGATAATGGGCGAAAAAGTTATGAGCCCGCTAAAACGGAGAGAAAAATTTAAGTAAACGGAATAAGTAAACGGCAGAAGAATATGCTGGAACTAAGCAGATTTTACGGGATAATCGTCTCGATCTTGGATTAAATAGAGTGAAATTATGGGAGCAACTCATGTAACTGTTACGATAGGCACCGCTGCCGAATTGCGGGAAATCTATAAAAAGCACTTTCGTAGATATTCATTTTGGATTCAAAAAAGTATTTCATATGATGCAACTTTGACCGGAACACCGGATTATGTCATTTCCCCGGAGGTCAAGATTAGGGAAAACCGTATTAGAGGAGCCTATCGTTGTCGTTGTTGGGGAAAAAAGAATGATTTTGATCAAGGATGGGGTCAATGCCTTGCCGAATTGGTAGCCTAGCAAAAACTCAACGAAAACCCCCAGGTAACAGTATATGGGATTGTTACAGATGGTAATTTATGGAAGTTTGGGCGATTAGTTATAGATCTTTTTACAAAGAATACGGAAAACTTTACTATTGATAAACTTCCAATGTTATACGGGGCCTTGGAGTATTATGAGCTGGCAAAAGGCTTAAACCGACCATAGATGCCATCGGTTTAGCTTGTCGTTAACCGATTTGAACAAAGTGTTTGGGGTAATAGGGTATTTGCTCATGCAACCAAGAGTCTGACAATCGCATTCGTCTGATGTTGAGCGGAATACAAATGACGATCAGTGGGGGATTTTTTCCGGAAATGAATGCTAATAAACGAAAATTTAACACGAATATAGAGGGTGATCGGCCTAGTAGTCAGTCGACCGTCCATTGGTGGACATGGACGCTTGTCGCCAATTTACATCAGTAGTTTACTGTTGGACTACTAGTAGTCTGTCAACTGTCTATTGATGAATATAGTCGTTTGAGATTGATACAAAAATCATGGTCTTATCGATAATAAATTTAAATCATTAGTTTACTGATAGCCTACTAGTAGGGCTGAACGCTAATAAGTCCGCGGGAAAGCATTTGCGTCTATTTGCGGATAAATTTTCACGGCTGACAGCCAGGAGCCGAATGACATGCCCGGCGCGAAAGAAATACGCACCAAGATCGCCAGCATCAAGAGCACGCAGAAGATCACCAAGGCTATGGAAATGGTGGCGGCATCTAAGATGCGCAAGGCGCAGGACCGTATGTCCGCCTCCCGCCCCTTCGCCGAAAAGATGCTGCAGGTGATCGGGCACCTGCGTCACGCGACGCCAGAGTACAGACACAGCTTTCTGGCGACCGAGCACGAACGTAAGCGCGTCGGTTATATCGTGGTCGCTTCCGACCGGGGCTTGTGCGGGGGCCTGAATGGCAACCTGCTCCGGGGTATCGTGCGGGAGCTCAAGGAGCAGAAACAGGCCGGTGTCGAGACCGTATTCGCTACCATCGGCAACAAGGCCTTCGGCTTCTTCAAGCGTTTCGGTGGCGAGGTCCTGGCTCAGGTGACGCACCTGGGGGATCGGCCCCATATCGAAGACCTGATCGGTATCGTCAAGGTGATGCTGGACGCCTATGAGTCCGGCCAGATCGACGCCATCTATATCGCGGGCAATGTGTTCGTGAACACCATGACCCAGCGACCGGAGATCAGGCAGCTGGTACCGATCCGGGCCGGGGATACCGAGGTCGATAAGATAGCCCGCCACCATTGGGACTACATCTACGAGCCGGACGCCAAAACGGTACTCGATGCCCTACTCATGCGCTATATCGAGTCCCTGGTCTACCAGGCGGTGGTGGAGAACGGGGCCTGCGAGCAGGCCGCACGCATGGTGGCCATGAAATCCGCTTCGGACAATGCCGGAAACCTCGTCGATGAGCTGCAGCTGGTCTATAACAAGGCCCGTCAGGCCGCGATCACCCAGGAGATTTCCGAGATCGTCAGCGGTGCAGCTTCAGTTTGATTCGGAATTCGAGGTAACGAGGGGCTGTTGATATAATCGTCGTGCCAATCACTAATAGGACACGATTAGCAAGTAAACCTTAGTACCGAAAACGTGGAAACCGTTTTTTCTGCAAATAAACGCGAATTGACGCGAATCGGTCCCATTGCGTTCATTTGCGGACTGATCTTCTGTGAGAATTCTGCTCGTTTATCGAGATGCCGCACGGCGGTAATAAGCGGTAATAAGAGGAAAGACTATGAGCTCAGGTAACCTGGTGCAAATCATCGGTGCCGTGGTGGACGTGCAGTTTCCCCGCGGTGAGATGCCGAAGGTCTACGAGGCGTTGACGATCGATGAGGTCGGTCTGACGCTCGAGGTACAGCAGCAGCTCGGTGACGGCATCGTGCGCACCATCGCCATGGGCTCCACCGACGGTCTGCGTCGCGGCCTGGTCGCCACCGGCACCGGCGCACCCATCAGTGTCCCGGTCGGCATCCCCACCCTGGGTCGCATCATGGATGTCCTGGGCGAGCCCGTGGATGAAAAGGGTCCGGTCGAGTCCGAGAAACGCTGGCCCATCCACCGCACCGCGCCCAAGTTCGAGGATCAGGCGGCCGCCACCGAACTCCTGGAGACGGGTATCAAGGTTATCGATCTCATCATGCCCATCGTCAAGGGTGGTAAGGTCGGATTGTTCGGCGGCGCCGGCGTCGGCAAGACGGTTACCCTGATGGAACTGATCCGCAACATCGCCGTAGAGCACTCCGGTTATTCGGTGTTCGCAGGCGTCGGCGAACGTACCCGTGAGGGTAACGACTTCTACCACGAGATGATGGAGTCGAACGTCCTCGATAAGGTGGCCTTGGTCTACGGTCAGATGAACGAGCCGCCGGGGAACCGGGCCCGCGTTGCCCTGACCGGTCTCACCATGGCCGAGTACTTCCGCGACGAAGGCCGCGATGTCCTGATGTTCATCGACAACATCTACCGCTACACCCTGGCCGGTACCGAGGTTTCCGCCTTGCTCGGGCGCATGCCCTCGGCCGTGGGCTACCAGCCCACCCTGGCCCTGGAGATGGGCCTGTTGCAGGAGCGCATCACCTCCACCCGGACCGGCTCCATCACCTCCTTCCAGGCAGTCTATGTGCCCGCGGACGACCTCACCGATCCGTCGCCGGCTACCACCTTCGCCCACCTCGACGCCACCCTGGTGCTGTCGCGGCAGATTGCTGAGCTGGGCATCTACCCAGCGGTGGATCCCTTGGACTCCACCAGCCGCATCCTGGATCCCAACGTGGTCGGTCAAGAGCACTATGAGACGGCGCGCTCGGTCCAGGGTACGCTACAGCGTTACAAGGAACTCAAGGACATCATCGCTATCCTCGGCATGGACGAGCTGTCCGACGAGGACAAACTGATCGTCTCCCGGGCGCGCAAGATTCAACGCTTCCTCTCCCAGCCCTTCTTCGTGGCGGAGGTCTTCACCGGTTCCTCCGGCAAATACGTGTCCTTGAAAGATACCATCGCGGCCTTCAAGGCCATCGTCGCCGGCGAATACGATCGTCTCCCCGAGCAGGCCTTCTACATGGTCGGCGGAATCGACGAGGCCGTCGCCAAGGCCGAGAGCATGTAACGCCGGGAGGATTCCCATGGCAATGACCGTTCATGTGGACATCGTGAGCGCCGAGGGGGCCATCCACTCGGGGCTGGCGATCATGGTATATGCGCCGGCGGAGATGGGAGAAGTCGGCATTTCGCCCCGTCATACGGCCTTGATAACCCGCTTGAAGCCCGGCGACGTCCGGGTCGAGTCCGAAGACGGGAACATGGAGCACTTTTATGTCTCCGGCGGTATGCTCGAAGTCCAGCCGCAGGTAGTGACCGTTCTGGCGGATACGGCGATCCGCGCCCGCGACTTGGACGAGGCCGCGGCAGTGGACGCCAAACGGCGCGCGGAGGATGCCCTGGCCGGAAAGACCGCCGAATTCGAACACGCCCAGGCCCAGGCGGAACTCGCTGCGGCCGTCGCTCAGCTGCGTGCGATCGAGAAACTACGCAAGCTGAAAGGTGCCTGAGAGGCTGTCCAAAAACTAAACCATTGATTTTCATAGAACCGCACCCGTAGGGTGCGGCTGTACCCACCGGTCAGGCGTAGTATTTGGTGGGCACAGCCCACCCTACAGGTTGGTTAGTTCTTGTGCAGTCTCTGAGTGTAGGCGGAAAATTCCTCGTCCCTACCGATCTGCCACTGAGCGTATGGGTCGGGTCAGGGCAGCGGGTTCCGGTACTGCTCAAGCCGGCTGGTCGGAGTACTTTCGACTCAGCTACCCAGCCGATCCTGGAGTCGATGGCTATAGTTGCCTTTGCGCAACAGAAGGGCCTGAGGTGTAACTTTTTCTATTCGTGTTGTTTTTCGGTTGACTCTTTGGCTTTCTCATGCTAGTTCCTAGCAGTATGTCAACTAACTATTGATGGATATAATCGTTTGAGATTGATACAAAAATCATGGTCTTATAGTCTTATCGATAATAAATTTAAATCATTAGTTTACTGATAGACTACTAGTCTCGGACAGCAACTATGCGCGCCGCATCACGGTCCTGGACACACCAATGGTCATTTCCGGGCCCGCCCCCGCCGGCCACCCGCGACTGAAGACCTCCGCCGATCCCACAGGCAAACAGGTCATAGGCATCAACAACAACTGTGCCGACGGCATCACCCCCTGGGGTACCTACCTGATGGCCGAGGAGAACTTTCACGGCTACTTCTTGGGGGATCTGGAAAACCACCTGCTACAAACCCCGGTCGACACTGACGGCGGCAAATCCGGTGCCGATAGAAATGCATCGGGAAACATCCCGAGAGGACCAACTACGCCCGCTACGGGATACCGGGAAGAAAGTATGCCTGGGGGAAGTTCTACCAGCGTTTCGATGTCAACGCCGAACCGAATGAGGCCAACCGCTTCGGTTGGATCGTGGAAGTGGATCCGCTGGACCCGGCGTCTACGCCGGTCAAGCGCACCGCACTCGGCCGGTTCAAGCATGAAGGTGAGAAGAGCATCGTCAACGGCGATGGACACCTGGTGCTTTATTCCGGGGACGACCAGCGCTTCGAGTATCTCTATAAGTTCGTCTCTGCCGGTCGGGTCGATCTCCCGACAACCGCGCCGCGAACCGGGATCTGTTGGACGAGGGTACCCTATTTGTTGCCAGGTTCCACAGTGACGGGACCCTCACTTGGATACCCTTGACCTTCGGTGCAAGGGGGTTGACCCCGGAAAACGGCTTCCATAGCCAGGCGGATGTGCTGATCGAGACCCGGCGTGCAGCCGGCCTGCTCGGTGCTACGCCCATGGACCGTCTCGAGGATGTGGAGCCCGATCCCCACACCAACCGCGTCTATGTCATGCTCACCAGAAATTCCAAACGTAATCCGGATCAGGTAGATCCGGCGAACCCGCGGGCGAATAACCTCTCTCTGGGGTCACATCCTGGAGCTTACCCCCGCCAACGGCGACCATAGCGCCGACAGCTTCCGGTGGGATATCCTAGTCAAGGCCGGAAACCCGGCCGTCGAGGGCGTCGCCGCCATGTGGAACCCGGCTACCAGCGAGAACGGTTGGTTCTCCTGCCCCGACAATTGCGCCGTCGATCACCAGGGCCGGCTCTGGGTTGCCACCGACCAGGGTAACCACTGGAAGCAGGCATCGAGCACCGCGGACGGCATCTGGGCGCTCGAGACGAACGGCAAGGGTCGTACCGGCAAGATGTTCTTTCCGGGTCCCCGTAAGTGCCGAACTGTGCGGCCCTTGCTTCCCCCCCGACGACCGAACGCTGTTCGTCGCGGTGCAGCACCCCGCAACCGACGGCACCAAGGACTTTCCCGGGTTCGCGCGCGGTTCCACCTTCGAAGACCCGGCCACCCGCTGGCCGGATTTCGACCCCGAGATGCCGCCGCGCCCCTCGGTGGTGGTAATCACCAAAGACGACGGAGGCGTGATCGGGAGCTGATGGGAATGTTGCCAGTATCAGGTCCCTGATGGTGTCAGTCGATCCAGGACGGACACCGGGATGTTTGCAGGTCGCTACAGATAACCGATGGATTGGATCCTACTGATTGAGCATTACCCAAGCCTTCTTTACGGCAGCGTCGCCCTGTTCTCACTCGCGGTCGGCAGCTTTCTGAACGTCGTCATCTACCGTCTGCCCAGGATGCTGGAGTACGGCTGGCGTCAGGAATGTGCCGCCTTGACCGGCAAGGAAGCAGCGGTACCACCGGGACCACGCCTGTCGCTCGCCTATCTTCCTTCCCACTGCCTTCACTGCGGCCATCGGATCTGGGCGCTGGAGAACATCCCGCTCGTGAGCTATCTGGTCCTGCACGGACGCTGTTCATCCTATGGCGGGGCGATCGACCTGCGTTACCCTCTGGTGGAGATTGGCACGGCGCTGCTGTCCGTCCTGGTGGTGTGGCGTTCGGTATCGGTTGGGAGAGTGCCGCCGCCCTGGTCCTGACCTGGTGCCTGATTGCATTGGCGGTCATCGACCTGGATACTCGATTGCTGCTGGATGTCATCACCTTGCCCGTCCTGTGGCTAGTAGGACGTCAACTATCAATTGATTGATATAGATGTTTGAGCTTGATGCGCACATCCTCGGTGGTGAATCGCCAGTCCACCTCAACGACGTCAGCGTTGCGTTGGATTTCCCACGCGGCGACCTCCTGGGTAGGGTCTTCTGGTCGGGGAT